>TARA_B110000902_G_scaffold89605_1_pt1 | contig 58769 bp, 46 predicted proteins | sample TARA_B110000902 | Tara Oceans TARA_B110000902 (sample SAMEA4398009) | marine metagenome | biome: Polar Biome; feature: [SRF] surface water layer (ENVO:00010504); material: water (ENVO:00002006), including particulate matter (ENVO:01000060) such as... | depth 5 m | reverse complement strand
TAGATATGTTCCAATTCCACGCTACATGGCCAACGTGGGTTCCGTGGTTGGGAGGAGGGCAGATTTTTCCTGCTATCTGGAACGTTGCAGACGCTTCAATTTCATTGGGTGTTATAATGGTCTTCTGTAGACAGCGTAAGTATTTCCCAAAGGAGAATGCGAAGAAGAAAAAGAAGCTTGCCTTTAGTATGCCTTGGAGTAAGAAAAGTGATGTTCCTGTTACAGAGCCTGAGATTGAGTCCACACTTGAAAAGGGCGATGATTCGATTAATGGAGAAGAACGAGAAACTAATGATTCGGCTCTGTAAGGCTGCAACAAAATATATTATTAAGAATAAGGGTCTCGTTTAAAACGATACCCTTTTTAATTCTATTACACTTTCTTATGCCACTCTGTGTTTACTCAAAAAGAATATTTAGAACCTAAACGTCACCCCGCCCAAGGCTTGGAACTGCTGAACCGGTGCGTTGTACCATCTCATATATTGCTGTGAAGCAAAGTTGTTCAACTGAACAAACGCTGAAATTCTTTTGTTGTATCTGTACTCAACTCCTACGTTCGCATCAACTATAAAACCTAAGTCCAGAACAAATTGTTGGTTCTCTTCTGTAATGCCCGCTCCAGGAGCGTAAACCAATGCTTTTCTTCCGTGCTCCAAATTAACATCTAAATTGAATAAAAACTTATCATACAGATTATACGATCCTCTCAATACAAACTCTAATTGAGGCAGGTTCCACGCATAACTGTTTGTGAATACGTTGTACGAATTGAAGCGTGCTATACCGTCAATTTTTATTTTGTTCGACAATTGATACGACATTGATCCTTCAAGCATCGCAATGTTCATCGTGTCGTAAATCGGCTTGAACTTGTTGCCTGCAGAAAACGTTGTATCCGTTACAAAAAGGGCTTTGTTTGTGATTCTTCCAAATTTTCCGCCGATGTTAAACCCTAGGCGTTTACTAAGCGTTCCTTTTATTCCGGCATAAACGTTAATCTCTCCTTCGTTGCGCAATTCGATGTTTGGAATCAAAAATTCATTTTCGTTCGTTAAGCTCTTGAACGTAATTTGCTTCATTCCACCTCCAAGACCTGCGTAAGGAATAAAAATATCATTAAACATGCTGTACTTCACTTCAATGTCTGGATAAATGTGTGCTTTCGTTTTACCGTTTTCTCCGTTGAATACAATGTCCGCTCCGAATCTAAATAAAAACTTGTCGTCAAACCTTCTCATGATCGCCGTTGGGTGCAAGTTCACTATTCCGTTATTGGCAACAAGACCCGTGTCCAATGCTGTTAGACTAGAGTCGGCAATCCCGTATTTGTATACGTTGTATCGAACATTAAAGTCCGCCCCGAAAATTTCGTCCCCGTATTTGTACCAAGCACTTGTTTTAATTCCGAAATTATTCTCGTTTGTTCTCCAGTCCCTCAACGCTTCTTCCTTTGGACGTCGAGAAGTATAATTGTTGTAATCAAACCCCACTTTATAATTCAAATTCGCACTGTCCTTCTTGTGGGAAGAGAATCCTGCCCCAAATCCAAAGTCGCCGTAGCGTTGTGCAATGCTGTCAGCGATTAAAGTATCTTGCGTTAAAGGCATTCCATAATAATGCAAGCCTTGGCTCTTATAGTGCATGTCTCCGCGAAGAGAATGCCTTCTTTGATTAATTCCTCCGTACAAATTAACTCCTGTTCTGTCAAATTGTGCAGGTGCATATCCTGAGATGTCTCCAAATGAACTTAGGTGTTTAACATGAACTCCATAAATAAACTTCTTCGATCTTTTCGAGTCAAAGTAATACTCTCCAAGCGGCATGAATTCTGTCCCAACTCCTAATTTCAAATACGAATTGTACAACTGCGTCAACGTTTCCTTCGTGTTAATCGATGCTGGAGTAATCATAGAAACTTCAGTGTCCGTTTCATGCTTCAATTGAAGCCGCGGATATTCAACGATTGGTGTCGGGATTACCGTGTCTACAATAAATGGGTTTAAATCAATTCTATCGGCGGGCTCAACAAAGCGACTACCATCGACAATAATTTCAAGTCCCGATTGTGCGAACAGTGAAGAAACACTGAACACCGACCATATAGCTAGTATATATCTCATTCTAGTTTTCATCTATTTCAATTGTTCGTTCATTTCCCTCTTCTATATCTTTAGGCGCGTCTTTCAATTGCATCAGTTCATCCCAAAGCTCGTTGGCCTCGTCCATGATTCCATCTTCGAAATTCGTATAGTGTTCACGAATACCTCTTAAATCCTGCTCTGCTTGAAACAAGTTGTCTTCAACCATATAAATACGAGCTCTTAAAATCATTCCTTTTCCAATCCAATAATTGTACTTTGGTTTCATTTTAAGTAAATCCTTTATCTCTTGATGAGCTAAACTTAGCTTGCCTTGTTTGAATGCAATTTCTGCTAAAGCATGTCTCGCTTCCGCCCCCATATTCGTTGTTGTGTTTTTAACCAACCAATCCAATGAAATTCTAGCGTCGTTATAGTACCCAACATTGTAATTTGCAATTGCTCTCACGTAATGCGAATGCAATTCTATTTCTCCACTTGTTTCAGAACTGACCAAAACTTTGCTTGCATAAAGAGCGGCATTCTGCCAATTCTCAATTTGGAAATGACACCGCATCAATCCTAATTTCGCGTTGTACTTATACTCTGGGTTTGAACCAACCTCCTCTACACGTTTGTAATAAGGAATAGCCTCTTCAAATTGACCATCATTGTATAAATAACTCGAAACTCTTGCTGCTGCAAATTCCGTGTATTGTGTTTTGGGTCCTTTTAGCTCTTCTCTGTAAATCGCAACCGCAGTTGAAATATCACCAAGTTCATAATGACTATTTGCCAAATAATCAGAGATCTCAACCTTGTATCGACCGTTCGGGAATTTCTCCAAATACTTCTCGAGTTTTGGAATTGCCTGACTGTAAAGCTGATTGTCCGAAAGCGTGCTGTCGTAATACGCTTGAATTGCAGGTTTGTAATACAAGAATTCTTTTTCGTCAGTTGTAAATTGAACACATGAATATTGGCTTGCTAAAAGGTCTATTTTGTCTATTTCTCCTGTTACAGTATATAAATTCTTTAAGCCTTCCGACACTGGATCACAAACCTTTGGGTCACTCGCGCCAAACTCAGAAAGAATTGACAAATACTCTTCTTCTGCTTTATCATAGCCCCCTTGTTTAAAGTGAATGTCTGCAACATTAATTCTTGCATCAATTACTAAAGCAGAATTTGGATAATCGAAAACAATTTTATTGTAATAACTCAGCGCTTTATCATAATCTCCGTTTGCATAGTACGTTCTTGCTACTTCTGCAATAGACTCTAGTAAATACCGTGATTGAGGATAGTTGTTTACAATGTCTAAGAGGTGTGAAATTTTTTCTGTCAACCCCCCTGGCATGTATCCATACGTTTTTGCCGTATAGAACAAGGCGCGGTCCTCTTGCCCTGCTCTCAAAGCAAGTGCTTTTTTATAATATGAAATTGCCTCAATATTCTGCTTTAAAACAAAGTAAGAGTCTCCAATTCGCATTAAGGCATCTGCTCTTTTTTCCTCGCTTCCAGGACCAGCATCAACGAAACTTCTAAATGCTGTTCCCGATTTTTTTAACTCATTTTCGCGTTGTGGTTTATTCCCTTTTGCACGGTAAACGTCAGCACGCTCTAAATAACAATAGCCTAAGCTATAAAGTGCTTCAGACTTTAACCCTGGAGCAGTTGTCGAAGGAAGAAGCCCGAATTTCTTGTAGTTTTCAATCGCCAGGTTGTATTCGTTTTGTCTAAAATATGAATCTGCTGTCCAATAAACGGCCATTCCTGAAAGAGATTGGTCAATTGGATGTTTCTTTACCAATTCGAAAGACGAAATAGCACTTGTGTAACTTTTCTTCTGGTGCCGCTCAACACCTTGATTGTATGCAATTAATTGGTACGCTTGCTTCAACCGAATGTTCTTGTTTGGTAGCTTTTCCAACGACGCCAAGGCTTTCGTGTAATTGTTTGTGTTTACATACACATTAACCAAGTATTGGTAAACATCTTCTTTTCGTTCCGAATTCGGGTAACGCTCTAAGTAAAGTTCAAAGGCCTCAACAGCTTCATCATATGGATTAATATCCAACTTGTAAGAAAGTGTTGCGTAATTGTACAGTGCATCTTCTTGAACAACAGGGTCTTTGTTAATAAAGGCGGCTCTTTCGAATGCAGATCTCGCAGAAACAATGTTGTCCAACTTGAGCATACATTCACCAATGTGGTAAAATGATATCTGCCCTAAACTGTCTTCTTCCTTTTTAACCCTATCGAACATTCGAACGGCTTTTTCATAAAGGCCACTTTTGTAATAGGCATAACCGAGCCTGTAGTCCTCGTCTCTGGTTGTTTTGCTCGACTTGTTGTAATTCTCGAGATACGGAACTGCTTCGTCGTACTTTCCAATTCTATAAAAAGCATCTCCAATAAGAAGATTGATTTCCTTTTCTTTCAGCTTGCCATCTTTGCCGTAAAGCTTACTTGCATACTTTGTAACTTCCTCGTACTTTCCTTGCAGGTAATATATTTGTGCAATATAGAAAGGTGCTATTTCACCAAACTTTTCATGATCCTCAAGCTTTAAAAACCCTTCTAAAGCAACTTGATATGATTTATATTGATAGGCGATATGCGAATAATAATACAACGCAGGTGCGGCATATTGAGAAACACCCTCTTTAATTTCAAGGAAAGCAATTCGAGCCGCTTCGAAATTTTCTTCTTTAAAGTTGGCATAACCGACCTTGAAGTAGAATTCCTCTCGGTCCTCCATTGGAACGTCTTGAATGCTCAACATGTCAAACCATTCCAAGGCATCATCCCATTTTTTCTTGTAATAATAGTATTTACCAAGACGGTAATAAATGTTCTTCTTGTAAATGCTTTCTGGATAGATTTTGTTGAAATCCTCGAGGAGCGTTACAGCATCATTGTTGTACAGCTCTAAGGCAGATATTGCCTCAAGGTATGCTGCCTTCACAAACATTGGATCATTTGGTTGATCAAAACCATCTAGGAAAAGTCTGAATTCTCTCCGGGCTGCCCCGAACTGCTCTTTTTCAAACAACTCTTCACCACGATAAAAATTCTCGTAATCACTATTGTACTTCTCCGAAGTTTGCGCTGAAACTTGAAGAGCCAAGATCGCAATAAGAATTGACAGAATTCTTTTCATTTTAACTACTTTATAACCAAGTAAAAGTAATGGACTTGATAGTTGGTTTGTAGAAGCGCTTTAAAAGTTGTAAACGCGAATCTGTTAAGATTATTTCTTACAGGTATGACAAATTCCATACCGTAATCCTCATCTTTACATTAAATATTCCGAATCGTGAGCAACGTAATTGAAATCAAATCAGGTGAAATTCAACAAAATAATGTTGTTGTTTTAAACGATATAAACGTCGAGATTAAACCGAAGGAATTCGTTTACCTCATTGGGAAAACGGGAAGTGGAAAGAGTAGTTTACTCAAGGTGCTTTACGGTGAACTCATGTTGTCAAATGGAACAGGAAGTATCGACTCATTTGACTTAAATGCGCTTCGAAAAAAGGACATTCCCAAACTAAGAAGAGTGCTAGGAATTGTGTTTCAGGACTTTCAATTATTGACAGATCGCACCGTTTTAGCGAATTTATTGTTTGTAATGGGCGCTTCTGGATGGAAAGACAAAAAGAAGATGCAAAAACGCGCGAAAGAGGTGCTGCAATTGGTTGGAATAGAACAAAAGATCAATTCTATGCCGTTTGCTCTTTCAGGTGGAGAACAACAACGTGTGGCAATAGCTCGGGCTTTGTTAAACAGTCCAAAATTGATTCTCGCTGATGAGCCCACTGGAAATTTAGATCCTGAAACTTCTGAAGAAATCATGCGCTTATTACTGGCAATCAGTAAAGAAGAAAACACTTCAATATTAATGGCGACGCACGACATGTCAATGGTGGAAAAGTATCCTGGTCGTATTTTGAGAGTGGAAAATCAAACTATAAACGAAGTAAATACGATCAATCAATTTGATCCATTTACGCCTTTTACAACAGACTAAAGCGCTTACGAAAAGCCCAAGTGTTCATGCTGTGCCGTGATCTTTAGTGCCGCGCAATCTGCGACCTTAGACGGCTATGATGAAGCAAGAGTCTAGCCTTGAAGATCAAGAAGCACAAAGACAAGGCAAAGAACGTTAGTACGAGGCGTTTGAAATAACTAGCGTTTCTTTTAATTGTGCTTAAAGACAACAAATGTATCCCTTACTGCGCTATGGTTTCATTCTTTGTAAACTCAACTTCGAACATTTTCGGCCAAAGCTTTCCCGTTAAATACGTTTTCCCTGTTTCAGGGTTGTAAGCAATTCCATTAAGCACGTCTCCATTTCCACGGCCTTGAACTACAAGGTTGTCACAGTTAATTTGTTCTAGAATTTTCCCCGTTTCAGGATCAATCACGACAATCAAATTTGTTTGGTAAACATTCGCATAGATTTTACCGTTGATGTATTCCAGTTCATTCAATTGAGTTAAAGCTCCTCGATTGTTGTACACGTCAATTGTTCTTTCTGCTTGGAAAGTTTTTGGGCTTCTAAATGTAATTCGCTCTGTTCCATCCGACATAATAAGAGACTTGCCGTCATTGCACAAGCCCCAACCATCTTGACCAACATAGTTGAAGTTGCCTGGTAAAATTTTTAAGGTGTCCTCAATAGAATAGGTAAAGCAGACCCCTTTTTGCCATGTCAATTGAAATAATATTCCATCCATCATGGTTATTCCTTCGCCGAAATACGTTCCGTCCATTTTAATTGTATTCCCTACCGGCTCTCCTTCCAAGTTAATCTCGGAAATTTTTGATTGCCCCCTCTGGCCTGTCCCTTCAAACAAGCGCCCCTCATAAAACTCCAACCCTTGCGTAAAACTGGTGATATCGTGAGCGTGCGTTTGTACGATTTTTGCAGTTAGCGCTTCTGGTGTTATATTTGAAACAACCTTTAAACGTCGCTCATCAACCTTCATTAACCCATCAGAATCAGTAGAAACGACTTGAAATGTAAATGTTCCAATATTTTTAGGAGCAAGCTTAAATTCCAAGTTCGAAGTCGGTTTGCTCCATGATTTAATAACCCTGGAATCCAAAAGAAGTTCAACTTTAGCAAGCCCTTCCTCCCCAACAAGTTTAATTTTAATTGTAGACTCTAAATCCGCAACAGCTGCTACGTCACCAAGAAAGTCAAACCTTGCCTCAGCGGGTGTTTCATCCTTATTTAATAGAGGCCCAAATAGAACCGCGCCTCCCGCCAAAACTATAAGCGCTATAACAATAAAACCTTTTACATTTTTTCTCATCTTTTTCTTAGTATCGATTCTATTTGTCGCGCATCAATCCCTGAATGCGTAGCTTCATAAATGACTTCCGCTCCTTTCAAAACAATTGCTTGCGGTGATTGGTGATAAACGCCTGTCACTTCTGTAATTTCGTTTGAAACATCACGGTGGTTCAACAGGTCCAAGACATAAACGTCTGCAAGAGTATCTTCCGATGTCCAATTGTTTCTAAATGAATTCCACGCCATTGATGAAATTCCACACCTCGTACTATGTTTAAATATAACTACAGGTTTGTCTTGTGCCGCTACAACTAATTCGTTCAATTGTTCAATCGAACTCAATTCATTCCAAACCTTAATAGGTTTAGCTTCAGGCTTGCTTTTGTTTCTTGAAAATAGTCCCATTACATTCCTGACGTAAATTGGCTTAAGAATCTTACATCGTTTTCAGAATACAAACGTAAGTCATTCACCTTATATTTCAATTGAGCAATACGCTCTACTCCCATTCCAAATGCGAATCCGGAAAACTCTTTACTGTCTATGTTGCTTGCCTCCAAAACATTAGGGTCAACCATTCCACATCCTAAAATTTCCAACCAGCCTGTATATTTACAAACGTTGCAACCCTTTGAGTTACAAATTGTGCATGAAACATCTACCTCAGCACTTGGCTCTGTAAAAGGGAAGTACGATGGACGAAGACGAATCTCCGCTTTATCACCAAACATTTCTTTGGCGAAATACAAAAGTGTTTGCTTCAAATCAGCGAAAGAAACATTTTTATCTATATAAAGCCCTTCAACCTGATGGAAGAAACAATGTGCCCGCGCTGAGATTGCCTCATTGCGGTAAACTCTTCCTGGTGAAATTGTACGAATTGGTGGTTTCTCATTCTCCATTACTCTAACTTGAACTGAAGAAGTGTGCGTTCTAAGAGCTATTTCCTCTTGCGGTGTGTCTCCCTTTGCTATGAAAAAAGTATCCTGCATATCTCTGGCTGGATGTTCATCTGGAAAGTTCAACGCAGAGAAATTATGCCAATCATCTTCTATTTCGGGTCCTTCTGAAACTGTAAATCCAATCCGGCTAAATATTTCTATTATTTCTGATCGCACCAACGAAAGCGGATGACGCGCACCTAGTTCAATGGAGTCTCCAGGTAGAGAAGTGTCAATTTTTTGGTTGTCATCGCTTGAGCTTTCTAGCTCCTCTTTGAGCACGTCAAATTTGTTTTGAACGAATTCTCTTAGGCCGTTAACGAGTTGCCCCGCTTCACGTTTTTGTTCGATTGCAACATTTTTTAACTCTGAAAATAATCCTTTTACCGAGCCTTTAGAACCCAAGAAGGAAATTCTAAATTTTTCCAACTCTTCACTAGAGCTTACGATAAAACTCTCTACCTCTTCTCTAATTTTCTTGACTTTATTCTCCATCTGAATTATTAATACTAACCAATCCCTCTTTCGTTCGTTCTTAGAGGTGAAATGGTAATTTGTAACTTTTTACGTGCCTTATTTGTTATATATTGTAACCAAACGGTTTAATAAGACGTACGAAGTTAAGAATTAAGGACTAAAGTTCTTTTATATAATCTAAAATAGATTATCTTTGGATGTCGTTGTTTATAGGAAAACATGGGGAAATTAATAGGAAAAGTAGGGGTTTTGGCAATGATTCTTTTATCATTGGGTGTTTTACATTCATGTGAAAACAAAAACCCATCAGTTGTAAAAATATTTGTTCGGTCTTCTTCTAACGAGTTAGTTAGCGGTGCGAAGGTTATAATTATTGGGGATCCTTCATCGGATCCTGCAACTCAAGCGTATATAGATACGGTTATTACAAATGGTTCTGGTTTTGCATACTTCAACGTTCAGCCGTATTATGATGCTGCAGGTGAAGAAGATAACCCAGTAGCTTATTTTGACATTATCGCAAAAACAGACCTTTTACAAGAGAATGGTTATATCAGAAGTCGTGTTCATACGACTTCTGTTGAAACAATATTCTTGCCGTAATTAAAACAGAAAATTATGAAAATCAATAAATACGCATTTTTAGCATTGTTCTTCCTTTTGGGAATGACAACGCTTGTTGCTTGTCGTAAGAAAGAATCAACAATTGCAAAAATTTATGTTAGAGACGCTGGAAACAGCCCCGTTGCAGGAGCAATAGTGGTTATTTACGGTCAGTCAACGACAAACCAGCCGTCTAGTGTTGTTCTTTACGATACAACATCAACGAACGCTGCCGGTGAAGCAATTTTCAATTTCGACGATGTTTATCAATTGGGACAGGCTGGTGTAGCGGTTCTTAACATTGATGTTCAAGGAAACGGAATGGTTGGACAAGGAATTATTAAGGTTGAACAAGAGGTCACTTCTGAAGAGACGGTATTTATACAATAAGATTGTTGGAACAATAAAAAAAGGTGCTATAAAAGCACTTTTTTATGTCCAATATTTTCTCCAGCAAATTTTTGTTAGTTTTGAAAAAACAAGAAAGATGTCTCTTCTTTAAGCCGACCTTCTTTGCAATTCACGAATAGTGAACCTCACTTTCATCGATCAATTCGTCTCCACGCATTTTTACAAATAATTGGATCAAAGCCACAACATCCTTTTCGCAATACACCTTTATTCTATCAAGGTCTTTGTCCTCAAAATAAACTCGGGCAACATCTGCTCCAGAAATATCATCCTTTGGTGTAGGAATGTTAAACACGTGACACAGCAAGGCCAACGAAGTATATGCTTTAAAATCTCCGAATTTCCAAAGTTCCATTGTATCTAGGTGCGCAATCTCCCACGGTTTCTTTCCCGCAATATTTAAAACATTCGGTAGACCAATCCCATTGATTAGCATCCGTCTGCAGATGTATGGAAAATCAAACTCCTTTGCATTGTGACCACACAAAATGCTGTAAGGGGAATTGTAATGTTCGTCTAGTAGCCCTTTAAATTGTTTTAAAAGTATTTCCTCATCGTCGTGGTAATATGACATCATTCTAATTTGCTTGCCCGTACTGGTTTGCTTAACGTAACCAACCGAAATACATACAATTTTGCCAAACTCAGCGTAAATTCCTCCACGATCAGCATAAAGTTGCTCGTATGATTTCTCTGCATTTTGCATAAATCGCGTTTTAGATTCAAATAATTCTTGCGTCTTCTCCTCTAATTTGTCAAACTCATAAACTTGCGGTACTGTTTCAATATCCAAAAACAAGACCTTTTCCAATTGCACTTTTTCCAACATAAATATTAAATTATTCTTACATACGCTGAAACAATATTATCCCATTTTTTAGTTTTGTTTCAGCCTAAGCATTCGGTTATTGTATTGAAGATAGCGAAATATTGCAGATTAAAAATAAAAAAGGCAAATTTGTACAAAACCTAGAAATGACCGAGGATTTAGTGAAAGTAGAGGGTAATAAAAGCGAAATTTATTCGTCCTTAATACCTCAAATCAAAGCTCTTGTTGGTGATGAAAAAGACCTTGTTGCAAACCAAGCAAACATCGCCGCAGCCTTAAAAGAAGCTTTCGGGTTTTTATGGGTTGGGTTTTATAATGTGCGTGAAGATATGATGATTTTAGGTCCCTTTCAAGGGCCGATTGCTTGCACGCGAATTCAAAAAGGAAAAGGTGTTTGTGGAACTGTCTGGAAAACTAAAAAACCCATTGTCGTTGACAATGTTGACGAGTTTGATGGGCACATCGCTTGCAGTACTTTATCTAAAAGTGAAGTCGTTATTCCGTTAATTCGAGAATGCCAAGTCATTGGTGTTTTGGATGTCGACAGCTATGAATTGGCCGCATTCGATCAAAATGACGTTCTTTACTTAAATGAAATCTGCGAATGGTTCGTAAGTACTTTATAGTATTTCTGGTTGGATTGCTTGCCGCGTCCTGTGCTCAGGTGGGAACTATTACCGGTGGGGATAGAGATCAATTTGCGCCAAAACCTATTGCCCCAGCCGTTGTTCCCTTAAATGAAACAACCAACTTTACTGCTAATGGGGTTGAAATTCCTTTTGATGAGTATTTTAAATTAGTCAACCCGATTCAAAACATTAGAATCGTTCCTCCTCACGCTACCATAGAGGCTTCAGTAAAAAACAAAACGCTCACGCTTACTTGGAAAGACATTTTGGAAAGCAACACAACGTATGCCATTTACCTCAACAATGCGATCAAAGATTTAAACGAAGGCAATGATACAATAATTCAATATGTGTTTTCAACTGGCCCTTTTTTGGATACTCTTTCCTACTCAGTGGCTGTTCTGGATGCTTGGTCAAATTTGCCAAACGACGAGTGCATTGTTGCGCTTTATGAACTTAACTCTGATAAACTTGTGAGCTTAGCTCAGCCGTCTAATGGAATTGCGAAGTTGAATTACTTGCATAAAGGCGAATACCGCGCAGTTGCATTTCAAGATGAAAACAACGATTTGAATTTACAGGATTATGAAAAGCTCGGATTCCCTGACGGAGGAACGATTACTGTTGAAGAAAACACCTTTGATTCGATTCCGTTTCGCGTCTTTGAACCGAAAAAAAACCCGGAAATAACGACGCTTAATTTTATTCCACCATGTTCATTTATTGTAGCTACAAACAACCCAATTGTTGCTCAGAGTGAGATAAACAAACCTTTAGGCTCACCCAGACAAAATGTTTCCCTTTATGTTGACGGTGAATTGCGACAACCCTTTGAACATGATTGGTTTTCAGATGATAGTCTAATGTTTTATTTTGATAAGCCCAAACAAAATTCGGTAGAAGTGGTTTATAATTATGAGACCTTTTCTGATACTGTTAACTATCGATTTAAGCTTAAAGAACGAGAGGCGCCGATTGTAATTAAGCCAACAAATTCTGGAACATTCTCTCCTTCTAAAAATGTTTCTTTTTCCATAAATGGTCCAATTGAAGGGATTGACAATGCAAAGATTAGTATTGTCAACCCGCTTGACTCAACTCAAACAATCGAGTTTGAAACGAAGTTCTATAATTCCACTTTTCAGCTTGTTTTTGACAGGGAAATCGCAGAGAGTGTGCTCGTTTCCTTTGAAAAAGGTGCTGTAAAAACAAAATGTGGAAATTCAGAAGAGGCAAAAGCGCCAATAAAACTAAAGTCTGTAGATAATTATGGGGCCTTAAATGTAACGGTCTCGGAATACAAAGGTTCAATAATTGTTATTCTTCTTCAGAGAAATAAAGCTGTAAAAACCATAAGCGTTAAAGATGTTTCTAATACCATTGAATTTACAGAATTGAATCCAGGCGACTATACATTTAAGATCGTCCGAGACTCAAACGGAAACGGAAAATGGGATGTTGGTGAATACGTAACATTGACACACCCTGAAGAGGTTGATATCTACTCCAAAAAAATAAAGGTCCGCGCTGGATGGACAATTGATGTTCCATTGACTCCAAAGTACTAATCGATGAAGAGCCCTATGAAAAAGGCATTTAGCGGGTGGAAAATTTTCACCGCAGTTGCTATTGGTTTGCTTATTTCTGGCTGGATGCTTTACCGGAGCGTTTCACAAACACAATTTTCGGAAATTAAAGACGGAACAGGAACACACGCTTGGATTGATGGAAACAAGAACGGTAAAATCGATCTTCACAACCCTTCAGACTTCAAAAAAGACGCTGACGGCACTTACGAACTCCAAACCTTATCGTCTGCACTAAGGAACATCAACTGGGCGGATGGGTCGGTTATGTGGCTTCTCGCAGCAATTCTCTTTGCTGCTGGCCGCGACTTTTTCTATATGCTGAGGATTCGAATCTTAACCCATAAAAAGTTGACTTGGAAAGCGAGTTTCTATGTCATTATGATTTGGGAATTTGCCTCTGCCCTTTCCCCTGGAGTTGTAGGAGGAGCAGCTGTTGCTATGTTTATTTTAAACCGTGAAACCATTCCTTTTGGAAAAGCCACTGCCATTGTTATCATAACCGCCTTCATGGACAATTTGTTCTTTGTTGTTATGATTCCATTCGTCTTTTTGTTTATTCATCACAGCGATTTATTTCCCGAAGGGTTGGACTCTTCCTTGCCTTTAATGTGGTGGTTTTGGATCGGCTGTTCCGTCATTTTCGGAATCTCTGCACTCTTGTATTTGACATTGTTTTGGTATCCTAAACTCGCAACGAAATTCCTCCTCCTAATTTTTAGTTTGCCTTTCTTAAAACGATGGAAGTTCATTGCAAGAGAATGGGGAAAAGACATCGAAGCAGCATCAAAGGAATTCAAAGCCGAAAAACGATCTTTCTGGATCAAAGTTTTCTTGACAACGGTTGGAAGTTGGGTCTCGCGATATTTGGTTATTAATGCCGTATTAAACGCATTCATCCATCTTGGTTTTATTGATAATATAAAAATTCTCGGGCAGCAACTCGTTCTTTGGTTGTTCATGTTGGTGAGTCCAACGCCTGGCGGAAGTGGCGTTGCTGAATTTGCTTTTGGAGAGCTGCTTTCAAGCTTTGCGTCTTCTGCGCTGTTAATTGGAGTATTGGCTTTGATTTGGAGGCTTATTTCCTACTTCCCTTACCTATTTCTTGGATCAATTCTTTTGCCAGCTTGGATTAAAAGAACGCGTCGACACGAATAAATTGATAGTCACTAATTGTTGTGAATCACTTCTCTCCAACGAGTAAGTTATATGCGGCAATCAATCCAACAATTCCTAGAACATAAACGATTTCTGCTAAAACAATAAATTGTGATAGACCAATCACTATGCCTGTAAAGCCAATTATGACGAGAAGTGCACGAAGGTGCTTTTTCCATTCGATATTAAGTTCTGCAACTCTGTCTTTTCGCATCATTAAAAAGTCCATCCTATATTGTGAATAAGCGGCAAACACAACTAGTGGAATCAATAAATACCCTTGCTGCATTCCCATTTCTTCATAGGTCCAGAAAAGCTTTATTTGCTTAATGAAATCAATCGATGGCTCAATGGAATACATTGCGACATGAATAAGCGTAATCATAGCGAAAACAGTAAACAGGCTTAACGCACCCGAAAAAAACCATTCTTTATTGTCTTTTATGTTATGTGTTTTCGTGATCTTTTTCGACTTGAGGTGCATTATGACTTCCTGCGCCAAAACATCAATGAAATAGAACAAAAGGATGAAGTACAAGCCCCAATTCCAAAAAAAGAACCCCAAAACAGGAATGAGTGCCTCTGAAAACAAAAGGAAGTGTTTACGATTCAATCTCATTTAGAAAAGTCGAATGCTGTCGGCGTAAACCCGTGACAATTCAAAATTGGGATTATATTTAAGTGCTTTCGAAAAAGATTTTAATGCTTGTGTTTTGTTTCCTTTTATATCATAACACATGCCTAAATTATGCCATGCTTCAACATATCTCGGTTCTGTTTTCAATGCACTTTCATAATAATACATTGCACTATCAATATTTTTTTCCATGAATTGATGAATGTGTCCCTGGTGGAATAGTCCTCGTACGACATAGAATTCTACAGTGTCCTTTGCCATTTCACGATACAATTCCTTTGCTTCATCCACTCTATCGTGAGTCTGCATTGAATAAGCTGTTTGGTATTTAAATTCTAAGTATTCAGGCTTCAATTTGTATGCAGACGTAAAATACTCGATACATCTCGGATCATTCTCCGCTTGATATATCTGACCCAATTTGAAATACGCTTCGTAAAACTCAGGATCTTGCTGAACAGCCGTTTCATACGATGATTTTGCTTTGTCAACATCTCCTATTTGCATATAATTCGACCCTTTTAGAACATATCCATCTCGGTAGTGCTTGTCGAGCTTCAAGGCCATATTAATGTACTTGAACGAATTATTAAAATCAAATTGATAGCTAAATGTAGATGCGTAACCGACAAGTGCACGCTTACTCTCTGGTTTCTTTTTTAAATATTCCGCATACATGCGCTGCGCAGTTGTAACTTCTTGGGGCGTTCTAGTAGCTCGACTATTAATTACTTCGGCATAAAGTAAACGTGCGCTCAAGTCATTTGTATCCAAACGAAATGCTTTCGCTGCATCTACAAGCGCTAAATCGTATTCATACGCTGCGAATAGCTTTTCGCCTCTTTTCACCAAGAGTGGTATGCTTTCTGGATTAGCAGTAATCAAACTATCCAAGTCGGGATTTGGGTCAGGTTTAACTTCGGTAACCTCCGTTCCACAAGAAACACTTGCCAATAGCCCACCAACAATAACACATATAGAAATCAACTTCATAGACGCAAATTTATATGATTTTGCCAATATAACGTCACCAAGCACTCGCTGATAGTTACGTTTTGTTAAAAAATAAGGGCGTTTGTAACAAATTGCGTACTTTTGTATCATGTTTCAATGGAAGAAAATCGTCTTATTACTTGTCTTACTTTTGATCGTAGATCAGGTTTTTGCACAGGGTTGTTCACAATGTAAATTGCTTGCCGAGCAAGGGCAAAACGGAGATGAATTAGGAGAGGCTTCATTTGGAAACAACTTGAATTATGGAATTCTTTACCTTATGGCAATTCCATACATCTTACTGCTTTTCTTCTTTAGAAAACGTATTGGTCGTTTGTTTAAAGCTTTGACTTCAAAAAAGTAGTCCTAAAACCTTCTTTTTCTCGTCTTGAATAAGGAGTCGTGCATGTTTCTATAAGAAAGCGAGAACTCCAAAGAACCAACGTTTGCTTTTCTTAAATAAGATACGGTAACATCATAAGAAACTCCGAACTGGAACCCTTTCCATTCAATATTTGCGGATGGAACAATTGCATCTCCCCATCTGAAGTAAGTTCCAAACCCTAGGTATGCGTTGTGGTTCAGCCCCGTTTGTTTCGTTCCGTTTTGGAATCGGTAGCGCATCATCATTCCTAAAATAGTTTCGAAGTGTCCTCCTTGAATAAACTGCGCGGCAGAACCGTCAATAGACCATTTAGAACCTGCTACTTCAGTTATGACCCTTAAGTGAGCAACATATTTTCTGTGCAGCCTTTCGCCTATAACACCATTCGTATATTTTAATTGAGGTGCGTTTAAATGAAACCCTGAAACTCCTATTTGAAATTTGAAATCATTGTTGCGAGAGAATGTACTTTGTCCTCCATCAAACATGTAAAAGAGGCCGGCAGAGGCATCAACGTAAGAGAATGATGTAATTGAGTTCTGCTCTCCACTAAGGAATAAAGGGTTAAAACTTGACCCGTCCCATTGGCTTGAAAATGTTACTGCATTAATGTCTCCTTTGCGTTGACCAAACCCGCCTTGAATTCCTGCGGACAAAGTATGTCCAGAGCCTCCCATTGGAAGAATACCACTTACTGTAACAGAACCTTGTGTGTTTCCAAATTTAGAATCTCCTCCGATGTCATTAAAAAACATCAGACCAAGGCCCAAGTAGGCTTTGTCATTCATCCGTGTTTTTCCCAAGTTTACATCAGCAGCTACTGCAGTCGACATAAATTGAGTTGAGGATCCTAGCCATTGATTTCTATGGTTTATAGTCAACCTTTCCCATCCATCAAAAATCCCCACCGCCGCCGGATTAATTAACAGCGGCGTTTGGGTCGTTTGTGAAAAATGTAAATCTTGAGCTCCCGCACTATGAAGTAGCGCTAACCCGACCAATGTCAAATATATCTTCTTCATAAATTCTATCTAAATAACGTAATGTTTCCCGAAAGTAGTTGACCAGACCCATCATTCATTACGGCCTCAAGTAGGTACGCGTAAACACCTGAATTGCATTCTTCCGAATTGTGTGTTCCGTCCCACTGCATAAGCTTGTCGTCTGTTTTAATAATTTCATTCCCCCAGCGATCATAGATGTGAAGTACAAATGAAGTTACATCTTGTCCAATAACAACACTGAAAACGTCATTGTTGTTGTCTCCGTTTGGCGTGAAACCTGTTGGGATGTGAATTCCGTAAGCACACTCAACTCCTGATGAGTCTGGATCACATGGGTTAAAAGGATCAGACATTCCTGAGACTTCAATCGCATCCGTAAGTCCATCTCCGTCGCAATCAGCTCCAGAAGTAATTGGCATTGTAATTATTGCTATTGAATAAGAACAAGGATCAGTGGGGCTTGTTCCGTTTGCGTTCTCGTTTGCATCAGAAACACCATCCCCATCAGTATCAATATAACAAGAAGGGTCTGAATCATCTGGATCACATGAGTTACATGGATCAGAAACTCCAGCAGGAACCAAAGGTGTTAGTGGATCATCAGCTCCCGTAATTTCCTCTCCGTCTGTTAATCCGTCTCCATCTGAATCAGCATTAAACGGATCAGTGCATCCATTAGCGATTTCATCCAGATTAAATATTCCATCTAAATCGGAGTCACACATTGGTGAGTTTGTGTCAGGGTCACAAGGGTCACAAGGATCTGAACCTCCGTTCACCTCAACACCATCATCAATCCCGTCACCATCTGTATCGGCATTGTTGGGGTCTGTACAACCTGCAAGCTCATCATCATTTGAGATTCCATCGCCATCAAGGTCTGGGTTTTCCGGAATGAATACCGCTATAATATTATCCGGAACCGTGATGTCAACACTATTTGTGTCTTCAGTTATCGCTTGGTTCATCGGGCCAACTGTAAACTCCCAGTGGTCAAACATATAGCCGACTTCCGGGAAGGCTATTGTGTTTGTTGTTATGCCTCCAAAGTAAGAAGTTGCCCATGGGTATGTTGGTGCAAATATTGAATTTACTTTAATCGTTCCTGAAAGAGGAGGGGAAACATCAAATACAACATCAAATGGTCCTGTTAAACTATAACAATCTATTAAACCTTGTTCTAATGCTACACATCTTAAATCAATAAAGTCTTTAAGTGCCTGAACATTGGCTTGCCATCCCGCCATAGAACCGCCCCATTTAGCAATTTGATTTGGCATTTCTGGAGCTATCTCCAACAAACAACTGTCCAATAATTGAATCATTGAAGCACATGAAAAGTGTGTGTTCACTAAATCAATATAACGTGTAATATAGTATTGTTCAACCTCTGGGTTTTCAGTAATCATTTTTTCTAAAATGTCCGTGTGTCCTTGACCGCCAGGGTTTGGAAGGTTTTCAACATTACAAGGGTCTGCATTTGCTGAAGGGTCTGGGATGCCAGTATAGTTTACATAGTGTCCGAATGAAGCGTCCATATCCCAAAGAACATATCTCCATTTTTTCTTTTGTCCTAATGGGTCCATTCCTCTAAACCATGCAGTGTTCCAGTTTAACCAGTCTTGACTTACGATATATGAGTTCATCATAAAGTAATCACATAATGATTTCCATTTAATTTCACCTTTCACGTAATCCCAATCTGCACCAGGCCCCATATTGTTGGCTAAAATGAAGGCCACAAGTGCGTCCCAATCGTTTTGCGCATTTGGAGCTCCATATTCTTCCCAAGTCCCCCCCCAAGTTTTAAGGTATTGTAGGTTGAATTTATCTTGTTGGTAATAAAAGTTCGTATAATCATGGTCATCCGCTTTTTCACGAATTTCATAAACCCCCCAATACTCTCCATTTAAGTATACAACACAAGGTCTATATGTTCTTTCATCAAGAAGCATGTCAGCTCTAATAGATAGAGTATGTACAAATGCATCACGAATATGTGCTCCTCCTGTTTCAAAAGGATAGTTGTCACTCGCTGCTGGTTTTAATATTACTCTTTGAAATTTATCTCTTGGTGTGTCGGCAGGGAAAATTTGATGATCAATAACGTCGTTATATCCAAACTGATCTCTCATAATAAAGTCAAACCCTCTTTGAGCGTAAGCCCATGAATCATTTCCGTGTTTGTTGAAATGTCCGTCGCCTTCATCAATAAAAGTTCCATCCTGTTCAAAAAGTTCGAACCCACCAACTTTGTTGGCGGTGCCCCCCCAGCCACCTTGGTTTCCATTTGCAATAAGATCATAAACATCATCACTACAAACCGAAACAACTGAAAGGTTGTGGGTTACATTAATGAAATAAGAGTTCGTTTCCGTAAAACTTGGCTCCTCAACTCCAAAAGCTGTTGCTCTAAGAACCGTTGTCGTTGAAATATTAATGGGTCCAGTATAAGCCGTGGAGGCTGGCGTTGGATAAGATCCGTCTGTTGTGTATCTAATTGTTGCTGCCGGGTTGCTACATGTAATTGTCACTGATTGAGCGCCAGGATAAAATCCTGGGGCAACACTCATAACCGGTTTAGGCTCATAAAAGTTTTGTGCTCCTGTATTCGAAGAGTTTGGTGTTGGCGATGTAAAAAGTTTCCAATCGACAGCGCCATCCGTTGAGCGTCCAACTGAATGATCTGTTTGTGTTAAGTGAACAATTTGAATTGAATCAATTACATTTCCAAGGGTATTGGAAATAATGATCCATTCACCCTGGGTTTGTTTCAGGTTAAAATTTGGGTGCAGTTCGTTACCATTAACGGTGTTTCGCTTGGAGCACATCACCATTTTGTGCGAGTTGGCGGCAATGTTTCCGCTTGGAATTTGCCATTTTAAAAGGTTTGAAGATTTATCAGAGAGATAATATCCTGTTAAATCGATTGGTGCTCCGGTTGTATTGTATAGCTCTATCCAGTCTTCATTTTCTCCATAATTATCAAGTGGTCCATTCATGTTTGAGCACGAATACTCATTGATAATCACCTGAGAATGTGAGGATCCAGCAACCAACAACAATATAAGAAATAAGGTTGGTTTTAATTTTCTAGTTAGTTTCATAGTCGTATATAGTCTTTATAACCCTATTGCGATAACAATCTGATTTTGTCAAAATTACGAATTTTGTTAGCCGTTTACTAACATTTCGTATATTGCAGACGTCAAAAAAAGGGAGATGGTTGCGGCTCTATCCCTTATTTTCTTTTATTACCTGTTAAACAATTTATAATCTACACTTATGAAAACTAAATCCCTTTTTTTCCTTTTTTCAGTTAGCGCTCTTTTATTTCTTGGGTCAGGATGTACAAAAATTGAAGGCCCAGGAGGCGCAGCAACAATCAAAGGAAAAATTCATGTTACGGAATATGACGGCGCAAATAACGCTATTAACAATTACTTCGCTCCTAAATTCGATGTTTATATTATTTATGGAAATGACCCTGCTGACACTTACTTTGATGATGATGTTGAAACATCGTATGACGGGAGTTTCGAGTTTGAGTTCTTAGAACCAGGAAACTATAGAGTGTTTGTGTATGAAGACTGTAACACCTGTTTCAGTGGTAAGAAAGAAACGATATACCCAATTACAATTACTGATAAAAAGGAAGTTGTAGACATGGGAACTATTGAAGTGTTTGAGAACTTTTAATTTCTAAAGATGAAATTAACAGCACTATTATTATTTCTCGGAATTTCAATCTCCTCGATTGGACAAGAAAGTGACCACTTTATGGCTTGGACCAAAGTTGGGATTGCCGGAGATGTAATTAAGAAAATGGATTGGTCGCTAGATGTGAGTTCTCGTTTTGACAACCAAGGCGTAGCAACGTTTTTTCCACAAGTCGGAATTGAATACAAATTAAAAAAGTGGTTCAAACCCTCAGTTGAATATCGATTTATAGTAGACCGCAACAAGTATGGTAACTACAAATCATCGCACAGGATTAACGTAAACGCTAACTTTAAGAAAGAAATAATTAAACGTCTCGATCTCGGGCTTAGGGTTCGCTACCAATATGCTTTTCAACAGTTTGGCGCACCGGACACATACGATGCTGATTTCGATCAAGCCTTCCGTTTTAAGCCTGGAATTTCTTATGATATCAAAGGGAGTATATTCAAACCAACATTAAGTTCGGAATTCTTCTACAACCCTTCATTCGGAGAGGAGGGGCGACAGTTTTCCAAAATGAGGTTTGCTGTTGGAACTAAGGTTGATTTGGATGGGCCTCACGGCTTTTCTGTAAAGTATCAATTCGATAAGAAGTTTAGAAGCTACAAAGATGGAACGCGACATGTTTTAGCTGTTTCCTATGAGTTCAACTTGTAGATTATACTACTTAGTGCCTGCGAAATCAACAGTGAAAACAACATCTAGAATTTCATCCACTTTGGATTCTGTTATTCCTTGTTCTATAACGAACTTGTATTTTCCCTTAAGAGGTAGTTTTCTGCGCGCAAAAACAAGCGGTATTTCAACAATAGAGCCTGTTTTTGTTCCAATCCATGATCCGTCTGGATTCGAAATTTTCACTTCAAATGGCTCTCTAGAGTTGGAGCCGTCCGGCGCTTCCGTTTTCATGAAGAACCATAAGTTGTTGTAGTTGTAGTCCGTTGTTGTCCTAAACGAGAGTACAAAGTCGTATTCCTTATCGATATCTATAATGTCTACCTCAAATTTAAGCTTGTGGTCTTGTTTCCACTCCTTGTTGTCAAAGGAATAAGCTTTTTCATAAAACGGCGCTTCTGAACAAGAGAGCAGTGTTATTGCAACAAAAACAAACAAAATTTTATTTCGGGATTTCATTATTAGGCGGGTTGGGTTTATTCTCTGTAGGCTTCTTTCTGTTTTTTTTACGGTTTCTATTGTTCCGGTTTGGTTTTTTTGCACTTACCCCCTCTCCCTCTGTCCTGTCCTCCTTAGGTTTTTGATTTCCGTTATTACTTTGAGGGGGTTTTGCCGCTTTGTTTTTATTGTTCTGGTTATTCTTGTTCGCTTTATTGTTTTGTTGGCTCTTGCTTTGAGGCCGGTTTTTGTTGTTTCCGCCGGGCCCGTTTCTATTCGGCTTCTTTTTCTTAAACATTTTATCAAAACGGTTCAAATCGTCTTGCCCAACAACATTTGTATAATCTGGTTCTTTAACTTCAGCCGTCTCCATAAACTCAACCAGGTCATGAGGCTTTTTCCCGTCTTTATTCATTCGAATAATTTCACGAACTCTTTCTGGTTTTAACGGAATTAATCCCGAGCTAAAGTCGCCTTCATAGACATACCACATTTGTTGTTTAAAAACGTCGGTTTTAATGTGCGCAGCTATTCCTTTATCTGTTCGAAGCTTCAAGTCTCCTTTAGGGAAGGCTTTAATCGCATCTAGGTACATGTCGAGCTCATAATTCAGACAACATTTCAACTTACCACATTGGCCTGCTAGTTTTTGAGGATTCAATGAAAGTTGTTGATAACGCGCTGCAGATGTTGAAACAGTTCTAAAATCCGTTAACCACGTAGAACAACAAAGCTCTCTGCCACAAGACCCTATTCCTCCTAGTCTGGACGCTTCTTGTCGTGCTCCAATTTGGCGCATTTCAATACGAATCTTGAATTCATCAGCCATGTCTTTAATTAACTGACGGAAATCTACGCGCCCTTCGGCCGTATAATAGAATGTCGCTTTTGTTAAGTCGGCTTGGTACTCAACATCAGAAATTTTCATTTCTAAATTGAGGTTTACGGCAAGCGTTCTTGCTTTATACATGACCTCTTTTTCAAGATCTCTTGCCTTTATCCATCTATCTATATCTTCTTGCTCAGCGATTCGCAAAATTTTTCGAGCCTCAGCTTGCTTAAAGCCTGGGCTTTTCTTTTTAACCTGTATTCTAGTAAGCTCACCAACAATAGACACGACACCTATATCCTGTCCCGGACTTCCTTCAACAACAACAACGTCACCGACGTGAAGTGAATGGTTTTTCGTGTTTCTATAAAATCCTTTTCGGCTGTTTTTAAACCGAATTTCTAATATATCGTAAGGGGTTTGTCCTCCTGGTAATGACATGTTCGACAACCAGTTATACACCTCCAATTTGCTGCAACCTCCAGAACTACAGGTACCATTGTTTTTACATCCGCCTGGCGTGTCTCCACTCCCACAACTGGAACAACCCATAATTATTTTGTTTTGGGCTAAAAATACACAATAAAACCCGAGCCGTTGTTCAGATCATTCGCGAAGATTTAAAGATTGGAATGTTAAAACTAAATTATGCGCCGTGAATATAACGCATAACATTAAAACACAAATTTGTAAATAGAATTTTTGGGTTTGCATTTCTTTCAATGTGGTAATGCGCTTCGTCGAATGTTTTCATGAAGTTAAAAACGTTGTTTCCACTGATAAATTGAGAAAACTTGTCTAAAAACTGGTCTTCTTCATTGGAAACCTTTGTTAAATGATCTTCTGTGTAGTTTCTCAACATACTCTGCCTAAACATATGCAGCGAATACTTTAGAAAAATCTTTTGTTGTTCGCGACTAACTGCAGCAATCTCTTCTGACCATTGAATCATCTCGAGAACGCTTTTTTTATAACATACACGCATCAATTGAATAAACTGACGTCGGTTCTCATCTTGTTCTTCGTGGTCTCCTAAAAACTCAAGAGCCTCTATTAAGTCTCCGTCTACTCTTGAAGCAACGCTGTCTGCGTTTCCTCCTCCAACATTCAAGTTTATAGATAAATGTTTCGACAAGTCCTCCAGTTTGATCCGTGGCACTTTAACAATCTGACATCGAGAAATAATCGTTTGAAGCATAAACTCTTGAGATTCTGCTACGAGAATAAATAGGGTTTTGTTTGGCGGCTCCTCAATTATCTTTAATAGCTTGTTTGCGCAAGACGGATTCATTTCTTCTGCCATCCAAATCACCATCACCTTATACCCGCCTTCATAGGATCTTAAGCTCAATTTTTTTATAATGTCCTCGCTTTCGTGAACACTAATAATTGGCCTTCGTTCCTTTACATCGATTTTTTTAATCCATGTATTTAAATCAAAATAAGGATTCTCATGTATTTGCTCGCGCCATTCGGCTAAGACTGGATTTGATGTTTTCGCTATCGCTTGAACCGTTGGAAAGGAAAAGTGAAGGTCAGGATGCTGTAGTCTTTCAACTTTTCTACAAGACGGACATTCGCCGCAACTGTCTTCTTTAGACTTGTTTTCACAAAATAAATATTGAATGAAAGCAAGCGCTAACGGAAGTGAACCATAGCCTGACTTGCCAAGAAACATTTGAGCGTGACTTACTTTTTCATTATTCACCTCATCTATAAGATGGTTTGTCAATTCCTTTTGTCCAACAATAGCCGAAAACTGCATGGGCTAAAAGTACATGAAAATTTGGAATTGATTTTGCTAATGTATCAAGTTAAAAAGGGATTTTTGTATCTTTATGTTCCCACTAAAGTTTCAAAAATGAAAAAAATTTACGTTTTAACCTCTTTGGTGCTTGCTTCTTTGGCTGGAATGGCATCAACATCAAATGTCGATTTCCCAATTTCAATTAGCGAACCCGTTAAAGAAGGTGTAACAATTACTATTACTGTTAAAAGTGAAAATGGTCCTGTAAAAGATGCATTAGTAAAGGTTGTAAGTGGGACACGAACGGTAATTACTGCCGGAACAAGTGATGCGACTGGAACCGCTACAATTAGTGTAGGTCCTTATGGAGGTCAAATTGTTACATTGGAGGTCTTCCATAGTATGTATTCAACATATAAGCTGAAAGATATCAAACTTGAAAACGGACGAACTTATAATGTCTCCTTAAGAGCGAAAACAAGCACTGCGGAAGAGGTAACTGCTGACTCTCAAGAAAAACAAGATAAAATTCAAGGTCAAATCGACGGGGAAGTTGATTCTGCAGCAGAAGCAGCGAAACGCAAGGAAGAGGCAATTATACGCCAAGCTAAACTCGAAAAAGAAACAGCCGACATTAAAGGCGCTAAAGAAGAGCTGCAAAAGGAAAGCGAAACAGCAAAACAAAAAGCTGAAGAGTTAAAAAAGGAAGCTAAAGAGTTAGTTGCTGGATCCTCAACAATGACGGAAGAAAAAAGAAAGCAGCTTGAAAACGATATCAAAACAAGAGAAGATGCTGCTGCGAAAAGAAAGGCACACGCAGAAGCAAGAGCAAAAGTTCTTGAAGAAAAAGCTGCTCAAGTTGAATTAGAAAAAGACAAAACAGCAATTGCAGCAGCTAAAAATGATTCTAACAAGGCTCAAAAGGAACAAGAAAAAGAATTGAAAAAAGCGGAAGAAGAGGCTAAAGCGAAGGAAAAAGCAATGAAAGAAAATAAAGAAAAAGCCGAAGATGATGCAAAAGCAGCCAAAGAAGGTGCGAAGCAAGAAGAAAAGAAAGAAAAGGCTAAAAAGAACGTTGAAAAAGCAGAAAAGGAAGCGGGAAAGGAGTTAAAGGAACAAGAGAAGCTTGCAGCAGAAGCAGAAAAATTGAAAAAAGACGCGGAAAAGAAAGCTGCTAAAATGCAGAAGTTCCAAGAAAAGCTGGACAAACTTGACGCGGATCAAAAGAAAATTGACGACGATAGAAAAAGCTTAGAGGGAGAACAAAAGAAACTTGATAAGAAAGTGAGCAAAGGAAAGAAGCTCGATAAGCTGAAAGATGATCAAGTGAAACTTGATGAAAAAAACGGAAAGCTTGATGAGAAACAAAACAGTCTAGATGAAGACCGTAAAAGGGTTCTTAAGAAAATGAAAGACTAAAGACTTTTGTCAACCATTATTAGGAAGTGTTTCAGTTCTAATGAAGCGCTTTTTTTATTTTTTCACCATGTTCGCTAAATACAAAAATTACATCTTGCTTCACTCTATTATCCTGATCTACGGGTTCACCGGTATTTTAGGAAAGCTTATTGAAATTGATGCTGTCGCCATCGTTTGGCACCGTGTTTTCATTGCAACAATATCTCTGTTTATTGCAATGTTGATTTTGCGGAAGTCCTTCAAAACAACTTCAAGGCTTAGGCTTATTCAAATTTGTGGCGTTGGTGTCGTCGTCGCTGCCCATTGGGTTACTTTTTTCCATTCTGTTCAGCTTTCAACGGCGTCATTTGGAGTTCTTTGCTTGTCTACAACCACGCTTCACGTTTCCTGGCTTGAACCGCTTATATTAAAGCGAAGGTTTTCATGGTTGGAATTCGGACTAAGCTTAATCGTAGTTGGTGGAATTTATTTCGTCTCTTCCAACTTCAGTGGCCGTGAATTAGAAGCGTTGTTCTATGGGTTGACCTCTGCTCTTTTTGCGGCATTATTTTCCGTTTTCAATGCAAAACTCGCTCGAGACACACCCGCATCAACAATTTCTTTTTATGAAATGGTCGTCGCGACACTTTCGCTGTCTATTCTACTTCTTTGTCTTGGCCGTTTCGATTCAAGTTTGTTCGTTATGACTGGCTCTGATTTCGTTTGGTTACTCTTTTTAGGAATTGTTTGTACTTCCTTTGCCTTTCTTGTTATCGTCGATCTTGTAAAACATCTGGGTGTATTTACCGTTTCATTGAGCATCAACCTAGAGCCCGTTTACGCTATTGTTTTAGGAATAATAATTTTACAAGAAAATGAAGAGCTGAACGCTAGCTTTTATTTGGGCTCTGTGTTAATCGTGAGTGTTATCTTCCTGAACGCCATTATAAAGTCTTCAATTAAAAAACGAAATGCCTTACAATAATCACTAAAAAGGTGACTGAGCGCGTCCTGTTTATTGTTATCTTTGTACCTACCAAACCAGAAAGAACTATCTTATGAGAACCAAAAACTTTATTGTTCCCCACGACTTTACAGATGTAGCAAACATTGCCTTAGATCATGCGATTGCCACTGCTAAACCATTAGGAGCTGAAATCTATTTGTTACATGTAGTAGCTAAGGAGAAAGACATTAAAGACGCTGACAAAAAGCTTGAAGCGATAATAGAAGTAAATACTTCTTCCGTAAAACTTATCCCTTCTATTCGTTTAGGAAATATTTTCGAAGGTATTGGAGAGTTTGCTGCAGAACACCATGCAGAGTTAATCTTTATGGGAACGCACGGGGCTCATGGTTGGCAACATGTTACTGGAATGAACGCATTGAAAGTTATTACTCGGTCTAGCGTTCCTTTCATAATTGTTCAAGCGAAAACGGCAAAAGAAACAGGATACGACGATATCGTTGTTCCATTGGATTTAAACAAAGAAACAAAACAAAAGCTTGCTATTGTTGCAAACTTGGCTAAGTATTTCAAATCGCGTGTTCACGTAATTACCCCTGAAGAAACAGATGAGTTTTTACGCCATCAAGTAAAGGCAAATGTTGTTTTTGCTAAGAAATATTTCGCAGAACGAGAAATTGAGGTAACAACCACCATTATTCGTGGTTCTGGTTTCGATAAGAAAGTTGTTAAACACGCCGTTGATGTTGGCGCTGACTTAATTGCTATCATGAACCTTAATAAGAATAGCATTCTTGGTGTTTTGGCCTCAACTCATGAGGAATACATCATTACAAATGAAGCTCAAATCCCAACGTTAATTATGAATCCAATTGAAGGTTCGTTCTCTTTCGCTGCGGATTTCAATTAATAGATGTTCTTTTATTGATAGTGAACCATCTTCGGAAACGAAGGTGGTTTTTTGTTTAACGATAATGATTAGGCCGGCTAAGATACAATCTCCCGAAGTTCTTCCTTTGCTCTTTCCGTATCACGTTCTGGGTTTATCCCTTTTATTATGTCGTCAGTAATTGGTTCGTTGTTATAAGCCTCAGCAACAAGCTCTAGAGGTGTTTCAACCTCAAAATTGTAATCTGCCCCGGTTTTAAATTATTCGTCGGTTTTGGAAATCGCTCCAAGTAAAAAGCACTGACACGTCATCTTCGCCATTTGTAAAAGATGCTGATCCTTTGGCTCATATTAAATTGGTTTTTGCTCTCTAATAACAAAAGGTGATGTGTTCCTTTTCTGTTGCTTCACCGTTACGAAGTTCTTCAAAGTACGGTGGCGGCCCGTCGTACATTCCTGGCCAACCTTGATATTATTCCTGAGCATGTGATCCCGCTTGAGGCTCATGGTCAAAACCCTTAATTACACAGCTTTCATTAGCGAAGAAAATAAACATGTTGTTCCGCTTCCGTCATCGATCTCAGCAATCTCCATGCTTTCCTATCATTTTATATTGTGTCTATGGCACCCTAACCAATCCTCATCGCACAAAATAACATTACGTTTGGCTAATGCTATAAGTGTTGCTTGAGGCTGTTCTATTTCATAGATTGCTTCAATATTGGAAGTTGTAAACTTGACATTTTGTGGTTTCTGTTTACTAGTCTTTATACTCATTCCTCTTAAGCCTCTCCTCAACTTCTTTAAGGTTCTCCATTTTCTTCTTTTTGCGCGTCTTAATTGCAGTGTTCGTAAAATACTTGTGCATTTTAAGGAAGCCCACTTGAATCTCGTCCCATTGACGGTCGCTGTTGATTTTTCCATGTTCCCGTAATTCCAGTCGAAGTTTATCCGCAATTTTATGAAAATCACTTCTGCCTAAGTAATCCAAATCGGCGTCACAGATGATCTCTTCGAGATGGTCTTTCGGATTATGGGGGATTTTAGTAACAAATATTAAATCCTTAATCTTATTAATGTGCTGGTCTGTGTATCCATACTTTGGAAGGATTTCACCCGCTAAACGCGCCCCGATCGGTTCGTTGTTGTCGTATTCCTCAATAAATCCTGCGTCGTGATAGTTAGCCGCAGACTTCAACAAGAACAAGCCTTCATCAGTTACGTTTTCCGATAAGGCAATTTTTTCAACGGCAACTACAACATCCTTTGAATGCGCAATGCTATGATAATGAAGCGCTTTAGATAAGTGCTTTTCGAGTAACCTCATAATGTGTCGCTCCGCCTTGTAATAATTAATGGAACTGTATAAATGCAAGTTCACAATTTCATGGAACCGCGAATTTGGGATCAAGCCTTCTCCTTTTGCGGAGAGTTCGGGCTTAATTCGTTCAACTATATACATATCAATTATCCCTCTACTTTTCGATTGCGCTTTTCCTTTAAACCTACATTCAAAATAAGGTTCTATGTGTTGGTAAGTAGCTCCAGAAACTGTTACCTCTCCAGGTGCGCCCATCATTTCCATTCGCTGTGCTTGGTTTACCGTAGCCCCCCAAATATCATAAGCGAGTCTTTGAGACCCAATCACACCAGCTGTTACTTCTCCTGTATTAATTCCCAGGCGAAGTTCCCAATACTCTCCATCATTCGCAATAGCGTCGTTCTTTCGCTTATTCATATAGGCCTGAATTTGCAAAGCAGCTACGCAGGTGTCAATTGGGTTGGTATTGTTTCTTACTGGAACGCCTCCTGCACACATATACGCATCTCCAATCGTCTTAATTTTTTCAATGTTGTTTTTTACAATTATTTTATCAAACTCTGTGAAATAGACGTCTAATTTTTTAACCAGCTCTGTCGCTGTCATGCGGTCCGAAATGTGGGTAAAACCAACAAAGTCTGTGAACAAAACAGACACGATTTTATAAGCTCTTGCGCTTGCTTTCCCTTTCTTTTTAAGTTCTTCTGCTGTTGATGCTGGAATTACGTTCTTAAGTAATTTTTCCGTCTTGTCTTTCTCGATTTGAAGCAACTTTTGTTGCCGAACAACTTTGTTTTTTTCCTCTTGAATTTTTTTGTTTTGTTCAGCAATCTTCTTGTTTTGCTCACGAATCTCCTGTGTTCTTACTTGGACTTTTACCTCAAGTTTTATTTGTTCTTTTTCGGCACTTGCTATTCTTACTTTTATAAAAACGCGAACCAAAAGTGCTAAAAGAAGAGCAATAGCTGTCCAGAACCACCATGTTTGCCAGAAAGGCGCTGCAATGTAAATTTTCATTGTTGCAGGTGATGAGCTCCAACTTCCATCTCCTCTTCGTGCATAAATTTTCAACACATAATCCCCTGAGGCCAGGGCATTGAAATGAATTTCATTCATCTCTCCAAGTAAGGTTTCTTCATCTTCCTCGCCAGATAAAACACACTTGTAATTAATCAACTCTGGGCTGCTTAAATCCGACGGTTGAAACTTGAGGGTAAAAGACCTGTTTCTATAGCTTAAATAAATTTCCTTCGTCTCGTAAACTGGTTTGATCAGTGGCGAACCTTTCTCCCCGTATTTCATCCATTCACCCTCTAATTTAAACTTGGTAAAAATTACACCAATATCTTTCTCTGTATTTTTAAGTTCAGCTGGATTGAAATAATTAAAACCATAAATACCCCCAAAATAAAGCTCTCCTTTTTTGGTTTTCATGAAGGCGCCTAGGTTGAACTCATTGCTCATTAACCCGTTTACCTCTGTATAGTTTTTAACGTTTTTTCCGTCCTTGCCAAACGAACACAAACCTTTGTTTGTACTGAGCCACAAACCTCCATTTTTATCAGAAACTACTCCGTAAATAACGTCGTTTGGAAGACCATCAGATTTATTATAAGATGTTGCTTTTTTTGCTTTGGCGTTCCACTTAACAAGTCCCGACCCCAATGTTCCAATCCAATATATTCCTTCATTGTCTTGGTAAATTGAACTGATATAATCCTTACTCGTTGCTTTTAAAATAGAATTGTATTCATACGGCCGAATTGTAATTACGCCGTTCAGATCTGATAATATATTCAACCCTCCAGTGCTCGTAGCAAACCAAACACTTCCGTTTCTATCTTTGTAGACCAGTCTGCATACCCCAATAGCAATTGTTTCATTGGGATTCTTCGGGCCATGTTCAAAGGTTTGGATTTTCTTTGTTTTGGCATCGTATAGAATAACCCCGTCTTTTGTCCCAACAAAATATTTCGAGTCTTTCCATTCAACAATTGAATAGGCCCTTTTGTGAACCAATGTTTCTTCGCTTCCTTTCTGATGAACTTCAGAATACGTGTAATCAGCTCCATTAATATTCAATTCAAAAAGACCATCTGCACATGCGACTAATAGTTTTTTATCCGAAATATCATAGATTGATAAAACCGTCATTTCACCTGTTCCAAATGTAGATTGAAGTTTACTTCGATAATATTGGGTATACTTTCCTGTTTGTCTATCAAGCTTAGAAACACCACTATTTGTGCCGATGTAAATAGACTTCCCGTCCATCGATTCTTTTAAACACCAAACACTCGCAGTTGGAATTCCTTTTTCCGGGTTTCCGCTCGGTCCTATTCCTAAAATCCCTTTGTTATTTGGGTCAAATGTTGATATTCCGCGTTGCGTTCCAATCCAAATTATACCTGAGTTATCTCTAAAAATAACGTTTACTTCATCAAATAAAAGAGTGTTTTTTTGAAAAATGTCCTCAGTATAATTCTCTATTGAACCATCGTTGTCAACAACGAAAAGACCATTTCCTGTTGTAGATACAACCCACCCAAACTTCTTGTCATAGAGAGCGTCCGAAGCGTTTAAGCTTCTGTGGTCCTTTGCGAGGAATACATGTTCCTTTTGCGCTGTAAATGTTTCTATGTTTAAAACATAAACACCTTGATTCGTTGCAAGAAGCACGTTTTCGAATCCATGATTCTTTATCTTGTTGATATTCGGTATTAATTCCCCTTTACCTTTTAGCTTAACTTGGTGCGCGCTCATCATTTGGGCATCACAGATATAAATTCCCTCATCATCCGTAGAAACGATCAATTTACCTGATTCAGCGAAATGAATATTGGTAGTTTTCTTTGAAGGTATTACAGACCGGTAGGACCTGAAGGACTTTGATTTTGAGCTAAAACGATAGATTCCTGTTTCTGTACTTGCAACCCAAATTGCTCCACTTTTTCCAACGGCAATATCTTCAATCTGAAGCGCGACTCCATTTTTATAAGTGTATGTCGTAAAGTTTTCTCTCTTAATGTCGTATTTAGTAAGCCCGTTATTCGTTCCAAACCACAGATTTCCATCAGTGTCCTTTTCTGCACACCTAATATACTCGCTTTCCAAGCCTTCAGTATCGCTTGATGTGAAAATTTCGAACGTTTTTCCATCATACCGATTCAGTCCGTCTTGCGTTCCAATCCAAAATGAATTTAAATCATCTTGAATAATACAGGTCACGGAGCTTTGGGATAAGCCGTTACTGATTGTGTAATTTCTAAAACGTATTTCGCTCTGGCCAAAAGCCGAGGATGCCATCAGAAAAAGTGGTGTTAAAAAAAGAAACAAGCGATGCATTCGATATGAAAATACCAAAAATTTAGCGTTTAGGCGCCAGTTCCGCCATCATTAACAACGGAAGATTGAATCGTAGAGTTTTCTAGGTCACGATCAAAAAGGTATAATCCAGCTTTATCTTCACCAATCATATTTATTTTGTCAACAATTGTTCTGGCTAAAGCTTCTTCCTCAAGCTGCTCTGAAACATACCATTGGATGAAATTATGCGTTGTATAATCTTTTTCCTGAAGACAAACATCAACCAAATTATTAATGCTTTCAGTAACTCTAAGTTCGTGCTCAAGAAGCAATTTAAACACGTTCGGCAATGACTTAAATTTTTCTGGTGGTGCTTGAAGCCCTGGAATTTTAGCTGTTCCTCCACGCTCATTTACAAACTTTACAAGCTTCAACATGTGAAACCTTTCTTCGTCTGAGTGGGAGTATAAAAACTGAGAAGTTCCACTAAGCCCTTGCCCTTCAGCCCAAGAGGCCATTCCAAGATAAAACTGTGAAGATGATGCTTCTTTCTCTATTTGGTCGTTTAATGCTTGTTCTACTCTTTCGTTCATAGTGAATCTATTTTGTACAAAGTTACCATATTTCAGCTGAACTCTTTTGAAACTTCAAATAAGTTTATTCTAAATTAAGTGTACATTCGCGTATATGTCTAAACGAAAAAAGCCGGCTAAAAACAAGCTTAAACATAGCTTAAACCATCTAATTCGAAAGGTCTTTTTAGAAAATCCAGACTCCCCCTTAACACACAAACAAGTCTGTGCACTAATTAATGCTCGAGAAGGGGCTATTAGAAAGCTTACTTATGGGGTTCTTGAAGATTTAGTGGAATCCAATTATTTAAAAGCCGTTAGCCACGGTGTATATCAATTAAACGCTCAAAATGATTTTCTTGAGGGGGTTATTCAGTTGACCGCTCGAGGAGCTGGATATGTCATCCTTGATGACCCCGATAAAGATGATGTATATATTCACCCGAACAACTTAAACCAATCTTTAGATGGTGATCGGGTAAAAATTCAAATGTCAAATAGGGGCCGGTCAAAGCCTGAGGGAAATGTTATTGAAGTTCTGCATAGAGAACGAACACAGTTTGTTGGAACGATCAAAGCACAAGAAAAATTTGCCTTTTTTATTCCTGATAATCAGCGTGTTGGAACTGATATCTTTATTCCAAAAGAAAAATTAAACGGTGCTAAAAACGGAGATAAGGCTTTAGTTAAAATTACGAAGTGGCCGAAATCTGCTGACAATCCTTATGGTGAAGTCGTGCAATCTTTAGGTAACAGTGGTGGAAACGATATTGAAATGATCAGTATTCTTGTCAACCAAGGCATTGATTACACATTTCCAAATGAGGTTTTGACGCATGCGGAATCTGTTGGAATGGATTTGGATCCAAAAGAAGTTGCCAAGCGACGTGATTTTAGAAATACGACAACCTTCACAATAGACCCTTTAGATGCTAAGGATTTTGATGATGCGATTTCATACAAACGGTTGGAAAATGGAAATCTAGAGTTAGGGGTTCACATTGCGGATGTAAGTCATTATGTTCAACCAGGAACACCGATGGACGTTGAAGCTTTGAAGCGGTCTAATTCTGTTTATTTAGTTGACCGTGTTATTCCAATGCTTCCTGAGCAGCTTTCAAACTTAGCCTGTTCTCTTCGTCCAAATGAAGATAAATTTAGTTTCTCTACAGTCTTTGAAATAGATGAAAATGGAAAGGTTTATAACAGGTGGTTTGGTAAAACCGTAATTCATTCTGATAGACGATTTACCTACGAGGAGGCTCAAGATATTATAGAGGGTGCAGATGGAGATTACCGCGACGAGATCCTTTTTATCGATAAAATCGCTAAAATTTTGCGGAAAAAACGAATAAAATCCGGAGCAATGAATATCGAATCAGAAGAGGTTCGTTTCAGATTGGATGATGAGGGGTTCCCTGAAGAGGTTGTTATTAAACGATCAAAAGATGCACATAAACTCGTTGAAGAATTCATGCTTTTAGCAAATAGAAACGTCGCTGAATTTATTTCGAAGCCTGGGAAAAAAGAAGAAAAAGTATCTTTTGTTTATCGTTGTCATGATAAACCAAGCCCAGAAAAAATTGGATTGTTTAATCTTTTTATTCAGAAGTTTGGATACGATATCGATACGTCTGATTCGAAAATGATTTCTATAAATATCAACGCTTTGTTAGACGATATTCGTTTGAAAAATGAATATTCAATTATTCAAACAATGGCTATTCGATCAATGGCCAAAGCAACGTATGAAACACATAATATAGGTCATTACGGATTATCGTTTGACCATTACACGCACTTTACTTCTCCTATTCGTCGTTATGCGGATTTGATTGTACATCGAATAGTTCAAGAAGAGCTCACCAAGAAAAAACACCTGTACGGAAACGACCTTAACGATATTTGCAAACGGATTTCGAGAATGGAACGAAAAGCGGTTGAAGCAGAACGTGAAAGCACAAAATACTTCCAGACACTATTCGTTATCAATAAAGTTGGTGAAGAATACGATGGTACTGTTTCAGGAATTGCCGAGTTTGGAATGTTTGTTCGAATGGATGAAAACCAATGTGAAGGCATGATTCCATTGTCTGAAATTCCAGGAGATCGCTTCCATTTTGATGCTGAGGCTTATGCAATTAAAGGTCCTAAAACGAAGAAAGAATATACGATTGGCGATAAGGTGCGGGTAAGAATTTTTGAAGTTTCTACTCGGAAACGCCAGATTGATTTGGAAATAGTATAATGTGATTGTTTGATCTTTCAAAAAATCTAATTATCGAAAAACATAAAGCTCGAAAATTCGAACGATTAAAAAACTATACCGTTTTAATCTTCTTATTCAAATCATCTCTATAAGATCCTCCAATTGGAATAACCTTGTCTATATTTTCCAAAGTAAGATTCGGATACTCAATAGTCGCTAATTTATCCAATCGTATGATATACGACCTGTGAACTCGAATAAACTCCTCGTTTCCCATTTTCGCATCAATGTCTTTCATCGTTGAATGAATCGTATACCGCGTCTCTTTGGTACGAATAACAACATAATCCTTTAGCGCCTCAATGTAATAGATCTCGTTGTTTTTAAGTTTTACAAGTTTACTATTCGATTTAACGAATATAAACCCGTTTCCTCTCTCTTTATTGTCAACAATAGAGTAAAGTAAATTTCTTTCTTTTACAACTTCCAATTCCTTAACGTGCTTATAGATGGCTATTTCGATTGTAGTGTGGAGGTCTATTTCCTTAAATGGTTTAAGAATATATCCGTAAGGTTGCGTAATTTTTGCTTTCGCTAATGTTGATTCATCAGCATATGCTGTTAAAAAGATTACCGGTATTGAATACTTGTACTTAATTGTTTCAGCCGCTTCAATTCCATTCATATCTCCTTTCAGCATTATGTCCATTAAAACGATGTCAGGTTTTTCACTGCCTGCAATTTCTATTGCTTTTTCTCCTGTGGCAGATGCTCCAACGATATTGTAACCCAGTTTTTTTAAACTGTGTTGGATATCTTTTGAAACGATCGACTCATCTTCTACAACTAGAACGTTAATCTTAGACATTTGAAATTGATTTGATATTATCAAAATTAATTAAATATTTCGTTCCTCCTTTACCATCTAATTTTAACTCTACATCCAACTGTTCTTTAAGTGTAACAAGTAATTGTTGGCTGAGGGTATCTGAATTTATATCTTCGAATTCAACAGGAAGATCGACACCGTTGTCTTTTATCTCAAGTTTAAGAATTTTTTCACCTTTTTTAAACGTACACTTATCACTCCATTTTCTCCATATTTTAATGAATTAATAATCCACATGGAATCGCTTGATCAATAACTAAATTAATTTCAATAATAACCTTTCGATTAACATTATACGAAGCAATAAGATTGTGTGTTAAATTCTTTATATAACTAGTAAATTTGATGCGGTAGTGTTCGGTTATTTGATGTAAATTTCGCTTTAGTTTTTGAGTGTTGAAATTAGTGATTCAAGAACTTGAAAATTAAATTTTAACTGACTAGTATTCAATATTTTAATTGAATAAATTCTGCGAAACCTCTTTAAGATACATTTATTTTCAAAAACAAACAAACTCATAAGGCTCTCTCCTTTTCTAATAGTATATTTTAAATATTTATTATTAAAAAGTCTTTTTATTATATTTATTAAGGTTGTTAATATGTGTAGAAATAATAGTGAATTGATTTGTTAATTGACTTGTTAAGATTATAGGTTGAGTTATTAACAAGTTACAACTACTCTACTTAGTTGATTTTCTTAGGTTTTATTCAGTTGTAAACATTCTTAGTAATTTACCTTTAGTTAATAATAATTTTGGAAATTTTAGCTTTTTATAGTTAATCAATGGTCGATAAGTCACCTATAAAATTGTGCTAACTAATTAGGTTAATAGATTTATGTTTTAGTATATACACATTATTGGATAATCCTACATAAAGTTATTGATAGTTTTCATTGTTAATTAACATTTAGACAACAAACTATGTGTATAAGTAATTATATTAAACCACTAATAATCAAGTATATAATAATTCATAAATTTCTTAATTGTTTAAAACTTGGACGAGATGTTAATATCATATAGCTTTACAGAAATTATAATAATCATGAGTAAACTAATTCCAATTGGAGCGGATCACGCAGGTTTTCAATTAAAAGTAAAGGTTATAGAATTGCTTAAAAGTAAAGGATATGAAACAAAGGATTTCGGATGTTACTCTGAAGACAGTATTGACTATCCAGACTTTGGGCACCCTGTTGCTTCTATGGTTGAAGAAAATGAAGGAATGTTAGGAGTTTTGATTTGTGGCTCAGGAAATGGAATAAATATGACGGCCAACAAACACCAAGGTGTCCGAAGTGCTTTGTGCTGGAAAAATGAACTTGCGTCTTTAGCGAGACAGCACAACAATGCAAACATAATTGCTTTACCTGCTCGTTTTATATCTGAACAAGAAGCTTTAGAAATGGTTGAAATATTTTTTTCAACAGAATTTGAAGGAGGACGTCATGCCAAAAGAGTAAATAAAATTGCCCACGCTTAGTGCGCTAAAAGGTATTCGACTAGTGCGGTTGTTGCCTTTACATAATCTGAATAGTAACTACCTGTTCCAGGCCCGTTAAAACCGGTGTGGATCCGTTTGACTTTCCCGTCCCTACCAATATATATAGATGTAGGAAATGAGATTACTTTATTTAGCATATAGAAATGTTCAGAAGCAAGGTCTTTACGAGCACTTCCACCAACCAAGAATGTAAAATCCAATTCGAGCTTGTCTTTTAGCCGGGCAATACTTTTACTGTGCTCTTGAAAGGCATCTCCAGCTTCATAACCAATAGAAATGATTTCTAAACCCTGGTCATGGTACGCATTATAAAGTCCTTTATAGAATACAGTTTCATCTAAACAATTTGGACACCAAGTTCCCATCAATTGAACAATGACTACTTTGTTATTCGTTTCCGAACCGGGAAAAGAGAAAGGATTCCCATCAATATCTTTTAAATCAAAACGAAAAGAAGCACTGTCTTCTAAATAGGTTAAATCATCGGGGCTGGTAAGCTCGATTGTTTCGTTAGGTTTTGCATTCCACTTGCTTTGCCAGTGAGTGCCACTTAAAAACGAACCGTTTAATTGATCGTTAATTTCAAAGGCCTTAAACAAGAAGGCATGAGAACCATCGAAACAAGAAAGGTAAACACTGTCGCCAATTACGTTTCCCGCAAGGAACCGATAATCGCCTGTTTCAGTAAGAAAAGTTCCAGTTACTTTACTCGAACCATCCTCTTGTTTAAAAATTCCAACAGCAGGATAGGAAGAAGCTGTGTTCGGCTCAAATTCTACTTCCCACCTTCCGTTAACATTAATTCCTTCCGTTTTCTTTTTTGCGTGGGAAAAGCGAGTTGTTTTTTTTCTTTGCGAAGTAAAATGAATTTTATAGTTGTCTCCTTTGTTGAAATTTTTCCAATAACCAGAGATAGACTTCTTAGTATCTAAATGAAAAACAAGCTCTGAATTAAAGAAAGGAAAAGCTAAGTGAACACTATCATTAATTACAACAGAAGAGTCCAAAGGGATAATTTCATCACCATTAATTACCGAGAAATCAAAGGACTTACCATTTTTTTTAACAAACATGTTAAAAGGCAGTACATCGTTATCATTTAACTTAAGTTCGGCTATCCACGGTCCCCTTTTTAATCGTAAGCGCGGAATCTTTTGTGAAAACGAGGAGGAGGATAAAAGAAGGAAAATTAGAATGAAAATAACTTTCATGTACAGTTTTTGGGTATTCAAAAGTAATATATTTATAACGTATATGTTTGGTCATGCAACCTTTTTTCCTAATTTTTGGTCTCTAACACTAAGCGTTGGCTATGAATGATTCTGCTTTAGTAAAAAAGTGTATTGAAGGTGATCAGCTAGCTCAACGCAAGTTGTTTGAAAAGTTTGCTCCAAAGATGTTGGGTGTTTCTATGCGTTACGCTAAGAATACCGAGCAAGCTGAAGACGTTTTGCAAGACGGATTTGTGAAGGTTTTCACTAAATTATCTCACTATAAAGGGGATGGTCCTTTGGAGGGCTGGATCAGAAGGGTTGTTGTAAACACTGCTTTGGATCAAATTAGAAAAAACACAAAATTTCAAGACAACGTTGCCTTGGATGATGTGGACTATAAGCTTGAGTTAAGGGGGAATGTATTAGAAACCCTAGCCGCTGAAGACCTTATGGAGTTGATAAACGAAATGCCAACCGGATATAAAGTGGTGTTTAACATGTTTGCAATCGAGGGATATTCGCATAAGGAAATCGCGCAAGAATTAGACGTGTCTGAAAGCACATCGAAGTCTCAGTACCTAAGAGCAAGATCATATTTAAAAAAGAAATTAGAAGAAATAAAATTTGAAAGGTAAAGACGAAATACAAAACTTGTTCTCAGACAAGCTGGGGGGCTATGAGGTAAAAGTAAATCCAAAACTGTGGGGAAGGATTGCTTCTCAAATTAGTGTAGGAACCACCGCCGCGGGAACAGGTCTGGTTTTAGCTGCCAAAGTTATAATAGGACTTAGCGTGGCAAGCGTTGTTAGTGTTGCGTTTTTTGTTGCGCTTACTTTCGATAAAGAAGAGGAGCAAAAGAAGAATGTTGCTCGAGTTGAAATCGTTGAAGAAACAAAATCTAAACCTGAAATTGAAAATACTATTATTGCTGAGCCAATTATAGAAAGTACACCGGCGATATTACCAATCGAGCAACCCAAGGAAACGCCAGCGGTCATCTTGCCACCTGTTGGTCCGAAATTAGCACCAGTACCAGTTTCTGTCTTAACGCCTGAACAACGCATGACAATGGAATCAAATCCGGTTCATAATGTGTTTAAGCCGCAAGAAGACCCAGTACGGGCAGAAGTTGCTGAGGCAATTGTAGAGGCGGACCCATTACTAAAAGAAACGCCAAAGGAAGAGTTAATAACCAAGGAGTCCACAATTATTAAAGTGGTATTCCCGAATGTGTTTACTCCAAATAACGATGGTACAAATGACTTGCTGTTTATTTCGAATCCAGAAGATCTCGATAGAGAAGGGTTTGTTTTACAAATTGTTGATGCGTCTTTCAAAACAGTTTTCACATCAACGGACCCGAATTTTGAATGGAATGGGAACGACTTAGGGGGTGAGCCAGCGAAGAAAGGATATTATATTGCTATAATCACAAGCAAAGACAAAAATGGTCACGAGGCGAAGCCCGTAATGTACCAGTTTGAAATCAGAAAATAGATTATTTTTGAAGGTGCTTTCTGTATCCTTCAACCGCATAGAAATACAGAAACAGGGAAAGGATTAGTAAAACATGGCTTGCATCATTGCGATCAAACCATGGGTGGAAGCTAATTTTCCCCACTTGTAGAATTGCTGCGGGAATCATCACCAATACAGAAACGGGAAGTAAATAAAAGAACTTAGTCATGCTTTTACCGAACCTCACCCCCAACACGCCACAGGCTAACGTAAATCCAACAAGCGAGTTTAAACTTGGAACGAGAAGTAAAGCTGGAAGTGCTTTTTCCTCACTTGTTACAGTAAAGTAAACAGCCGTAAGGGCTATACAAGCAGCCGCTGTTTTAAGTTTAGATAGTAGAAACCACTTTCTTTGGGTCTTTTTTGGCAAAAGGGAGATCATAGCAAACTCTACAAGTAGCGGAATAGCAATTCCAGAAACCAAGGCAAGGTATTTTCCTGTTATTCCAAAATAACCGTAAAAGACATGGCCCATGCCGCCAAAAAAGAAACCAATCCCATAAACAAAAAACAAGACTTTCCAATAGCGGAAAAATGGCGAAGTAAGATCTCTGTTGCGTTTCATAAGGATAAAACCAAGGGAAATTCCTATAACTGTAATTAAAGAGTCTGTAATAAGGGAGTTGGGCTCAAGCAACTCAAGGCTCATGAACGTAAATTCTATTTTGTCGTAATCCTCACCTATTTTCATAACAAAGCAAAAAAGTTCAACATAAAAAGAAACCCGATCTCGCTTCAAACGAGATAGGGTTTCTTTGAGGTCCCGAGCGGATTCGAACCGCTGTACAAGGTTTTGCAGACCTTTGCCTAGCCGCTCGGCCACAGGACCAATTTAGTCAGGAGGCAAATGTAAGAAAAAAATGAATTATCGACTACTCTTCGATGATAATTGCGACGTTGTTAACATCTCCATTTATGGGAGGGCTCAACTTTGTCACTTTAACTCTTAAGAAATCAATATTTTTGACTGTTTTCTTAATTTGAACATATATTCTTTGACCTACGTGCTCTATTAACTTAGAACGAATGGCCATTTCTTCTTGAACAATTTTATTCACGACAACGTAATCTACAGTTTTAGACAGGTCATCATTCGAGGCGGCTTCTGAAAAATCCGTTTCCAAATAGACATCAACGCGATAGTGCCCTCCTATTTTTTCTTCTTCAGGGAGACACCCATGAAATGCATACAGCTTGATTCCATTAATTTCTACACAATGTCTCATACGTTGGAAGAGACTGTTGAAACCTCTAAAACCCCAGTAGTAATTCGCTCAGCACACTCCTCCTTACCTAAGAATTCAGCTATTTCAAACATACTTGGCCCCATTCCTTTTCCTGTAATGAGAAGCCTAAACAATGGTAACACAGCACCAACCCCCATTTCTCTTACCTCTAAGAAAGCTTTAAAAGTACTTTCTATCGTTTCGGCGTTGAATGTGGTAACGGATTTAAGTTCCGTTAACCACCCCAGCATTAATGCAGGAGAATGCTCTTTCCATTTTTTACGAATGGTCTTCTCGTCGTATGAAGTTGGCCTTCCTATTAGATAGCCACCCTCCGTTAGAATGTCTTGTATAAACGTTGCGCGTTCTTTCATTAACCTGCAAACAGCTGAAAGGTTTTCCAAAGAATGATCACCTTCAACGATTATTTTAAGTTCAGCAGCAAGAACAGCATTGTCCCTTAGTCGCAAATGTTGTTGCTGAAACCACTTGGTTTTGTCCGGGTCGAATTTCGCGCCAGCTTTAGAAACCCTGTCTAATGTAAATGCTGCACTTAGTTCTTCCAATGAGAAAAGTTCTTGCGTTGTGCCAGGGTTCCAGCCCAAAAAGGCAAGCATATTGATAAATGATTCTGGGTAATATCCTTTTTCACGGTATCCTGAAAACACCTCGCCTTCAGTCGTTGTCCAGTTTGTTGGAAAAACAGGAAACCCTAATCTATCACCATCTCTTTTACTCAACTTTCCGTTTCCGTCTGGCTTCAACAGTAAAGGAAGGTGCGCAAATTTTGGACTTTCCCAGCCAAAAGCCTCATACAATAAAACATGTAATGGAGCAGAAGGCAACCATTCTTCACCACGAATAACATGGGAAATTTTCATAGTATGGTCATCAACAATATTAGCTAAGTGATATGTTGGTATCCCGTCAGACTTAAATAAAACTTTGTCGTCAAGGTTGTTCGTGTTGACAACGACCCATCCGCGAATTTCATCTTCGAAACGAACGTCAACATTTCTAGGCATTTTCATGCGAACAACATACGGGTCACCCTTGTCTAACTTCTTTTGAACTTCATCCGAAGACAGAGAAATGGAGTTCTTCATTGAGTTACGCGTCACATTATTGTATTGCCAGTTCGGCATCCCCATTTGTTTCGCTTGATCTCGCATTGCCGTTAAATCTTCTGCGGTGTCAAAAGCATAGTAAGCCATGTCAGACTCGATTAATTGTTCGGCGTATGGGCGGTACATAAAGTTTCTTTCAGACTGAACGTACGGACCGTATTCACCTCCAATACCAGGGCCTTCAGTTGGCATAATTCCCGCCCAACTAAGAGCGTTCATTATATAGTCTTGTGCTCCTGGAACAAAACGCGCTTGATCTGTATCCTCAATTCGGATAATGAAAGTTCCGTTGTGTTTTTTTGCAAACAAATAATTGTACAAAGCGGTTCGAACACCACCCATGTGCAACGGCCCTGTTGGTGAAGGTGCAAACCTTACGCGTACTGGTTTTGGCATAATATTCAAAGTTTATTCGCCGCAAAGATAGCTAATACGGTTCTACTTGCAGCGCAGAATTGATAAAATTGAACCTAAGCGCTATGCGATTGTATTGTTTATTAACGCTAAGTTTGATTTGAGATACGCAAAATATTGTATCTTGGTTAGTACTTCAATAGTCTATGAGCAGTTTTGACAGATTAATATCACAGATAGATGCGTTTATTCGCAAGTTCTATAAAAACCAAATTATAAAGGGATTAATTCTTTTTGTAGGTGTTTTGCTATTTACTTATTTATTCGTGGTAACATTAGAGTTCTTTGGACACTTTGGCTCAGGAGTTAGGGCCACCTTGTTTTTTGGTTTTATCGGAGTGAATCTATTTATTTTTTGTAAGTACATTTTTATTCCATCATTACGGCTTAAATCATTTGGCAGCCGTATTAACCGGTATCAAGCCTCGTTAATCATTGGAAGGTTTTTCCCGAAAATTTCTGACCGATTATTGAACACGCTTCAGTTGAGTGACAGAATGGATACTAACTCGTCCGACTATGAGTTGATTAGCGCGAGTGTGCAACAGAGATGCTCTTCAATGAATCTAATCCCATTTACAAGTGCAATTAACTTGAATGAGAACCGACGCTATGCTGTTTTTGTTCTGCCCGTTGTGCTAGTTATGTTTCTGTTTGGTGTTTTTAAGCCTGAGGTTTATACGCAAGGAACGGATAGAGTTTTGAATTATAACCAAGAATATATTGCAGAAGCGCCCTTTGTATTTTCACTTATTTCAGAAAACGAACCAATTGAGGAGGGGGAAGATTTCATGTTTGAAGTTGAGCTTAATGGAAAGGATATTCCTGAAAAAGTTTATGTGAAATCGAACCAAGGAAAATTCTTATTAAAACGGACAGCGAAAAACATATTTACGGGCTCTCTAGTTCAGGTTAGGGAGAACATTTCTTTCAATTTTGAAGCCAACATAAATGACAGGGACTATAAAAGCGATAAATACAATGTTGATGTAATTGCCAAAACTGCGATTGGCAAGCTTCAAGCAACGTTAATTTATCCAAATTATTTGGGCCTGGACAATGAAGTTGTTGAGAATGCGGTAGATCTAATTATTCCCGAAGGGACAACGGTGTCTTGGAGTGTTTTGACAAAGAACAGTAAAGGTGTTGAGTTTTGGATTAATAATGACGTAAAGAAATTCACTAAGAATGGCTTTAGCTTTATCAGGGGGTTTAAAAATGATAGTGAAGCGAGAATCATACTTAAGAATAAGTATAACAATAGAGTGGACACAACACGTTTTGAAATTGATGTAATTAAAGATGAGTTTCCGGCGATTCAAGTTGAGGAGGTTAAGGACTCAATAAAAGACGGTGTTCGATATTTCTCAGGAATGACAAATGACGACCACGGCTTGTCGTCGCTCCGGTTTGAATACAAAATCACATCGTATGACGGATCGGTTCGGAAAGAATCAATAAATGCCGGAAAGGTTTTAGGAACAGAGGCCCCCTTCAATTTTGCAGTTGACTTTAGAAGAGAGAATGTTAAACTGGAGGATAAAATTGAGTATTACTTTCTTGTCTCTGACAATGACGGTGTGAATGGAAGCAAGTCAACTCGAAGTATGAGCTTCGAATATAAGTTGCCGACGCTTGATGATTTGGTGGAAAAGCGTGACGAAGAACAAGAGCAAGTAAAAGACGATTTAACTGACATATTGGAAAAAACAGTAAAATTTAAGGAGGATTTGGATCGATTAAAAATGGAGACATTAAAATCGAAGCAGTCTAATTGGAACAAAGAAAACCAAGTAAATCAATTGCAAGAAGACCACAAAAATTTGTTAGATAAATTGCAATCGCTTCAAGAAAAAATACAAAACAGTACTGAGGAAAAGAATCAACTTTCTGAGATGGACAAAGAATTATTAGAGAAGCAGGAGCTTATCAATGATCTTCTGGACGAACTAATGGATGACGAATTAAAAGATCTTTTAGACCAGTTGGAGGAGTTAATGAAGGAGCAGGACGAACAAGGGCTAGAAGAAAACCTAGAGAAATTAGAAATGTCCTCGGAGGAAATGAAGAACCAATTGGATAGAAGTCTTGAGATGTTAAAGAAAATGCAGGTGGACGAAAAAATTGATGACATAGAAAACCAGCTTGAGGAGCTTGCTAAGAAAGAGGAAGAGTTAGCTAAGGACATTAAGGACGAGAAGAACATAACGGATGAGCAGAAGGCGGAGCAAGAAAAGATAAAGGAGGACTTCAAGGAGGTCCAGAAGGACTTAAAAACATTGGACAGCTTAAATAGGAAGCTCGATGCACCAATGGAATTAGGCGATCCAGAATCACAAGGAGAAAAGGTTAAAGAAAACATGAATGACGCTCAAGAGAGCATGGACAAGAACAAGGGAAAAAAGGCTAGTGAGAGCCAAAAGGGGGCCGCTGAAAAGATGAGGGAGATGGCTAAAAACATGGATGAAGCGCAAAAGGATTCTAACGCTGAACAGGAGCAAGAGGATATAGATATGCTTCGAAATATTTTAGAAAGTCTTGTTGCGTTAAGTTTCGATCAGGAGTCAACGATGAATGACTTAGAACGAGTTTCAGAGTATGACCCTGCGTTTTCTAAGTACAGTCGTAAGCAAAGAAGAATTGTAGATGACACCCGCATTGTACAAGACAGTCTTTTAGAGTTAGCTAAACGCCAACCAAAGATTGCTAAGTTTATCGACAAGGAACTAAGTCAAATTAATTCGAATCATGAGCTGTCTTTAGAAGATATAGATGAGCGAAGAAGAAGAGACCTGACGATACATCAGCAGTATGTAATGACAAGTTATAACAACTTAGCTTTAATGTTGAACGAGAGCTTGGCGGACATGCAGAACAAGGCCAATCAATCTAAACCGGGCTCTGGTAGTTGTAATAAGCCAGGAGGAAAAGGTTCTCCAAAACCGGGAGAAGGAATGTCAGGCGAGTCAATGAAAGATATGTTAAAAAAGCAGCTCGACGCGATGAAGAAGGGTCAGTCTGAAGGAGGCAACAAGCCGGGGGACAAACCTGGTAAGGGCCAGAAACCAGGAGACGCGGGAATGGGTGGAATGGGAATGGGAAATAAAGAAATTGCCAAAATGGCTGCTGAACAATCAGCTATTCGAAGAGCATTAGAACAAATGAGAAACGAATTGAATAAAGACGGTTCAGGGAACGGTAATAAGTTGAATCCATTGATTGAAGAATTGGAACAGCAGGAACGGGACCTTGTTAATAAAAGGTTGAACACCAATATGATTAACCGACAACAAGAGATTTTAACACGGTTATTGGAAAGTGATAAGGCTCTTACGGAAAGAGGTTTGGATGAGAAAAGAGAATCCAAACCGGGTAAAAACGAAAATTATAGTAACCAAATTAAGTTTAAGGAGTATAATAAAGAAAAACTTAGACAAGTTGAGTTATTGCGTGCTGTGGACCCGGCCTATAAGAGGTATTATAAGGACAGAGCAAATGAGTATTTCAACAGAGTCTTGTAAGAGATTAGTGTTATATGAAGAACGGTTATGTTGTAGTGGATAGTTTAACTATCTCGTCGGATTTTGGATCATTGAACAAAGTAGAACTTCTTATAGATGAAGTTTGCAATCGTTTAGATGTGAACGAAGATTATTATGGTAATGTTTTGATTGCAGTTACAGAAGCTGTGAACAATGCTATTCTTCATGGTAATCAACAAAAGGGGGACTTAAGTGTGGATCTTTTTGTCGGAGATAAGGAAACCGATTTTTGCTTCAGTGTTAAGGACTATGGTGAAGGCTTTGATTATAACATTTTGCCTGACCCAACATCTCCAGACAACATAGAGAAGGAGGACGGAAGAGGCATTTTCCTAATGAAGTCTCTTGCTGAGGCAGTTGAGTTTGAGGATGAAGGAAGAAATGTAAATATTTATTTCAGTAAATCGTAGTGGTAAATATTTTTTACGAGGACATCGAGGCTCTGGATTTACATCCAGAATTTTTTGTTTTGTGGCTTGCTAAAGTGTGTGATTCTGAAGGTAAAAACCTTGGCGAACTGTCACTCATTTTTACGTCAGATGAGTACTTACTAAACATGAATAAGGAGCATTTGAATCACGATTACTACACAGATATTATTACGTTTGATTATACAGAAGACGGATTCGTTTCGGGCGATCTTTTTATATCGGTTGACCGTGTAAATGAGAACGCTGACGGCTTGAATGTTTCACGTGAAACAGAGCTGAACCGGGTTGTAGTTCATGGAGCACTGCATTTAATGGGTTATGGTGACAAGTCGGATTCTGAATCTTCACTAATGCGTGAAAAAGAAAACCTTTATTTATCCCAGATAGTTTTACGTGAAATATAGTCTTATCTAAAAAGTGTTGTAATTTTGTGGTGTGTTGAATATTTTTAATTGTTCCACGTGAAACATTAGTGTATGTTAAAAGAATATGACGTTGTAGTTGTTGGGGGGGGGCATGCGGGCTGTGAGGCGGCAAATGCTGCAGCAAAACTTGGGAGTTCAGTGTTGTTGGTTACAATGAATATGAATACGATTGCTCAAATGAGTTGCAACCCCGCAATGGGAGGTGTAGCCAAAGGGCAAATTCTTAGAGAGATTGATGCTCTTGGAGGAGGCTCGGCAATAGTGAGTGATAAAACGGCGATTCAATTTAGAATGCTGAACAAATCAAAAGGCCCCGCGATGTGGTCACCAAGAACTCAGAACGACAGAATGATGTTCGCTGAAGAGTGGCGGTTAATGTTAGAAGGAAACAAAAACGTTGACTTCTGGCAGGACATGTGTAAAGGGTTAGTTGTTGAGGACGGTAAAATTGTAGGTGTTAAAACGGCTATTGGAGTTGAAATCAAAGCGAAAAGTGTTGTTCTTACAAACGGAACCTTCTTAAATGGACTTATTCACCTTGGTGAAAAACAGTTCGGAGGAGGTAGAGCAGGTGAAGGCGCAGCAACAGGAATTACAGAAGAATTAACGGAGCTTGGTTTTGAAACAGGCCGTATGAAAACCGGAACACCACCACGTGTTGATGGAAGGTCGTTAGATTATAGTGAGATGGAGGAACAGTTCGGAGACGAAAACCCATCAAAGTTTAGCTTTACAGACACGAAGCCTTTAAGCAAACAACGCTCTTGCTTTATTACCTATACGAATCCGCAGACACATGAATATTTAAAAGAAGGTTTTGATCGTTCTCCGATGTTCAACGGAGCGATTGCCGGAACAGGCCCGAGATACTGCCCAAGTATTGAGGATAAGATTAATCGATTTGCAGACAGAGATCGTCACCAGATTTTTGTTGAACCAGAAGGCTGGAGAACAGTTGAGATTTATGTTAATGGATTTAGCACATCGTTGCCTGAAGAAGTTCAATTGAAGGCAATGAAGACTATTCCTGGGTTTGAGAATGTGAAGATGTTCAGACCGGGTTATGCAATAGAATACGATTATTTTCCACCAACTCAGTTGAAACATACATTGGAAACGAAGCGAATTAAGAACTTATATTTCGCAGGACAGATAAATGGAACAACTGGATATGAAGAAGCAGCTTGTCAAGGTTTGATGGCAGGAATTAACGCACACAGAAAGGTGCATGGAGAGGGAGACTTCGTTTTAACAAGAAGTGAAGCCTATATAGGTGTCCTTATTGACGATCTAATTACAAAAGGTACAGACGAACCTTATCGCATGTTTACGAGCCGAGCGGAATATAGAATTCTATTGAGGCAAGACAATGCAGACATAAGATTGACTCCAATTGGTCACGCGATCGGTTTGGCATCAGATGAAGCATTAAGAAAAGTTGAGGTTAAAGTTCAAGGAACGATAGACTTGAAAAAGGCATTAATTAAAGAAGGTGTGACTCCGAGTATAGCAAACCCTATTTTGGAATCAAAAAACAGTGCGCCTGTTAAACAACAAGTAAAGTTGAGTTCTCTAATTACACGCCCTGGGATTGGAATGGAAGAGGTCCTTGAAATGAGCGTAGATTCAAAAGCACTTGCTGTAAACCTTACAAGCCAACATGCAGAAATTGTTTCTCAAACAGAAATTCAATTAAAGTATGAAGGATACATCTCTCGTGAGGAAGATGTTGCAAAGAAAATGAGTCGACTTGAAGAAGTGAAAATCCCAACGGACTTGGACTATTCCAAAATGGCTAGTTTGAGTTCAGAATCGAAAGAAAAATTGTCTTCATTGAAACCAGCATCAATTGGCCAAGCATCAAGAGTTAGTGGAGTTACTCCAAGCGACGTTTCCGTTTTACTCGTTTATCTAGGAAGATAATACTTAAAAGAGTCATTTAAGTATACGGCACGCTATTTTAAGCCGATTTAAGCGAGGAAAAAGAGCGTGAAGAACTGATTTATAGGCTGTGTTCGAGATAGGCGATTTAAGAGGCTGAGCGTTTACAGAGGCTAAACATCTTATAAACAGTTGATTAGGTTAAAATGTTACATTTTCGGATCAATCCAATCACCATTTTCACGAATTAAATCGATTAAAGCATCAACTGCTTCTGCTTCGGGAACATTTTTTCGAATGACCGTTTTTTCTTTGTACAGATGAATTTTTCCTGGACCGGTTCCAACATATCCGTAATCGGCATCGGCCATTTCACCGGGACCATTTACAATACATCCCATAATTCCAATTTTCAATCCTTTTAGATGCGATGTCTTTTCTCGGATCTTACCGGTCGTTTCTTGTAAATCGAACAATGTTCTCCCGCAAGATGGACAGCTGATGTATTCCGTTTTTGAAATTCGAGTTCGTGTTGCCTGAAGAATTCCAAATGAAGTTGTATTGATCAATTGTGAACCAATATTTCCACTGAGCCAAATACCATCTCCAAAACCATCTATAAAAGAGACTCCAAGATCTGAAGAACTCCACAACTGGAACGATTCTTCGTCTGATTCGTTATGTGTACAAGTTAGGATAATGGGGTTGCCAACGCCTTTTTTCGCAATATTCAACCTAAAGTATCTATATAGCTGTGGCTTGTTGTTAAATTGAGTTTGAAGAACAACTACTGCATTTGGATAGGACTTCAAATAATCAACATTATTATTTTCGGCCGAATGTTTCACGAAGAACACGTCCTTATAATTAAAATGACTGCAGCTGTCACTGTTAACGATTGGAAAAAAGCCGCTCTTCTCTGAGTAGTTTTCTTTCCAGTTTTCATAGTCACAAATAACCTTAATTGTTCCAGGAAGCTCAAAATTAATTGCTTTCGATCCAATGTAAAGAATATCTGCAGCTGAATCAGTTAGGTTCCATTTGTCTAAAGGAATTGAATACTGGTATCCAAAACCAAAAAGGTGGGACTGCTTTATTGTATTAATTGTGCTTAAATCAGCAACAACGACCGGGACGTGATGGCCGCCAATATTTTCAACTCCGTTCGAAGTCCTTCTTGTATATGAGAAAGGGTCGTAATTGAGTTGTTTCTCATCCTTATCTAGGGAGAAAACAGATTGATTTTCTGGTTTAAACTTGTCCAATAATTTTCTGGCTACTGGCATTTCTGCTTCTGGCGCTTCGGTTAATGAAACACGAATTGTATCACCAATTCCATCTTCTAATAAGGCGCCAATACCAACTGCAGACTTAATTCTACCGTCTTCACCATCTCCCGCCTCAGTAACTCCAAGGTGAATAGGGTAGTTCATTCCACATTTAATCATCGTTGCGACTAATAATCGATAAGCTTGAACCATTACAAGGGTATTGCTGGCTTTCATCGAAAGTATTATTTCTTTGTAGTCGTGCTTCTCGCAGATACGCAGAAATTCCATTGCCGACTCCACCATTCCTTCCGGCGTATCACCATACCTGCTCAAAATTCGATCCGAAAGAGAGCCGTGATTGGTTCCAATTCGCATGGCCGTTCCGTGTTCTTTGCAAATCAAAACAAGAGGAGTGAATTTTTCTTCAATTCTGAGAAGTTCGGAAGCATAAGTCACATCTGTATACTCGAGTTCTTCAAACTTCTTTTTATCTGCGTAATTTCCTGGGTTCACTCGAACTTTCTCAACAATTTTAGCAGCAATCTCTGCAGCATTTGGGGTAAAGTGAATATCAGCTACAATTGGTGTTGAATAGCCCCTTTTATTTAACTCGCCCTTAATAACGCGTAGATTGTCGGCATCTTTTTTACTTGGAGCAGTAAGCCTAACGAGCTCGCAACCAGACTCAATCATCCGAATAGATTGTTCTACTGAACCTTTCGTGTCCATCGTATCCGTTGTTGTCATTGATTGAACACGAATTGAATGTTCGCTTCCGAAATCGATGTTTCCGACACTTACTTCGCGTGAAACAAACCTTTCGCGAGTTAAAAAATTTTGGCAGTATTTGGATTCTGAAGGATGTGACATTTAATAAATTGTTGCAATTAAAACAAGTACAAAAATAGCCAAATAAATGTTTGCGCTTTTACTTTTAAATCAAGCCTGTTTAACATGACGATGTTCACATTATATGGTAAAAAAACCGTTTAGTAAAGAATAAGCCTTATTTTTGTAATTCCAATTTCTTATTTAGATTATTATGCAATTGAATAAAGTAAAGTTTGCAGAGAACCAAAAGGAAGATTTTCATAAAGAGTTACGCAAGCGTGTAGCAGCCTACTTTAAAGAAAACGGTATTTCTCGTTACGCAAACGTAAACATGGTATTGAAAACAATATTCATGATCTCTCTATACATCGTTCCATTTGTTTTGATTCTTGCTTATTTGGAGTCGACTTGGCTTGTTGTTGTCATGTGGGCGTTAATGGGGTTTGGAATGGCCGGAATAGGTCTTTCCGTAATGCACGATGCCAATCACAGCGCCTATTCAAAGAACAAATATGTGAACTTGCTTGTGGGTAAGGTGATGTGGATGGTTGGCGGAAGCGATGTCAACTGGAGAATACAACACAATGTATTACACCACACGTATACCAATGTAAGCGGGATGGATGAGGACATTGAGATTGATCCATTAATGCGATTTTCACCCTCTCAAAAATTACGTAAGGGCCATAAGTTTCAGTTTATTTATGCTTGGTTTTTATATGGAATGATGACTATTATGTGGGCCACAACAAAAGATTACTCACAATGGAAACGATACAAAAAAAAGGATTTGATTAAAACTCAAGGCCTTTCGAACAGTCGCTTTCTATGGACCCTGATTTCTACAAAGACGATTTATTTAGCAGCTACTCTTGGTTTACCATTGGTCTTTTCAGGCCTTCCATGGTGGGTAACAGTATTGAGCTTTCTCTTAATGCACTTTATTGCCGGACTAACGTTGGCCGCAATTTTCCAACCTGCCCACGTTATACCAAGATCAACTTTTGAAACTCCTGATAAAAAAGGACACTTAGAGTTGGATTGGGCAGCCAATCAACTTAGAAATACAGCGAACTTTGCACCTAAAGCAAGATTGTTCTCTTGGTATGTAGGAGGGCTGAATTATCAGATAGAACATCATCTTTTTCCAAACATCTGTCATGTTCATTACCGCAAGATTGCTGATATCGTTAGAGACACGGCTTTTGAATACAACTTACCGTATCATTCATATAAGACCTTCTATGAGGCACTGTCGGGTCACGCAAAAATGCTTTATAAGTTAGGCAGACAAGAGGACGCTCCAGGCATTCACTAGGGCTAATCAAGGGTTTGATTTTTAACGCTATAATGTTTCGAGACGAACGGAATAACGTCAATCACCCTGTACGGTCTTAATTAATGGACAAAATGAGTGATATTCAATAGATCTTATGAATGTTGAAAGCTTTAGAGACTATTGTTTATCAAAACATGGAGCAACAGAATCATTTCCATTCGACCAGAATACCATTGCTTTTAAAATAGGCGGAAAACTATTTGCTCTCGCCGGAATCGAACTTTTCGCATCAATAAACCTAAAGTGTGATCCTGAACGAAGCTTAGAGCTTCGTGAAACATATAGCGGTATAAAACCGGGGTTTCACATGAATAAAAAACACTGGAATACGCTTACGGTAGAGTCAGATGTGCCCAATCAACTTCTCTTTGAGTTGATAGACCATTCTTTAGACTTGGTTTATAAATCCTTAACAAAAAAAATTCGCGATGGCTTGTAGGCTTGATAAATATATATGGAGTGTTCGTTTGGCAAAAACACGCTCTAAATCGGCAGACGCCATAGCAAATGGAAAGGTGAGGTTAAACAACGACTCTGTAAAACCGTCCAAGGAAGTCAGGCTGGGCGATGAAATTCAGATAATAAAACATTCCGCGAAGTTTACCTTTCGAGTTATTCAATTGTTGAGTAAAAGGATCGGAGCCAAGCTCGTTCAAGATTATATAGTTGACATTACACCTGAAGAAGAGTTTGAGAAACTGAGATTATACAGGCTTAGTCAAAGCACCTACAGAGAGCACGGCGCGGGCAAGCCAACGAAAAAAGACCGTCGAGATTTAGATGGGTTTTTAGAAAATTGGTAGGCGATTGTAACTTTTAGAATACTTACGGGTCTTACTTACAAATAGAAACCAAACGAGTTATGAATAAATTAAAGACAATAATAGTAGCAATGTTATTTGCGGCCCCAGTTTTCTCACAAGTAGAAGAAGAGGCTCAAGAAGGAGAAGTAATTATTACTGAGGGACAAATCACAATCATTGAAGAAGGAGAAGGCGAGCCTGACACAACTAAAATGAAAGTTGGTAATAAGGAGATTATTATCATTACCCACCCCAACGAAGACTTTGACCTAGATTCTGAGGATGATTCTGAGGATGAATCGCCAAAAAGAAAAAGAAAATCGGACGCGCATTGGGCAGGTGTTGATCTTGGGTTTACAATGCTAATGAATGACAATTTCAATACAGACTTTGCCACAACACCTTACTGGAAGAACGATCCAGCAAGATCTATAGTTTGGAATTTGAACCTTTTGGAACATAAGTTTAACTTTGGAACTCCCTTCGTTGGTTTAACAACAGGGGTGGGGTTTAGCTTTACGTCAGTTGCTTTCCGCGACGGCTACATTATTAACTCTTCTGCCGACTCTTTGTTTGCCGTTCTTGATACTGTGAACACGTACTCAAAAAACAAGCTTAAAGCGTCTTATTTAACGATTCCGCTATTGCTGGAGTTCAACACAAACACAAACTCAGACAAGAACTTTTATTTGGCTGCTGGAGTTGTCGGAGGAGTAAGAATGACTTCTAAGATTAAAAGAAATGGAGAGTTTGCTGATGGTAAGGAGTTCGAAGAAAGAGAAAAGGGTACATATTCATTGAGCCCGTTCAAGTTAGATGCGGCTCTAAGAATGGGGTACGGATCGTTTGGAGTCTTTGCAAACTATAGCTTGCTACCTTTATTTGAATCTGGTAAAACAGTAGAAGTATATCCATTAACGTTTGGTTTGTCACTTAACTTTTAGAAAGATAAAATAAGATCTAGTAAGAATAACATAACGTAGTAAGCGCCTCTTCTATTATCGGAGAGGCATTTTTTTATGGAGACACATTTAATTGCCGTGAAGATAAATGAGGAATAATATAGGTTGAAGATGCTGCTATTTTTTTTTGGGTTCTTTACAGCTGAAGCCATTAACCAGACGAGTATAGCAATGATCTGTAAGAACCGCTCTGGCAATTAAACAAACCAAGCGCCAAGCAAAAAAAGCCTCTCCCGAGTTTATCCAGAAGAGGCTTTCAATTATTTAAGCAGGTTGGCTTTTGCCATCCTTTAACACTTGTAAATTACAAACGTAAGCTTGCTTTTAGTTTTTAATAACGTTGAACTGTGAAGTCTGACCGTTTTCAAGAGTAACATTGAATATATAAACTCCAGACTCTAAAGAAGACATATCAACATCAGCAGAACCGTTTACTAAAGTAATAGTGTTGTTCATTGCAACTTTACCAGCGATATTAACCACTTCTAAAGTAGCATCTCCGTTAGCGTCAATTGAAACAGTAACCTTATCAGTTGCAGGGTTAGGGAATGCATTTCCATCAACCACATCAACTTCTCCTAGTCCAATTGCAGCCGGATTGAAAGTATGAAGAGAGATGGCAGGTGAAGAAACACCAGCCCATCCACCCGTATACCATGATCCATCAACATGAACTGGCGCAGTAGGCTGACGTAAGATACCTTCGTTTCCATCATAGTTAAGTGCTCCATCATATCCAAATGAGATAGTTGCAGACTCAAAAGTTTGAAGACAGAACAAGTATCTAGCACCATCATTCAATTGGAATGGAGTTGTGAACTTAACGTAAGCTACAACATCAACATCATCATTAGACGCCGGGTAGTGAGTTCCGAAAGTGATTAAGTTCAAGTTTTGGAACGCATCATTTGTAGTTGGGCTGAATTGGTAAGCAGGATCATCAAGGTCAACCCAAGCATCATCCCATTGGTAAGCGTTAGCGAAAATTTCAGCCCCAGCTAAATCATTTACAGAAGTATCAGTGTGAGGCACGAAATACATGCCCGCAACAGCCATTACAGAAGCATTAGGCTCTTGAATCATAATACAAGATTGATACTCAGTAGTTGAGTTACTTGGACTAGTGTTAGAAATTGGCATACCGTTAACATCAACGTTTGATAAAGCTAAAATACCACTCATACTTCCTGGGTTAGCAGTTGGAGTATTTGTTCCATCAGTAATAGAGAAAGTAGAAGTCAATACGTTATCGAAATCAGAATCATCAGCGATTCCCATATCTACAGTGTAAGTCAATGTATACAATCCGTTTGCATAACCGCCCACACCTAATTGCCAAGGAATAAACTCATCAGTGTTTCCAGGGAAAACAGAAAGAGTATCAGTAGACAACATATTCAAAGGACCAACAGTTTCATCGTAAACGTTTCCACCAGGACCATCGATCTTAGCGTTAATTGTAACGTTCGCTTGATCGACAGAACCAAAGTTGTAAACTTGAATACCAGGTGTGAACCCGTCATACTGAAGGCTATTTGCACCAGCGTATGGAGAAATCAACATTTCACCATTGTTTGCACCAACATCATTTGGATATGCACCAACCTTGTTACCTAGTAACATAACAACTGGCCCATTTAACATTTCAGCTGCAAGAGCGGCTCCATCAACACTTGAAAGCATAACAACCGGAATTGTTACTGACAGACCATCAGCACCACCACCCATTCCAACTACTTCGTTGTCACGGTTAACGATAATAACAGCAACTGCTCCAGCATTTTCAGCAGCTAAAGCTTTAGCACCAAACTCACAAGTATTTCTGTAAATCATTGCTATTTTCCCTGTTAAATCAACAATTTGAGGAGGGCTACATCCTTCTTGAGATACTGGGTTCCCTTGTGGGTTTATACCTGTGCCTGAATCTTCAGACCACATTAAAGTATCTTCAACGAAAGTTCCAGCTACTAAAAAGTCTGGCGAAGACCAATCAAGTCCTGCAGGGTCACACCACTCGAAGGTGTAATTTCCTTGGATTGCAGCAGGCGAAACACCTGAACAAACCACCTGTGAATGCGCCATGAAACCAGCAGCAAACACGGTAAGTGTAAGTAATATTTTTTTCATAAATTTAATTTTAGACACACTAAGGTAAACTAAAAATGATTGACCAACAAAAAAAGGGTCTTGATTTCTCAAGACCCTTTAGGTATAATAAAGTTTAGAGTACCAATTTGGACTCTAGATTATGCTTATTTTTTAACCACGCTGAACTGCGAAGCCCGTCCGTTTTCAAGAGTAACACTGAACACATAAACTCCAGACTCTAAAGAAGACATATCAATGTCAGCAGAACCATTCACTAAAGTGATAGAAGAATTCATAGCAACTTTTCCAGCGATATCAACCACTTGTAAAGAAGCAACACCGTTGGCGTCAATTGAAACAGTAACCTTATCCGTTGCTGGATTAGGGAATGCACTTCCTTCAATCAATTCATCCTCTCCTAATCCAATTGCAGCGGGATCGAATGTTTTAAGAGCTATAGAAGCAGCTGAAGATCCAGCCCAACCTGCAGCGTACCACATTCCATCTACATGGACAGGCGCAACTGGCTGACGAATAATTCCTTCATTTCCATCATAGTCAATGTTTCCGTCGTACCCGAAAGAGATTGTAGCTGACTCAAACGTTTGAAGACAAAATAAGTATCTAGTGTTATCATTCATTTGGAATGGAGTGTCAAAACCAGCGAAAGCTACATCATCAACGTCATCATTAGAAGATGGGTAATGCGTACCGAAAGTAATTAAGTTCAAGTTTTGAAACGCATCGTTTGTTGCAGGATCAAATTGGTAAGCAGGATCATCAAGATCAACCCAAGCATCATCCCATTGGTATGCATTAATGAAAATTTCAGCTCCAGCTAATTCATTTAAAGCAGTATCAGTATGAGGCACAAAATAGACACCTTCAATAGCTAAAGCACTTGCATTAGCATTTTGGAACGTCATACATGATTGATATTCTGTCGTCGAGTTCGTTGGGTAGTTCGATGCAATTGGCATGTCTGCTCCATCAAGACGAGACAGAGAAACTTGATCTGATTGAATTTTGAAATCAGACGTGTAAACGTTATCAAAATCAGAATCATCTGTTAAACCCGTCATAGAAACAGTATACGTTAATGTATAGTCACCATCTGTATAGTTTCCAACCCCCAATTGCCAAGCAATAAATTCATCCGTGTTTCCAGGGAAAACAGAAATAGTATCTCCTGAAAGCATAGCTAAAGGACCAACAGAATCAGCATAAACATTTCCACCAGGACCGTCAATTTTAGCATTAATTATAACGTCTGTTTGGTCAGCTGAACCGAAGTTGTACACCTGAATACCAGGAGTAAAACCATCATAAACTTGGTTGTTAGCGCCTCCAAATGGAGAAACTAAGAATTCACCCTTAACTGCACCAACATCGTTAGTGAATGCTCCTTGCTTATTACCAATCAACATTTCAACAGGGCCTCCAGCCATTGCACTAGTTATGATTGCACCATCGACGTTTGAAATAAACACGGCGGGAATTGTACATAGAATTCCTTCAATGGCATCACCTAACATTCCAAGGAGTGCATTTTCACGATTAATAATAATCACCCCTACAGCACCGGCGTTTTGTGCGTTAAGAATTTTAGACGTAAAGTTACAGGTGTTTCTGTAGATTACGGCAATCTTACCTGTAAGGTCGTTAATTAACGAATCACAACCCTCTGCTGATACTGGATTACCTTGAATGTTTAAACCTAGACTACCATCATCAACAAACATTAGAGTATCTTGAATATAAGTTCCGGGAACATTGAAATCTAGAACATAACCCCAGGTTCCATCGTCTGTTTCGCCCGGCCAAGCACCACAAGAAGCCTGAGCAGTATAATCGTAATTTCCCTGCACAGAGGCCGGGCTCACCCCGGCAACAACAACTTGTGCTTGCGACGCAAAAGCAGACGCAATTACGGTAAGTGATAGTAAAATTTTTTTCATAAGTGTTTTTTTAAGAATTGCTAAGATACAATTTAATAAATTGAAAGTGTTATATAGGCTGGGAATAAGGGGATTAAATACCAGTATCGGTAATTTATAAAACAAAAAAAGACCTGCCCTAGCGAAGCTGAGACAGGTCATATAATCGGCTTGATCAGTTCTTACATTTTCACGACCCGTCTTGTGGTCAAAATCCTGTCGTCTCCAAATACGCGAATTAGATACA
>TARA_B110000902_G_scaffold213517_1_pt1 | contig 60473 bp, 43 predicted proteins | sample TARA_B110000902 | Tara Oceans TARA_B110000902 (sample SAMEA4398009) | marine metagenome | biome: Polar Biome; feature: [SRF] surface water layer (ENVO:00010504); material: water (ENVO:00002006), including particulate matter (ENVO:01000060) such as... | depth 5 m | reverse complement strand
ACTACCGCTTCTGGAGCTGCTTCTGCTGCTGGAGCTTCTTCAACTACTTCTGGTTCAGGAGTGTTTTTAGCTTCAATTTCTTTAGCTCTCGCTGCTGAAACATCAGACTCTGCTTTCAATGCATCTGCTGCTGCTTTTTCTGCTGCTTTAGACAAAAAATCTTTCTTAGTCGTTACTTTACCTTCTTTCTCCTCTAACCACTTAGCGAACTTCTCTTCCACTTGCGCTTCAGTTAATGCTCCCTTAGCAATTCCTTTGATAAGGTGGTTTTTGTAAATAACTCCTTTGTAAGACAAAATCGCTTTTGCAGTATCTGTCATCTCAGCACCTTTTTGTATCCATCCTAAAGTTTTATCGAAATTAATTTCGATAACTGCTGGATTAACATTTGGGTTATAAGTTCCTAATTTCTCAATGAAACGACCGTCTCTTGGAGCTCTGCTGTCAGCAGCTACGATGTGGTAAAAAGGTTTACCTTTCTTACCGTGTCTTTGCAATCTAATTTTAGTTGCCATATCTAAATCTTATTGTTTGGAGTACGAAACTCCGTGTTAATAATAATCCATCTTCTCGAGATGGGTCGGCAAAGATAACACTAATTCCAATAAAAGCTAGGAGGTTAGGTGAAAAAAGTCAAATTTCAGGATTGGATATTTCGATCCGATCCATGAGCGTATAAAGCGGTATTTAACTTTCAACTTAAGAATCGAATTTTCCATAATTTAAATAGCACTAAAAATATGTTAGAATTTTATTAGAATTCGAAATAGACTAACTCTTCTTTTGGTAATGTCATCATTACTTTAAAGAGCCAGTAAAGTCGAACAACAGCGCAAATTATTCCAAACACAAACGCTAAAATTCTCCATTTACTCCATTTGATACTAAATGCCAAAAATAAAGGTAAAGCAATCATATCAAAATCAATAAGATAGCCGAAACCTTTTAAAAAAAAGGACTAATCTCAAAATTTTCCGATGCTTCTATGCACTTTGTTAAAAAAATACCACTCATGTCAAAATTTTACCATTCAAATATTCTATTTTATATTTTACTATAAATTCACTATTTTCACAAAAAACGCTACGACTTGAAAACTCCTGTATATCATATAACTATTTTATTATCAGTTCTTTTCTGTCTGCCTTTGAGCAGCTTAGCTCAAGGCTATCAAGTCAATCTTCAAGGTCAGGCTCAACAAGGAATGGCAAGTGCAGGAACTGCTTTCATTCAGGACGCAGCAAGTGTTTTTTATAATCCTGGAGGAATGTCTTTTTTGGATAAAAGCCAAGTCATTGGAGGAGTCACGCCTACATTCTCAAACGGTCTTTTTACAGAAGCTGAAACGGGTGAATATGGAAGAACTACATCTCCAGTCGGAACTCCGTTTGCCGCTTATGGAGTTTACAAATTAAGCGATTCAAGCAAATTAAGCTTCGGATTAGGGGTTTATACACCTTTCGGAAGCACAGTTGAATGGGAAGAAGGATGGGCTGGACGATTCGCGGTAACACGTTTACAACTCATGTCTATTTTTGTGCAACCAACTGTAAGTTATAAGTTGACAGACGCAATTGGTGTAGGAGCAGGATTTATATACAGCTTTGGTAAAGTAAACCTGCAAAAAGACCTACCGCTACAATTTCAAAATGGAGAATACGGTTCTGTTGAATTGGACGGAACGGGAAGTGGATTTGGATTTAATGCAGGAATCTATTTCGAACCTGTAAAATGGTTTTCCGCTGGGTTTACATACCGTTCGCAAGTCAACATGAACCTTAACAAAGGAATGGCTACATTCTCTGTTCCAAGTTCGCTCGAAGAGAATTTTCCATCTGGAAACTTTACTTCATCATTGCCGCTTCCGAGCATTGTGACATTGGGGTTTTCTTTCAAACCAAATGAAAAATTAACAATAGCGCTTGATATCAATCATGTTGGCTGGGTAGCTTATGACACGCTTGCCTTCGACTATGAGGTCAATACAGAATCGCTCGAAGACACGAAGTCGCCTCGGAATTATGAGAACACTTTTGCTTTTAGATTGGGTACTCAATATGACTTCACAGAAAAAATCGCTGCCCGCGCTGGAATTAGTTACGGTATATCGCCTGTTTCAAACGGATACGTTACACCAGAAACGCCTGATGCGAATCGAGTTAGTTATACCGTTGGTTTTGGCTACGCGATTAAAGAGCGTTTGAAGTTAGACGCGTCTTTGCTTTATACGCAAGTAACTCGGACGGATAAAAACATAGAAACGAATTTAGAAGGAACGTTTAAAGTTATTGCTTTCGCTCCCGGACTTTCCATTTCATACCTATTCAAATGATGAAGATGAAACGACATATAATGTTCCTTGTATTAATCATTATTGCTTCAAGTTGTAAACCAAAGAAAGTTGAAGTGCCCGCCACTCTGGGAGATATTGATGTAACTTCTACCGTCGCGATTGGCGGAAATAGTTTTGCAGGGTATTCGGATGACGCTCTGCATTTAGAAGGTCAAGAATATTCAATCCCAAGCATTATCTTGGACAGAATGGAAGAGTCAAATCAATTTAATCCATTCACGCTACCCTATTTATCGTCTTCTTCAAACGGAATAAATTTGAACGGAGATTCAAAATTGATCTTGGGCTACAAAACCGATTGCAACAATGAGACTTCACTTTCGCCAATTCGAAAAGCAGTTTCGGGAAATCTTGATGATTTAAATAATTGGGTTTATGGAACTGATGGGCCTTTTTACAACCTTTCCATTCCCAACCTAAAATTTCAGGAACTGAACGATATCGGATTAGGAAATCCTGCAAACGGCATTGGAAATTACAATCCGTGGTTCTCTAGAATTGCAAGTGATCAAGCAAACAGTTCAATTTTGTCAGATGCTTTGGCTTTAAATCCAACTTTTCTATTACTTTCTATAGGACAAGATGATATCACTGATTTCGCAAAGTCGGGCGCAACCGGAACTGCACTCCCTTCAAGCGTAGATTTTTTTAACGATTTACAGGAAGTTGCAACGACATTCCCAAATACACAAGGCGTAATCTCGATAATTCCAAACGTATTGTTAACGCCTTATTTCAATACTATCCCTTACAATGGGCTGACTTTAGAAGCAGATCAAGCAGTCACAATAAATAACGTTTTCAATCCAATTGAAATATCTTTTAATGTAGGAGATAATGGTTTTTTAATAGAAGACTTAAGTGAACCTTTTGGAGTTCGAAAAATGGTGGAGGGTGAATTGGTTTTATTGAGCATTCCATTGGATTCCGTTAAATGTTTTGGCATGGGATCAATCGTTCCAATTCCAGATAGATACATTTTAACGCTGGATGAAATAACAGCTCTTAATCAAACATTGTTTCAATACAACAATGAAATATCAAGCTATGCTGCGACGTATAATTATGCTCTAGTAGACGCAACCGCGATATATCTTTCATTGCAATCAGGAATTGTTTACAACGGCGTTTCAATATCCACCGAATTTGTTTCCGGAGGCGCCTTTTCTATGGATGGTCTCAACTTAAGCCCAATTGGAAATGCGTTACTCGCGAACCAATATATAAAAGCAATAAATGACAAGTACAACGCTCGCATTCCGCTAGCGCCAGTCACGAATTACCCGGGAGTCTATTTCCCATAACACTTCAATAAATCAAACTATGAAAAAAATCTACTTATTAACTTTAGCCTTAATTGGCATCCTTGGATCTGCGCAAGCACAAACTCCTTGCGATAATGGAAGGTATTACACTGAATTGTTCCCGAATGTGACAATAACAAATGGTGTTCAGTTTGGATCAAACACAACATGGACAGGATCAAACATGAACCTAACAATGGACATCTATGAGCCAACTGGAGATACTGAAACAGAGCGGCCTTTGATTATTTGGGCGCATGGTGGTAGCTTTATCGCAGGAACGAGAACAGACGGTGATATTGTTGCACTGGCAAATGCATTTGCGAAAAAAGGATTTGTTTGTGTTTCTATCGATTATAGAACAGGAATGTTTCCTATTGATTCTATAAATGCGGTTAAAGCGGTTGTAAGAGCTACACAAGACATGAAGGGATCAATTCGTTTCTTCTATGAAGACCGACAAAATTCAAACACGTACAAAATTGACACGAACAACATTATCATTGGAGGAAGTTCTGCCGGAGCGGTTACAGCGCTTCACTTAGCTTATTTGAACAAGGATTGCGAAGTAGAGCAATATATTAGTAATGCAGCTTTAAATGCAATGGGTGGGCTTGAAGGTACAAGCGGAAGTCCAGGATATTCAACGAATGTGCATGCTGTGATCAATTTATGTGGTGCTTTAGCAAGTTATGGATGGATGGAATCAGGAGATATTCCATTTTGTTCGTTGCATGGAGATGATGACGGCACAGTGCCTTATAATACAGACGAAGCAAGTGTTGCTGGTTTTAATGTTATTCAAATGGATGGAAGTCGTGTTTTAAATGAACAAGCAAACTCAGTTGGAATTCAAAATAATTTCTACACACATTACGGAGCTGGTCATGCGGTGTACGCCTCAAGTGCCGCCTTCATGGACACAACTATTCGTTTCGTTACTGACTTTTTAGTGGATCATTTGGTTTGTTCTGAACCAATTCTTCAGCCAGACAATACGCCAACAGGAAATGCTGTTCTTTACCCACTTACGTATTGTGGACTTGGGATCAACGAGGGTAAAATTGAAATCAAAGCAAACATTTTCCCAAACCCATCGAACAATTTAATCACAGTTCAATTGGAAGGGACTTCTAAAATTCATTCGATTGAAATTTTAGATCTATCAGGAAGATCAATTGAATCCTTTGATTTAAATGCATCGGAATATACATTTGAAAAGAACGGAATTGGATCGGGAACGTATGTTCTTAAGATTACCGATTCGGAGGGAAGAACTGGAACGAGTAGAATTATATTCAATTAATTCTAGAGAGTTTCTTTAGAAATTAAACATTTTGTAAGCTACCTGTAAAAGCATCATTTTCGAATGATGCTTTTACTTTTTATAGCTAAATTCACCGTCATATCATTCTACAATTATGAAGATTTTTATCACTCTCGCTTTATTGACTCTGACAAACTTAGCTACTGCTCAAATAGAGAACAAGTCTAGCCTCAAGCTCCCTGAAATCATGAAAGGGAATGAGTTTATTGGGCATCAACCGAATAATATCCGTTGGACCTACGATGGTAAAACAATTCTTTTTGAATGGAACCCTGACAATGAATCGGGCGATAGAACCTTTGGCTATTCATTGACAGACAAGTCAACGGTTTCAATTCAGCCGTCCTTTTACGAAGAGAATAGTGAATACAATCCGAGTCAATTTCAACCGAAGCTCTTGGATTATTTCATGTACAACGGAGCAATTTATCAATACGACATAAAAAACAAATCGACCGAAGTTTACCTTAAAATGGGGCAAGGTGTTCGAAACTTAATGAACGTTAAAGACAATTCAAGCTTCTATTATCAAATGGGGTCTGACATTTACAAATCAGAACGAGGATTGAATGCTTCATTGATTGTTCTTCAATTTAAAAAAGAAGAAAAACCAGCAGAAGCAAAAAAACCAACCCATTGGGAAACACAAGAAGAAGAATTGTTTGAATTCCATAAAGACAGCAACAAGAAGAAAGCGTGGAACAAGGTTCAAGACTCCATTTGGGATGAGAAAACACCAATAGTTTATTTCGGCAAAAACTCGATTTCAAATGTTCAAATTTCACCAGACCAGCGATATGTTACATATAGATTAGACAAACGATCTGAAGGCAAAAGAACGCATGTTGATCACCACATCTCGGCTGACGGACACACGTACGCTAAAGATGCTCGTCCAAAAGTATCTGATAAAGACCCTTCGCATAAAATGGGGGTTTATGATCTTAAAAGAGATTCGACGTACCTCATCGACTTTTCAAAACTGACAGATATTCGAAAAAAACCAGCTTACCTTTCTGAATATGGCGATACTGAATTGGAATACGAGAAAGACCGAAACATCATAATGCACAAGCTGATTTACACGGATAACGGTGAGAGAAACATCATGGATATTCGCAGCTATGACAACAAAGACAGATGGATCGTTTCGGTTAACTTAAGGAGCGGGAAGGTTAGAGAATACGTGCATCAGCATAACGAAGCTTGGATTGGAGGCCCTGGAATTTCCTCATGGAATATGGTTTCTGGAACTTTAGGCTGGATCAATGATGACACCTTCTACTTTCAATCTGAAGAAACGGGATACTCGCATTTATATACATATGATATGATTCGCGATAATGACACGAATACTACAGCGTTAACTTCTGGAAACTGGGAGGTTCACGATGTACAGTTGAGCAAAGACAAATCAAAATTCTTCATTACTGCAAACAAAACGCACCCTGGCGATAGAGGCTTTTACCATTTGATGGTCAAAGACAAAAAGCTAATTCCAATATTGACGAAAACAGGAAATCATGAAGTAAGTATTTCGCCTGATGAAAAGACGCTAGCGGTTCGGTATTCATCGAAGAACAAACCTTGGGAATTGTACACTGCTCCTAACAAAGTGAATTCAACGATAAGTCAAGTCACCAAATCGACAACTGCGGAATTTGACAAGTATGAATGGCATGCACCAGAGGTGATCACATTCACAGCATCGGATGGAGTTCCAGTTAATGCGAGGCTATATAAACCCGAAAAAGGGGAATCAAACGGAGCGGCAGTTGTATTCGTTCACGGCGCTGGATATTTGCAAAACGCTCATAATTTTTGGAGCGGATACTATAGAGAATATATGTTCCACAACATGCTTCGCGACAACGGCTATACAATCATTGACATAGATTACAGAGCGAGTAAGGGCTACGGTAGAGATTTTCGAACAGCGATCTACCGAAATATGGGAGGAAAAGACTTATCCGATCAAGTTGATGGAAGGCAGTATTTAATTGACTCTTTGGGAATTGATCCTGATCGAATTGGAATGTATGGAGGGTCTTACGGTGGATTTATCACACTTATGGCATTGTTGAACGAACCTGGAAAATTTCAGGCTGGCGCCGCGATTCGATCTGTGACGGATTGGAACCATTACAACCATGAATACACGAGTAACATCTTAAACTACCCGACAACAGACCCAAAAGCATACGAGAAGAGCTCGCCGATTACTTTCGCGGACAACTTGGAAGACCGATTGATAATGTTGCATGGAATGGTCGATGACAACGTCCAATTTCAAGACGTAGTTCGAATGTCACAAAGATTTATTGAACTGGGAAAAGAAGATTGGGAATTGGCCGTTTATCCAGTTGAAGCGCACGGATTTAAAAAAGCCACTTCTTGGACGGATGAATACCGAAGAATTTATGAATTGTTTAATGAGGAACTTCTTCTAAAGAAAAAATAATATGGAGTTAAGAGAAATCACATCAAAGGAAGAGATGTTGAAAAATTACGATCTTCTTTTAGAGGTTTACCCGAACTTAACAAAGGACGAATACAGCTCGGAACTGGATTTAATGCTTCAGCACAATTATGGTCAAGCAGGTGTTTTTGATGGTGAAATTTGTGCTGGTCTAACTGGATATTGGATTGGAACTAAACTTTGGTGCGGTAAGTATATGGAACTTGACAACGTTGTAGTTTCGAAAAAATATCGTCGATTAGGTATTGGAAATCAATTGTTTGATTTCTTCAAACAAAAAGCAGAAGAAGAAAAATGCACGATGCTGGCTTTGGACTCCTACAGAAAAAACCTTCCGTCTCATGATTTTTTCGAAGCGAATGGATACGAAGCTAGAGGTTTTCATTTCATTAATGTCTTGGACGAATCGAAGATTCGGTAGGTCGATTGTTCGATGATTCGAAGCTTAGAAAAATCGAATGATCGAGAATTCCTCACGCCCATATCAACGATAGAGTCCAGCATTTCATACAATTCAGTACTGTCGGTTTGTGATCGCGCAGAGAAGGAAACACAAAGCAACAGGCACGTAAGATTAAGGTTGAAAAAAAATTGAGTCATGAGGATTAAATAGTTGATGGAACTAAGATCAGTATCGAATCAACAATTGTGTCCTTCTTGATTTTTGGCGAAACCCATCTCGTATGATTTCCAGATTCATCCAAAAGAAGGTCAAACCGCGATTCTGCGGCCAATCGAGAATAAGCATTGAAATGCCACCACTCGCTTGGAATTCCGTAGAATCGTTGAAAACGCATCACTTTCCTCAGTAATTTTCTGTTATCATATTGCTGTTTTGATAATTCTCCCGTTTTTAAAAAGTGAGCTTCCTTACTTGGGAATGCAATAGTCCTGAAATCATCGTAACCTGCTCCCATATCCAATTCTTGACCAAGCGAATCGCAAATTGTTAGATCCACTGATGTTCCGTAATTGTGACCTGAACCGTAAATTGGATTGGAGACGAACTTTCCTCGCAATCCTGCAGGAACTGTATCCATAGCATCCCACATCTCACGTTGCACTTGCAGCGGACGAACAGCATCGAAAATTTTCAAACAAAATCCGGGGTAAAGCGAATCAAGATAATCTTGACAATGAACAAGTCGAATTCCAACTTCTTTTTGAACGAATAACTTATTTAACGTGTCGTATAGCACGGTTTTCATGAAATTATTATCCGTTGAATACCTTAGATCGATTAAGATTCTTTTGTCCTTCAATTCTATTAAACCAAAAGAATCGTATCTCGCTAATACGCTTTCAGTCATTGGGTCTATCTCAATTATGATTGGTTCTTCAACAACTTCTATTTCATGTTTCGGTTCGACCTTGTTCTTTTCTCCACAAGAGAATAGGAAAATGGATACAATAGCGATCGCCGTTAGGAATTTCATTTAACAAAGAAACAAAATCTAAATTATTATAAAGAGACTTAAACTTTCTAATTAATTTAGCGCCAAATTAATTGTATGCCGACTATATCCAACAAAGCGATTAAGATGCCAGAATCGCCAATACGTAAACTGGTACCTTACGCTGAAAAAGCCAAAGCGAGTGGTAAATCAGTGTTTCATTTAAATATTGGACAACCTGATATTGAAACCCCTCAAGTTGCTTTGGATGCCATAAGGAACATGGATCGTAAGGTGATTGAATACAGTCACTCGGCAGGATTTCAATCGTACCGTGATAATTTATCGAAGTATTACAAAAATTCAGGATTGCCTGTTGAATCAGAAAACATCCTTATTACAACTGGTGGATCTGAAGCTTTGACTTTTGGCTTTTTGACGGCATGTGATTTACACGATGAGGTCATTATTCCAGAACCATTTTATGCAAATTACAATGGATTTGCTGTTGCAGCTGGAATAAAAGTCGTTCCTGTAACTGCAACTATCGAAAGCGGATTTGCACTTCCTCCAGTTGAAGAAATTGAAAAGAAGATCACCTCAAAGACAAAAGCGATTGTGATTTGCAATCCAGGAAATCCTACGGGTTATTTGTATTCTAAACAAGAATTGGAAAAACTTCGTGACATCGTTAAGGAACACGATTTGTTTTTATTCGCCGATGAAGTTTACAGAGAGTTCTGTTATGATGGGGCAACTCCATTCTCGGTGATGAATCTGGAAGGAATTGAAAACAATGTAATCATGATTGATTCTGTTTCTAAGCGCTACTCAATGTGCGGTGCTAGAATTGGAGCATTGGTTACGAAGAACGAAGAAGTAATGGCCGCTGCGCTCAAATTTGGGCAAGCACGTTTGTCTCCTCCAACAATAGATCAAATTGCAGCAGAAGCAGCTTTAAGCACTCCTCAGTCCTACTTTGATGATGTTGTCTCAGAATATGTAGAGCGAAGAAACATAATGGTAAATGGCTTGAATGAAATCGATGGCGTTTTCTGCCCTATGCCAAGAGGCGCATTTTATTGCGTTGCTAAATTCCCAGTGGATAGCGCTGAAAAGTTTTGTCAATGGCTACTCGAAGATTTCGAATACAAAGGTCATACAGTAATGATGGCTCCAGCAAGTGGATTCTATTCAACAGAAGGACAAGGTACGCAAGAAGCTAGAATTGCTTATGTATTGAATCAAGACTCATTGAAAAAGGCTGTGAAGTGCCTAGAAGAGGCGTTGAAGGTTTATCCGGGTAGAGTTTAGATGCCTTTCAGGTTTTAGAACGCTGTGCTTTTGGATATTGGATCAGTCGCAAGCTTCTTTTCAGAAATTAGATATTGGATATTAGATGATTCTAGATTCATTGAAACCATATCAGTCTAAATTCTAATATCCAAATTCTAATCAAAAAAAAATCCTCCCCCGAATAAACGAGAGAGGATTAATAGTTTAGAAAGGTCATCTTTCGATTCCCATTCAAAGCGTTCGCTTAATTACTTCTTAACGAAAGTATTTCTTACAGTACCTTCAATAGTAACAACTTCGTAGAAATATACTCCTGCATTTAAAGCAGCAACATTAACTGAAGTAGTTGTTCCGTTAGCCTCTGTAGTAGAAATAACTTTTCCATCCATTCCGATGATAGAAACAGAAGATACTTCGTTAGAAGCATTAATGTTCAATACATCTGAAGCTGGATTAGGATAAACTTTAGCCTCAACTGTGTTTTCATTAATTCCTGCAACGAAGTCCATAATTGGATAAACAGCAAGTGCTATATCCAATCCTCCCCAAGCAGTAGAAAGATTGTTCAAAGAAAAATCACTCCAAACTTCCCATGTGTGAGTTGTTGCATCTGCAAAGTCACCACCAGTGTTAGAAATCAAAGCAACAGTATCACCAGCAGCTTGAGTTGCTGGTAAAATAATTCCAATAGCAAGGTCACTTACAGCAGAGACAGGAATTGGAGTTGAGAATGTAACAACTACATTGTATCCAACTGCTCCATCAGCAATCATAAGACCAGCAGCAGAAGTATCAACTGAAGCCAGAGAAATAGTTTCAGATGCAAGTGGAGCACCAAGAGCACCTCCAGTAAAATCAACAACTGCTAAATCAAAAGAACCTCCAGCATCAGCTTTAGCTCCAACCCATAAAAGACAACCTGTCATCATTCCTCCTCCAGCGATACCGTGAGCAGCATCAAATCGTTGAAATTTAGCAGCATCATCATATCCGTTTGATCCAGTTACGTATCCGCCGGTAACAACAGAATATAAAGTTGGCGTTCCTGTGAAAAATTCAGTAAGTGTATCAACTTGTGCATTCATTGTGAAAGCAGCGCACACTGCAGTTAATGATAGTAAAATTTTTTTCATAGCTATAGTTTTTTAATTAAGTAGTAAATATACAACATTCGTGTGACTTTTTAAATCTTAACTTAAGATATCTTAAATGTTAAATCTTCAAAGCCGTTAGGTTAATAAAAAACCGTCGTATTCAACAATAGAGAAAGGGTTAATCGAAACCAATCTTAATCCTTCTTTTGCGATGAAATTAAGTCTGGGTCTGCCTTAATGAACAGATTTGCCCAAATAATTTTAGACAAGGAATAGAAATACGGAGCTGTAACAATTGATGCAATTACAATAATTAAGATCTGCAATCCTACGGCCATGTCTTCAAAAAATAAATTAAATGCGACCCAAAAAGTGACAAACAAAGCAACTCCTAGAGCATACGAAACAAACAGTGCACCAAAATAAAACCCAGGTTCTGGTGAGTACTTCAAATCACATTTTGGGCAGTTTTTATAAATATCCCCAGCCTTTTTCAGATTGTAAGGATGCGACTTGAAAAAATCACCTTCCTGACACCGTGGACATCTCATTTTAAAAATACTGTAGAACTTCGAACCTTTAGAAAAAACCGCCATAACTATGTATTGAGTGACAAAGATACAATGAATATCAGGACCGAAAAGATGATTTATATCAGGTTTAACGCCCGGCAACTTTTAATAATCCATCTTTGTTAAGAATTTCAATTTTTCTAGCGTGCGTTTTGATTAACTCTTCATCTTTAAAGTCTTTTAAAAGTCTTATCAGAGTCTCGGTGGCAGTCCCTACAAAATTAGCCAAATCTTCTCTTGAAAGGTTAATCAATTCATTGGTATAAATATCATTCAGAATAACCAATGATGATGCTAATCTCTCTCGAACTGACTTTTGAGCCATATTTGTAACAAAAGTTGCGCGCTCAGCCAACTCGATAGATAGCTCTTTCATTATTCCATTGCGCAGACTAGGATTTATATCTACCATATCCAAAAAGTCTGCTTTGTTAATAAAACAGATATTACTATCTTCAAGAGTAGTTGCAGAAACTGTATACGGTTCACCGCTAAACATTGCTCTAAAACCGACTATCTCACCTGCTACTGCTAAATGAATTATTTGTTCTTTACCTTCCTCTCCTCTTCCAAAAATCTTGACTTTTCCTTCATTAATACAATAAACTCCTCTTGGCGCACTTCGTTCTAGAAAGAGTGGCTGATTCTTCTTATAAAAGGCACATGTTTTTGCACTATTCATGATGTCAACATCAGAATCACAAAATGAAGCAAATAGAGAATTGTTTCTCGATTTACAATTCTCGCATCCAATATATCTATGTGATTTATCGAGCATCCTTCATTTTACTTAAAGTTAATAGTTTATGTCATTCTTTTGGAGGTAAATGTCTTTTTTGGTTCCAATCTATATTGACTTAACGCAGATCATGCGTGCTTTAGTTTCGTCTAACAAAATTTAAATTAATGCAATTAGAAACCAGACGGACGATTATTGGCTTCCAGAAAGAAACTCCATAGGTGGGGTAAACAGTAAGTAAGTTTTCATGTTTCAGCTCTGGTTTAGTTTATCGAAATCAGAGCTTTTTTTTGGGAAGAACTAAAAGTAAGATATAAGATCTGAAACGTCAGAGAATTCGCTAAAGTCAATTTTACTAAAGCGTTGCATTACTTCATTGTAGCGTACCATCTTTTCTTGAACTTTCATTCCTAATTCGATGATATCATCCGCATCCAATTTAGCTTCTATGCCTTCTTGTTGATTTTCAATGAATACAATCTCTTCTGACAATCTTTCAATCTCTAGAGCCGTTGATGACATTTCGGCAACTAGTGCCAATTTTTCAAAGGCATCCAACTCCCCTTCTTTCATTTTATCATAGGCATCCAACAACCCTTCCGCTAAGACAAGGTATTCAGTAGCCAATTCATCGACAGCGTCTAAATACTCTTTAACCTCAGGTTCTCGCTCTTCCAACGCTTTTTCAGGCGTCTCATCAACTTGATCTTTGGTTGCATCACTCGACGCTTCTTCAGAACAGCTTGCAGCTAAAAACAATAAGAATATTGGCAGATATACGATGTACTTTCTCATGATCGATGATTTTATAGCGTTCCCTAAAGATAGAGAAAATTATAATCTCTCGTACTTACAACATGAATGAAGATTTTCATAAGCAGCATCAGTAGCTTTGTGTGTGTCAGAGTCGTACCCAACTTCGGCAAGTGCTACTTTCAAATCATCCAATGACAATTTCAAAGAGTCGAAACGCACTTTAAGCGATTGAGATTTTTGATCCCAATTGGCAAACGAAACACCAGCCATACTGTTTAAAGTTCCTTCAATTGTTTCTTTGCACATTCCGCAAATCCCAAAAACCTTGAAACGCTCTTCTTGATAAACGAACAATCTTTCTTCTTTTTGCACGAGTGTCTTTTTTAGTTCTTTAGCGAAGAAGCGGTATGAAATTCCACCGGTAATTTGAATTCCTGATGAAATCTGCGTCCCTCGCATAAATTGATACATTGGAATGTCAGCCGTTGCAAAAACAGAGATCTGTGGTTTCTTAAACATATATGTAGCCTGAGGCACGAAAGAAAGCATCGCACTTCCCGTAGACTCTTGCTCTATATTGTACAACGATAAGATATTCAGGTTTTCATGTGCTTGCATTCTCCCAACCCATTCACCTTTAAGTTGGCCCAACAGACTCAATCTGTTGTTGAGTACGCTTGTTCCTCCGTATAAGCCAACCGTTGCATAATCACCAAATTTAATTCCCAAAGAGTTCCAACCTTTGTGAATATAGAGGGCGCTTGTAAATAATTTAAAATTCTTTTTCTTGAAATTCTTCAAATAGAATGCGTAGAACATCAAGTCATTGGACCCTGTTGTGGCTTGAACTGTTGGAGGCGATGTCTGCCAGATTTCAATAGAATCAATGAATGGACTAGAAGGATCATCTTGATTCAAAAAATAGGATTGACCCACAAATGTTGAATCGTCATGTCTACCTAACGGCATTTTAAATCCCAACCCAAGTGTCAATTCAGATTGAATCGAATTTTTTTCATTTGAATAAACGTTGTATCGAGGAAAGAGGATTAAATCACCAAATCCCGATGAGGTAACCGACTCACTATTAATATATTGAACACCGTCAATCATCGTTGTGTCAGCATGCTCAGTAATCGTTCTGTTTAGATAATAACCCGCCGCTACTGAAAATGTCAACTTCTTTGTCAGGCCATAATCTGCTTTCAAGAAAAGGTAGTCGCTTGATAAATTATCGAAGAACGCAGTAGTATCTCTATCTCCAGACATAAATCGATCAGACCTTGTGTACTTATAAGAACCTACCAGTTGAACTTGTCTTTCTTGAAGAACACCAGCCGAAGCTCCACCTGCTAATGGAGAACCTCCACCACCAGAGCAGCACCCCTGACCAAAAGAGCTATTCCCAACAAACAACGCAAGGATTGAAACAATTGCTAAACGCATAAAAAAGTAGATTTCTGAATTACTTTACTTCGAATTTCTCAACCACCGTTTCTTCATTGCTAGATACTTTCAGCATATATATACCGGTTGCTAAATTATTCACATCTAGCTGAATTCCATCTATAAGAAGGTTTAAATCTTCCACTGAAACCGTTGAGAAAACTTTTCCATTCAATCCAATCACCTCTATGACAACCGCTTGAGGAGCAACCATTCCAACCGTAATATTCAAAACAGAACTCGTTGGGTTAGGAAAACAAGAAACATCCAAATTGGCAACTTCCAATTCGGCAATTCCAACAGGTTGACATGCATTCGCAAGATCATCCAAAGCATAATTAATTGATACCTCCGCTGCTTGACCGCTTGGAGAATTGTTTTTGTTATAGTATACCTTATGATCTGTACATCCTAGAACGACAACCTTAGGCATTCCTGCTGATCCATAATCAAACATATCTAATTCAGCAGAGCTAAAGAATTTTGCGTTTGTAATACCGCTTGCTGCGCACCAATCTTGAATCGTTACACATGAAGAATTTGCAAAATCGTCCGTCATCCAATATTCAACGACACCTGGGTGACTAACAGCAAAACCCAGAACTGCATTGTGAACATCCAATAAAGGCCCCGCGCAAGTTGCACACGGCATTGTCCAACCTATTACAATTATTTTCCCAGCGTCTAACTCATCGAACAAATTATATGATGTTCCTGCGCAATCTGTAACTGTCGCATCTGTTGCATTGGTTTGTCCAAATGCTGTTGCGCTAAATAACAATGCGAACGTTAAACTTGCTAATAATTTCATATACATTTTCTTTAAAGGATTAGAGAACGCAATGTAACATGTATTTCTTTGAATTAGTAATAGAATGTGTATTATTTAAGTAGAGTGAAGTGCGGGTTTATTTACTAGGAATCCAAACAATCGAATTTTCCAACTAAATCATTACCTACTCTACTTGAAATTCAAAAGTGAAAATACGGCACCTCGCCAAACTGAAAATGCATCACATTACTGTAACGAATGAAATTCTAAAATCATTTTGGACAAAGGATAACACAGGATTGCTCTACAACTAGCATTTCCACATCACTCTGAACGATCAGATCACATGGCAAGGTGGCTCTGTTTCTTTGGGAAATAATACGGCCTATATTGAACTTTCAAAAGCGCGAATGAAGGAATTAGAAATTGATTTAGAATGATGAGCTTTCTGTAGAACTGAAACTCGATTTCTCAAAGTATGAGGTTCAAAGTTCCAGAGGAATTCACTGAAGTTCTAGAGCAGGTTCAAGAGGAATGAGAGCGATCATTTATTTGGTCATTCAGATCAAATCCAGTGACAAAAAAATAGAGAAAAGCATCTTCTTTCTTGAAAACCTAAAACGCGCTCAAAAATGAGAAGAAACAATGCGTCATGTCTTAGGTAAAGATTTGCCCTAATAATTATATATTTGAGCCATAAATATAATGCTCATGTCTGTTTACTTGGATAACGCGGCGACAACGCCTATTGCACCAGAAGTTATAGAAGCTATGCTTCCTGTTTTGAAAGAAGGATTTGGAAACCCATCATCGGCCCATAGTTACGGTCGGAAGTCAAAGGCTCTTATCGAAACTTCAAGGCGTTCAATTGCGAAACACTTGAACTGTCTACCTTCCGAAATTATTTTCACTTCAGGTGGAACGGAAGCTGATAATATGGCGTTCAATTCTGCTGTAAATCAAATGGGTGTAACGCACATTGTCACTTCTAAGTTGGAACATCATGCAGTTGGACATACCGCTGAGCACATGAAGTCAGATGCAGTGCGCGTTTCTTACGTAAACGTTTGCGAAAAAGGAAACGTAGATTTAAAGGACCTTGAACGATTGCTGCAATATGAAGATAAAACGCTTGTATCCTTGATGCATGCAAATAATGAAATATCAACGCTTCTTCCTATCGATAAGGTAAGTGAACTGTGCCGAAAATACAACGCACTTTTCCATTCAGATACCGTTCAAACAATGTGTCACTACAAATTTGATTTAAAAGCATTGGATATTGATTTCATTGCAGGAGCCGCACACAAGTTCCACGGACCAAAAGGAATTGGATTTCTTTACATCAACAAAGACCGTAAGGCTGACGTGCTAATTCATGGTGGAGCTCAAGAAAGAGGTCTTCGCGGTGGAACGGAAAATGTTTACGGAATTGTTGGAATGGCGAAAGCAATGGACTTGGCTTATGAAGATCTTTTAGGTCATAAAAATCACGTACAGGAGTTGAAAACGTACATGATAGACCAATTAAAAGAATACTTCAGCACAATTAATTTCCATGGAGAAACGGCCCCAGAAAAGTCATTGTATACAGTTCTAAATGTTTGTTTCCCTAAAAACGAAAAATCGAGCATGTTACTTTTTACTTTGGATATGAAAGGCGTTGCAGTTTCTGGAGGTAGCGCTTGCTCCTCTGGAGCTTCGAAAGGTTCTCATGTTTTGGAAGGAATTGGAGCAGATATGGAGCGTCCGAATGTGCGTTTCTCATTCTCAAGACTCACAACTAAGGAAGAAATTGATTTTGCGCTTGATCAGGTAAAATCTGTTTTCGAGAAGACATTGGCTTAATTTCGTATTTTGTCATTGCATGGAAGATAATGATATTCACATCCTCATATTAAGTTCTTGGTATCCATCAAAAGAACATCCCTTTTTAGGCAATTTCGTTGAGCGTCAAGCGCGACTCTTGGGGAAACGATATAAAGTTACCGTAGTTCATACAGTTGCAAAAGATGGCGGTGCAATTGAATTCAAAAAATCCAAGAAAACAGAATTCAATGAAATTCTTGTTAAATACAATGGCAACGGACACATTTTCGCGAGAAAGAAACAAGAACGCGCTGCACTAATTCGCGGGATTGATAGTTTAGACAATGTAAATTTGATCATTGGAAATGTATTGCTGCCAAGAGGGTGGCAATTTTTAGTCGCAAGAAAGAACTTTGGATGTCCTGTATATTATATCGAACATGGATCTTACTTTAGACCTAAAGGACCTTTTAAATGGGGCCGAATGCACCATTGGATTCTAGGTCAAATTCGTAAAAAATCAACAGAGATTATTGCCGTATCCGATTTTTTAAAAGCGGATATGCAGCCAAATTTCAAAAAAAGAGAAATCAATGTTATCGGAAATCATATTGATATTAATTTATTTTCTGCAAAGCCTAAGGTTAAGAATGACAAAACTCAATTCTTGCATGTTTCAACATTCGATCACAACACTAAAAACCCCGATGGAATAATTGAAGCGGTTGAATTGCTAAAAAAGGAAAACGCAAACTTCAAATTGACAATCATTTGCGATGAAGACATTGCAGATTGGATAAAGCACTGCGAAGAATTAGGCTTGAACGATGTTATTGAATTTATTGGCCCGTTGCAATGGCACGAGCTTGCACCCTATTATCACGCGTCTGATGCATTCCTTTTGTTTTCAGATTATGAAACCTTCTCAATCGTATTAGCGGAAGCCTGGGCTTCGGGAACACCTGTAATATCAACTTCTGTTGGAATTGCCAATGGAATGAGTTCTGAATTGGGAATTCAAGTTGAAAAAGGAATTAGCGAAGATCTAAAAAACGCGATGCTTCAATTTATGAATAGCGAAGTTCAATTCGATCAAAATAAGCTGGCAGCAAAAGCCGCAGAATATTCTTCAGCGTCAATATTAAACGAATGGACCAAACTTGTCGGTAAGCATGTTGGATAAACAATTGGTATATAAAACGCTAAAAACAGAGTTGATGGGTCGAATCCATCGGATTCAAGTTCAATTTGATGAACTTCAAAAATCGCTCACAAACGAAACGAAAAGCTCTGCGGGTGACAAGCATGAAACAGGTCGTGCGATGGCTCAATTAGAGCAAGAAAAGCTTTCCAAATCGTTAAACCAAATGACATTGTTGCGCAGTGCGCTGGCAAAAGTGAATCCAGAAGATGAGCACTCGATCATTCAATACGGTAGTTTGGTTAAATCTAGCAGAGGCTATTTCTTCTTTTCCGTTGGACTTGGGCAAATAGATGTTGGCAGCGAAACCGTTTTTTGTTTGACGGCAACAAGCCCAATGGGACATCAGCTTTTGGGGAAAAGTAAAGGCGATAGCGTTCAAATGAGCGGCCAGATTGAAATTCTAGATCTTATTTAAGAATAGTAACATGTCCGTTAAATTCGTACTTCGAATCATTCAATAAATCCTTAGCGGTAATTGTCCAAACAAAAGTTCCAGCTTGAACGTATTGACCATTATACGTTCCATCCCAACCTTGATTAGGATCCTTATTGATCCAAATTTGTTGCCCCCAACGGTTATAGAGGGTCAATTCAAAATTGTAAATATCTACTCCTTCGATATAGACATTCCAAAGCTGGTTGAATTCATCTCCATCCGGCGTAAATGTATTCGGAGCGTAAAAAATAACTTCGGGATATACTTGAACCAGTTGAGTAATCGTATCAAAACAGCCCAATTCAGATTCAACAATTAAAATCACTTCATAGGTTCCTACTTGACCGTCTGGAAAATCTATTATTGGGTTATAACTCGTCGAATTTGCTTGTGACCCTTCTTCGAAATACCATTGGTAATAAGCGCCGCCAATCGATCCATTATTGAAAACAACATTCGTATTGAACATAGTTACAGGCGAAGGACTGTAAGTAAAATTGGCTACGGGAACTGGCTGAACGACCAAAGCGCCTGGAAAAAATGCAGTTCCAACACAACCGTCAGATGAAGTTACAACCATTTCCAAGTCATAATCACCTGCCATCCATGGCCCTGTTGATATCAACTCGAGACTTGAAAATAATTCAGTTCCGTTTACAGTCCAGTCGATAATATCACTCAAATTCGGATCTGTTGTATTGATTATTTCAAACGTCGCTGGTTCGCACTGTGGTGGACTTGTGATTAAATAAGAAGGCTCAGGAACGGGTGAAACTGTCACCGTATTACTAATCACAAAAGGAGTGGATTCACATCCGTCTGTAATCGTCACTGTATAAACTATTGTCGAAGCTGGAGAAACTGTTATTGCATCTATTCCAGCCGTTGTATTCACAGCCCCAGAACTCCACGTGAAGGTATAAGGCGCACCCATTCCGCCGCTTGCCGTAGCATTGATCGTCGTTTGATCACCAGGACAGATCGATACGTTTGCGGAAATTGTTCCGTCCAGTGGAGGGTTAACCGTAACAATAACAGAATCAATTTCTGAAATACATCCGTTTTCATTTTCTGCATACACATAAAAAATAGAATTATTTATTGGCAACACATTTTGAGTATTAGTCGTGTCTGCTGTGAAATCCCAATGATAAGAGAAAACTGTTCCGCCAATTGCGGCAGCGCTAATATCAGTTGAATCGTTTTGACAAATAAGAACATCTGCACTTGCTGTTACAACAACAGGTGGTGGATCTATTACTAAAACGTTTTGACAAACAACACATCCAATTGCCGTTCGAGAACATACATTGTAAACACCACTTGGAAGGTTAACAAAGAAGGAATCTATTTGCCATGTTAATCCGCCATCATTGCTGTACTCATCGGCTAAAACATTGTCAACATGAATTTCTCCATCGGCCAATCCATTGCACGAAGGATCAACAAAGGTGACTAATTGCACAGGTGCTTGAACACTGACTACGATTGTATCTGTTGCAGCACAAACCGGTGCAAATGTGATATCGTCTAAGGCAAAGTCATTTCCTGACCCTGCCGTACTTTGATTTACAATACTCAAAACTGCAGAAACCGCAGCTCCAGAGTTCCAAGAATCGGCAGCCTGTCCCCAAGTACAAATTCCGCCTGTTGAATTAACAGGACCAATAGCTACTCCATTTATGTACAGCTGAAGATTTGCGGGATTCGGGTCATTACTGACACGCATTGCCCAGAAAGAGAATAAATAATCCGTATTGGGAGTTACAGGTACCGTTTGACTCCAAACGTTGATATTGGCAACCGATGCTCCGTTAGCAACAAACATATTGGTCGCTCCTGTAGTATGATCTGTACATCCAGGGAAATTATTATGTACAAGGTTTGCAGCTGTTGTGATTGCCCATTCTCCAGCATTCGAAAGCAGTCCCCATACTCCACCACTTCCAACTGCATATCCAGTTGTAAAGTTGTTTGATGCGGCAGTTGTGCCTCCTTCAAAATCTCCATTCGCTACGATGTTCGAAAGTGGAATTCCAGCAACGACACTGTACGTTCCAGAAGTTGTAGCGTTAATTGTTTGCGTTGTCGCTCCGTTCGACCATAAATAAGAATCAAATCCCGGCCCTGCATCTAAGATCAAAGCATTTCCCGAACAAAAAGATGTATCGTTTCCTAAATCAATATCATTCATTAATGAAACGTCTACGGTTGACACAATAGGTCCACAGTTTGTTATTTCAGTATAAGAATACAGTCCAGAATTATTAACAGTTGGATCAAATGTCCCCAAATCCCCGTTAGTTAAGACTGAAGGTCCAGTCCATGTTCCACCAGCAGGAATAGCAGTAAAGAAAGGGAACAAGTCGAATGGAACAAGTGAAGAGCAATCTATATAAACGATATCTTCTGATGTTGAGCTTATACATTGAGTAAACAACATATCTTCCATCACAATATCGACACCGTTACCGCCTGTAGAGTTACAATGAATCACAAATCGAACACCAGGGGTTGATGCAATGAAACTAAACGTTATTTGTTGAAATACATTTGTTAAATTAATTGTTGTAGACGCAAGAATATTATTTAAATCGTCAAAAGCTGTGAAGGTGACATTGGTCACACCAAAAGATTGTCGTGTCCAAAATGAAATTTCAGCGTCTGATCCGACACAATAACCAGTTACAGTCCTATCGTAAACGTCTATATCTCCTAATCCATTGACAACGTTAAACCATCCATGTTGAGAGCCGCTAAGTATGTAAGCTGGATTATTCCATACCGAACCATAAGTTGTCCCAGGAATACTTCCAATTACTGGAGCTGCCCCTTCAAAATCTTCAAATAGCATTACTGTAGGGTTAGCACACTGGGCATTTGACCCAAACACTGCTATTAAACAAAGTAAACCACTCAATAAAAAACTTTTCATTCGCTTCTATTATAATTTTTTATAATTACAGTTTAGTGATATTCGTCTGTAAGCTAAACGTGAAAATAACACATGCGTTGCTAATTAGCAAAAGTAAGGGGTATTCAAAGTCTTAACCAGTGATGTATCAGATAAGGTCCGACAGATTGTCAACACCAATAAAACGCTCAGCGGTGAACCCTTCCGCATATTTAAATCCAGCAGGACGACCAAATTCCATCATTCTCGCAGAAACTGATTCTAAAAAATCCAATCCAGAAATTGGAGTTTCAGGTTCCGTTGAATCCGGATTGTAAAATTGTGTTTTATACGCTTGAACCGCATTTATTTTACGTTCATGGTATTTCGTAACGTCCACAACGAAATCAGGTTTGATATAATAATCTTGAATGTAATGATAAACCGCATTAGGTCTGATTGCCTCTTGTTCACTTCCCTCCCACTCCGTTTTACACATGATCAATCCTGATAGAAAACAAGATTCTGAAACCAGTTTTGAAGCACGTCCATGGTCAGGATGTCTGTCATTCAAGGCATTCATCAAAACAATTTCCGGCTGAAATCTTCGAATTTGTTCAATAATCAATCGTTTATTCACTTCGTTGATTTCAAAAAAACCATCGGTCATTTTCAGATTCACCCTTGCGTGAATCCCCATGATTTCAGAAGCGACTGTGGCCTCTTCGTAACGAGATTCAATCGTACCACGAGATCCCATTTCACCTTGTGTCAAATCGACTATTCCAACTTTAGATCCAGCTTCGATTTGTTTCATTAACGTACCTGCACAACCCAATTCAGCATCATCGGGATGTGCAGCAAAAACTAAAATATCTAATTTCATATCTCATCAATTTCTGTCGAAGTGGCCTTATTAGTTCTAAGGTACACGTATCCATATTGTAAAGCGTTCGTTGCAGCAATCAAACCAAGAATAAGAAGCAATGGTTTTATCATTACTAAGAATTCAGTTACGGATAATACCCAAAGCATGAAGCTCGTAAATAAGACAAAGCCTGCAATAAGTGCGATTTTTTTCTTAAAATACGAAGCGGCAACGTTCCCTTTAGTAATGTACAATTGGTTTTGAACCGATGCAATCTCAGTGAAGATATAAAGTATCACAACCATGGAAATCAACCATTCAGGAAACTCTCCTAAGCCATCTCCATTCGCATACGAGTGCAAGCCGACCAAGTAGAAGTTCACTCCAAAGAATGTAAATAGAATGGAAGAAAACCCCCAGAATGAAAGCACATTGAATGTAAATTTATCTTTCAAAGCAGGAATGTAGCGTAAGTGCAAAATGACAGCATACACTAAAACCGCAACAAGTGCCCATGTTTCCTTTGGGTCCCATCCCCAATAGCGGCCCCAAGATTCATTTGCCCATATACCACCAAGGAATGTGCCGATCGTAAGCATGAACAATCCAATGATCATTGTTATTTCGGCAACATATCTGATTTCTGCAATTTCCAATCCAATTACTTCTCCTTTTCTCTTTCCTCTAAAAATGTAAAGGATAAGATTAATAAAGCCAAGCATAAATGAAATACCTAATGGTGCATAACTCCCAGTAATGATGGCAACGTGAATCATCAACCAATACGATTTTAACACGGGCTGAAGTGGTGTGATTTCAGGATCCAATAAATTCATATTGGCTACCCATAAAATAAAGAAGCCCAAAAGAGTTCCTCCTGCTAATATCGCTATACTCCTCCTAGCAAAAATTAAGCTGACTAAAACGCCAACCCAAGCAATGAAAATTATTGCTTCAAAACCATTACTCCAAGGAGCTTCTCCCGTGATCATCATTCGCATATAGATCCCGTATCCATGATACAGAAACAATATACTAGTTAGACCGATCAATACCCATCCTATTGCTTTAAAAGCTTTCTTTACTCTTTGCGTGCGACGGATAAATACCTTGAAGAAATAAATGATCAATATAATTAAACCGAGATACAAGTAATAATTGATCGCTTTTTCAAAGATATTCATCTTGTTGTAGCGAATCTCAAGATCAACCAACTTCTCGCTTGGAACAACATTTGCCCCGAACTTTCTTTGGAATTTTTTGAGGTCCTTTAACTTCTCTGATGCAATCCTATACGCTCCTTGATTCGAATAAGCGTCGTTCAGCGCATTGAAATAAGCAACAGCAGTATTAAATCCTTCAGGATCTTTATCTGCCATTCCAATCGGCGTCCAGGTTTCGCTCTTATCTCCTTTGATAGGCAAAATTTTCAAGTTTTCCCATTTGAAAGAGTAAATCGTCTGTAGAATTTGAAATTTCTCCCCTAGCAACAAAACTTGTTTTTGAAATTCATTTCGATCCGCCTCGGAAGTCTGATGTGACTTATTGTATGATTTCCAATATAGAAATTGTCCTTCTTTATCCAGTAATTGGTCATACGAAGCGTACTTTCCTTTCAAATTCAATTTTTCGCGAATTCCTCCTTTTCTTGAGACGTAAATCATCTCCTGACTCTTCCAATAATCCCAAAAGATGTGCATACTAATGATTGCCTGCACAGCATTGTATTCGTCATACGAGTCGTCTTTATGAATTTTACGAAGTAATTGACTGCACAGGGTATGCATTGGAATAATTCGCCCTCTAAAATCCTGAACAAGAAGTGAAGCCAACTCTTCAGAATGCTCCTCCGTCATGACATTAAAAGCCATGTTTTTCACCGGCGCTTGTGCCTGTGCTTGTGCTTCTTCATGCTTATGATTTGGATCACTGTGATCATGGCCATCGTGATCGTGATGCTCTGTATGCGATATCGTATCCAAGTCGGACGGGTTTAAAATAGTGTCTTGACTTGCAAGACTCATTGAAGTCGAAACCAAAAGAGCCACTACAGGAAGCCACATTTTCTCCAATTTATCATTCGTCTTCATCATTAATACAATCAATTCTCTAAATCTTCCATGCTTCGAGAATAGCGAAAGAATCATTCCGATTCCCATCATCAAATAACCCAAGTACGAAATATTCGTTCCCCACCAATCGTGATTTACACTAAGGTGTGTGCCGCTTTCATCCTGTTCGTATCCAGATTGAAAAAGACGGTATCCTTTATAGTCAATTACATTGTTCATGTAAATGCTTGTGTTCTTTTTGTAGTTATTTTCATCGTCAATAATTGTAATAAAACTTTCAAATGAAGATGGAGAATTTGACCCTGGGTAACGATCCAACTTGAAATCTTTACAGAAAATGGAGAAAGGAACCTTAATCTCCTTAGAACCATAGTCCATTTCGTAAATCAAACCTTTAAATTCAAACACCGATCGCGTTGGAATAGCATCTTCCCCACCTCTTAAATCTACCATTTTAGATTCTTTACCATCGGTAACTTTCACCGTTAAGATATCCCGACCCATGTTTTTCTCTGGGGCTGGAAGAACCATCATTTTTGAATTCTTTCGAATCGATTTCAATACAAATTGCTCTTCACCAACTTTATAAAGTGTTGCTGTTTGCAATGGAACGATACTATCAACTGGAATTTTCTGATACAAGGAATCCGCAACTTGTCCTGTTCGAGCCGCCTTTTGCATCTCAGACATTGCCAAAAAGGTAACTGGAAGTTTTGACTCCATCATTAACTTCGCTCCTTTTCGCTTGATCTGAACTCCAGGCATGGCATCCTTCTTCTCAAAGGAAAGCGCTGTTTCGCCAACCATTAAAAAAGAACCTTCCGTTAAAAAATTGGATTTCATTCCATTGGTTACAATTTCTAAAGTGGTTTCTTCAAATTCTTTATCCGTCACTAAAGAATCCATGTGGTTTTTACGGTAATCAGCGTATTCAATTGTTACTGGCGCATGCCCAGGCAATTTAAATTCATGATCAAAATCATTATAAAAATCTGAAATCTCAGTCATTAATGCCTTTTGATCCCAAGTATATTGCAATTTTCCATCATTCACTTTCATCCAGAAATACGGATCAGAGGAATAAATAAAATCCGATTGTTGGCCTTCTTTAACAACCATCAGACCTTCAAAACTAACATATCGAGTTACGCCAGCTCCAATCAACATAACTATGAATGAAAGGTGAAAAAATAGAATCGCGATTTTTTCCGGTCGGAACATTCTGTATCTAAAAATGTTCGCAATAAGGCTCATAGCCAAATATGTTAATAAAAGTTCAAACCACATTGCGTTGTAAACAACTAGTTTCGCTGATTGAGTATCGAATTTAGTTTCTATAAAAGTGGCGAATCCTATGGCTAAAAGGAACACTAACATTCCAACAGCCATCATTCGAATCGAGAAAAAGCCTCTAGCAAATTTTTCCATCTGTAATTGATAAATTGGAAACAAAGATAATCAGATAAAACGTTTGAAATATGATTTTTCGTTTGTTTAATTAATTAACATTTATCAGTACTTTTTTCAACTTGAAAATGAGGTGTTTTCTTATCTTTGAAATGCGATTAAAACTAAATCTCATTATTTTATGAAAAAGGTCGTCAAAAAAATCCTAAAATGGACAGGTATCTCCCTACTTGTTATTATTGTACTCTTAATTTTAATTCCAATACTATTTAAGGATCAGATCAAACTAATGGTAGTTGATGAGGTGAATACGAGCCTTAATGCAAAGCTAACTATTGAGGATTTTGACTTGACGTTTATCACCACTTTCCCAAACATGACTGTGGAAATTCACGATGCTAAATTGACGGGAATAAAAGAGTTCAAAGACGTTGAGTTGATGAAAATCAAAACTTTAACAGCTCACGTTGGTTTTTGGAGTGTCATTGGTGGTGATCAAGTTGAAATTGATGAAATCCACATTGTTGAGCCGATTATTGACTTTAGGATATTGAAAAACGGATTGGCCAATTATGATATCTTGAAACCGGACACTGAAAAAACAAAAGAGGAAATTGAAGAACCATCGAGTTTTAAATTGTCCTTGAAAAAATATACAATTACAAATGCGCGTATCAAATACGATAATTGTGCTTCAGACATGTTTGCTGAATTGATCAATGTAAATCATTCCGGGAGTGGAGATCTAACAGCCGATATTGTTGATTTTGAAACGAAAACAACGATGGATAAATTGACGTACCGCATGGAGGGACTGAATTATTTGACGGAGGTAAAAACAGATGCCGACATTAATCTTTTAATAAAATTCAAGGAGAAATCATCGAAATTCACTTTAAAGAAAAATAGTATTTCATTGAACAAAGTAGAGCTTTCTCTTGATGGATATTACGAAATGTTTGAGGGGTATGATGATATGGACTTGAAACTTGATGCATCAAAATCTTCATTCAAAGACTTCCTATCACTGATTCCGAGGTTCTATCATTCAGGTTATGAAAGCATGGTTTCGTCAGGATCGATGTCGCTTAACGGATTGATTAAAGGTAAAATGGACGAGAAAAACTTGCCGGGCTGGGACTTCGATGTCAAATTGAAAGACGGCTCAATTAAATACCCTGGATTAAGTAAGATTACAAATGTTCAGGTGTATGCGGCAAGTAAATGCCCCGGAGGCGAAGATCTTGATGACATGACGTTTGACATGCCTAAATTTCATGCGAACCTTTCAAAGAACACAATTGACGGAAGCTTGTTCATGAAGAAATTAATGTCCGACCCCTACATTCAATCTTCGATAAACACCCATGTTGACTTGGCAACATTAAAGGATTTCATTCCAATGGAAAAAGGTGAAGAATATAGTGGGATTCTAGATGCTGATGCTGATATCAAAGGGGAAATGAGTGCTTTAGATACTGAAGATTACGAGAATTTCACAGCAGCAGGAACAGTAGAGTTGTCGAAAATGAATTATAAATCTGAAGAATTATCTGAAAAGGTAGATATCAACCATTTAAAATTAACCTTCTCGCCTGAGAGTTTAGTGCTGAATGAATTGGATGCCCAAATGGGAGAATCTGATTTTAAATTGGACGGTGAGATTCATGACTATTTCGATTATATGCTTCGAGATGGTGTCTTGGCGGGCGATTTCAACTTAAACAGTGACTGCATCGATCTTGACGATTTAATGGGAATTTACCCTGAGGAAGAAACGCGGGCTGACGGCCAAACTTTCGGTGCAGTTGCTCCTGCCCCGGTTGAGGTTGAACCAACTCTTGTTCCAGCAAATATTGACTTGAAAATTTCAACGACAATAAACAAGGCACGTTATAGCGGAATCGATGCCAAGGATATCTCTGGAAAATTGGTTCTTAAGGATGAGATTGCCGAACTGAGCAATTTCGACTTGAAGGCAATGGGAGGTGACATTGGGTTGACTGGAAATTACAATACACAAGACCATGAGAATCCGAAATTTAACTTCGGCTATGAGCTCAAAGAAATTGACATTGAAGAATTGACAAAAAACTTCTTGACATTAGAGAAATTAGCTCCAATTGCTAAATATGCAAAAGGAAAAATCTCTTCAAGTTTCGATATGAGTTCTAACTTAACGACTGGATTAATGCCGGTTTTAAACTCAATATCAAGTGATGGAGATGTCAGTTCAAATAAACTACAAGTAACGGGGTTTGAACTTTTGAATAAAATTGAACAAGTGACGAAGTTCAAAGACTTCTCAAAACAAACATTCAAGAATTTTACAACTCACTTCTCAGTTCATGACGGTAAAGTAATGTTGACACCTTTCGATTTAAAACTTGGTGGAATTAACACCAAAGTCTCTGGATATACGACTTTAGAAAAGAACATGAATTATAAGTTCGCGATGAATGTTCCAAAAGACAAAATTCCTGCAACCATTTTAAAAGAGGTTGAAAAAGGATTAACAACGCTTAACGGACTTCACCCATCTATTAAGATGGGCGATCTTCCAGCATTCATTCCAGTCAATGTTTTTGCAAGTGGAGATCCTAAGAATCCAAAGATCACAACGGATTTAAAGGAACAAGTTTCAAAAGCAGTGAAAGCTCAAATTGGAAACCTAATAGAAGATATAAAGACCGCTGTAAAAGATTCAGTTACGGCAATTATCGATGATAAGGTTGATGATCTTAAAGCGGAGATTGAAAAGCAGAAGAAAGCAATTTTAGCTGATGCTCAGAAAAAAGCAAATGAAGCAAAAGCTCTTGCTAAAAAAGGAGCCGATAAAATAAGAACGGAGGCAGATGCTTTTGGAAAAAAGTTGATTCAAGAAGCTGGAAGCAACCCACTCAAGAAAAAATTGGCAGAAGCAGCGGCTAAAAAATATATGGATGAAGCTGAAAAGAAAGCAATAACCTTAGAAAAGGAAGGCGAAAATAAAGCAGATGCCGTAATGAAAAAGGCGAATGAGCAAGCCGATAAACTAGGGTAATAAAGTGGAATAAAGGTATACACTTCATTATTATGAAGGAATCTCGAAAATTGCAATAGACAGATATACTTGAAATTCATTGCAACAATCACTCAGCTTTGAAGGATTGAAAGTCCAATTCGGCTGAATGAAACCCAATACGATTTAATCAATATAATTTTCCAAGAAAGCGTCTACATTGCCTTGAATTCTTGCAGTAATATCAGAAGTATCCGCTCTGTCAAATTCATTTCCTGTGATTTTTTCGAACAACTCGATATAGCGGTCTGTCACCACTTTAACGAAATCATCTGGCATAACAGGCATTATTTGTCTTTCCAGTCCTTGAAAATTGTTTTCAATCAACCATTGACGCACGAATTCTTTTGACAATTGCTTCTGAGCTTCTCCAGCTTCTTGGCGTTCTTCATATCTATCAGAATAGAAAAAACGAGAAGAATCTGGCGTATGAATTTCATCAATTAAGATGATTTCTCCGTTTCTCATTCCGAATTCATATTTCGTGTCCACCAGAATCAATCCTTCGGCAGCCGCCATTTCTGATCCTCTTTGAAACAAAGCTCTCGTATACGCTTCTAATTTGATGTAATCTGCTTCTTGAACAATTCCTTGCGCGATAATTTCTTCTCTCGAAATGTCTTCATCGTGTCCCTCCTCCGCTTTTGTTGCAGGCGTGATAATTGGAACCGGAAACTTATCGTTTTCTTTCATTCCATCTGGCATTGGAACACCGCATAGTATTCGTTTGCCTGCCTTGTATTCTCGTGCCGCGTGCCCTGACATATATCCACGGATAACCATTTCAACACGAATTGGATCACAAGCGTATCCGACAGCAACCGATGGATCTGGAGTTGCAATCAACCAGTTTGGAACAATATCTTTCGTCGCATCCAAAAACATAGTTGCCACTTGATTCAAAACTTGACCTTTGTGAGGAATTCCTTTTGGAAGAACATGATCAAATGCAGAGATCCGATCCGAAGCAATCATTACCATCAATCCATTGTCTAACGTATATACATCACGGACTTTTCCATTGTACACATTCGTTTGTCCTTTAAAAGTAAAAGTGCTTTCGATAATTGCTTCGCTCATGAGAAAAAGTTTGGTGCAAAATTATGTAAATGGAATTATTAATTGTGAATTATTAATTATTAATTACCCACAACTTGTTAAAATTCTAAATGAGAAAATTCTATAGATGAAACCTGAACCTCCAATTAATAATTATTGGTCATTATCTTCATCCATTTTATCCATCGCAACAATGATCTTTTTCACCAATTGATGACGCATCACATCGGCAGCTCCCATTCGTATTACCCCTATCCCTTCTACTCCATCAAGAGCATCCAAGGCATAAGCCAAACCTGATTTCTGCTTTCTCGGTAAATCGACTTGGGACATATCTCCCGTAATCGCAAACTTCGCTGACTTCCCCATTCGGGTTAAGAACATTTTGATTTGCATCGTAGTGGTGTTCTGAGCCTCATCGAGAATAACAAAGGCTTTATCTAAAGTTCGTCCACGCATAAACGCCAAAGGTGCAATTTCAATAATGCCAAATTCGATCATGTCTGCCAATTTTTCCGCTGGAATCATATCTCTTAAAGCATCATACAAAGGCATTAAATAAGGATCGAGTTTTTCTTTTAAATCACCAGGAAGGAAACCTAGATTTTCACCCGCTTCCACAGCAGGACGTGTTAAAATGATACGCTTAACTTCTTTGGCTTTCAATGCTCGAACAGCAAGTGCAACCGCAGTATATGTCTTTCCCGTTCCCGCAGGTCCGACGGCGAAAACCATATCATTTTTGTTCACGAGCTCAACCAATTTCTTTTGATTGATTGTCTTTGCCTTAATCTTAGCACCGTGATTTCCATGAACCAATATTTCTGATCCGTCATCTGACTCCAACATTTCAGAGCCACTGTCCAACATTAGATTATCAATGTTATTTTCCGTGAGGTTATTGAATTTATTATAATGACGAATGATAAGATCAAATTTCTTTTCAAATTCAGTCATGACCAATTCATCTCCAGCGTATGTAATTACGTTACCTCTCGCTGTAATTCTAAGTTTCGGAAAAAAACTCTTGATGTGCTTGAGTTTCGTATTATTTGAGCCAAACAACTCTGCTGGGCTAATTCCTTTTATTTCAATCTTCTTTTCTAGCAATAGACTAATTTATTTTTACCTTTACTCGTAAGGATTACTAACCCAAATTTAGGAAAATATTCGTCGCAAAACGACTGAACTTATCGCAGATGAGCATTATTACTTTAACAACTGATATGGGGCTTGATGACCACTACGTGGCTTCGCTTAAGGGCACGATACTATCTGCTGTTGAAAAGGTGATTATTATTGACATTACACATGCCGTTCGTCCGTTTGACATTTCAGAAGCCGCGTTTCATTTGAATTGCTGCTATCAAGATTTTCCTGAAGGCACGATCCATGTAATTGGTGTTGACAGTGAGCCTATCGTAAATTTTGGTGGATCTGATGGGAGTTTTCCAACCATCATGGAATTTGCAGGACAGTTCTTTATTTCGAATGACAACGGATTCTTTGGCGCCTTTCTGAAAGAAGAACTACCTGTTGCAATTTGGAGAATTGAGGATTTTATTTCTGATCCAAAAGCATTCAAATTCCCAACAAAGAATATTTTAATTAAAGCCGCTGCTCGCATAATAAACGGTGAGAAGCCCGAATCTTTCGCGACATCATTCAACGGTTATAAAAACGCATTGTCACTTGCGGCTATTTCGGAAACAAACTTGATTAAAGGCCACGTTGTTCACATGGATATTTACGGGAATGTAGTAACAAACATCCACCGCAACTTGTTTGAACGCTTTGGTAAAGATACACCCTTCATCCTTTATTTCAGGCGAAAAGATTACTTCATCGATGTCATTTCGAATACGTACAATGAAGTTGCTCAAGGAGAAAAGGTAGCAATATTCAATGAAACGGGGTATTTAGAAATTGCCATTAACCGTGGAGCAAACGCAAGTACGGGAGGAGCGGAAAAACTATTTGGAATGCACAAAAACGACATGATCCGCGTTGAGTTCACACCGCCTGGATCTCGTGAAACTTTAGACTCTCTTTTCTAATGATTACACGAATTGTAAAACTCGAACTTCAAGAAGAGCGCATTGAAGACTTCTTAAGTTTCTTCGATACAATTAAACATATTGTAAATGAATTCCCCGGCTGTTCTGGAATGAAATTATACCAAGATATTAATCGACCTACAATTGTAATGACGTATAGCCACTGGGACAATGAAGCGTCTTTGGAAAATTACAGGAATTCAGAACAATTTGGAATGATTTGGCCCAAAATAAAACCTTGGTTCGACGCTAAGCCTGAAGCTTGGAGTGTTGACGCTTATTTTAACGGGTTTGATGTGAAGTGATGAGTTTTGAGTGAGGAATCATGAATTAATAAGGATAAATACCTGCACCTATGTTCCGAATAGTTGCACTTATGTTCACAATCAATTAATTTAACCTTATGAAACTCTATTGCCTTAGCGGTCTCGGAACGGACGAAAGAGCGTTTAAACATATTCACATTGAAGGCGTTGAACTTGTGCATGTTCCATGGATCGATTTTAAGGAGAATGAATCCCTACAATCTTATGCGAAACGTTTGTTTGAGGCAACCAAACCCGAAGACGATTACAATTTAATTGGACTTTCTTTCGGTGGAATGATCGCCGCGGAATGGGAAAAAATGAAAACTCCAAAAACATTGATTCTTCTTTCAACTATGCGTGACACGAAGGGTTTGCCCATTTATATTCGGGTTGCTGGGGCGTTGAACCTTCACAAGATTGTTCCAATGTCACTCGTAAGATATCCGAACTTCATCTCTTACTTTCTTTTTGGAATTACGAACAACGAAAACAAGCAGGTCTTCAAAGATATTCTGCATGACGGAGATCCGAAGCATCTAAAATGGGCAATGAATTCAATCGCGAATTGGCGGAATTATGACAAGTCAAATGGAATTCGAATCCACGGGGACAAAGACCGTTTGCTTCCAATGAAGAAGGGAATGGATCATGTTATTTCTGGCGGAGGTCACATGATTGTTCTAAACAACGCCGATGAGCTCAATGCAATTATTGGGAGCTTAATCGATGGTTAGAGGTTAGAGGTTAGAGGTTAGAAAGGTAATCGAATCCAAAAAGCCCAGGGATCTAGCAATCAAAAAGTGAGTTCACGACTGATCTAACGATCGAATCTACTTCGTTGCTACATAAAACAGATCAAAACAACCTTCTTTCGCGTCATCAATGAAATAATCTTCGAGTTGGATATGTGCTCCAGCGTCCGTCAATTTATTCCTATTTCTGCGGTTCAAGTAATCATAAGGAACTTGCAGCATCCATCTTGGGCCCCACCATTGGAAATTGAAAATATCGAAGCGCATAGTCTTGTTCACAGAAGTTTTGTTCTGCTCGTAATATTTCATAACGGTTTCATTTCCAAAAACACCTTTTGAATCTACCGATGAATAATACTTTCCAAGCATGCTTGTCAATTCTTCAATCTTGTATTCTCTAATGTGCCAAGGGTTTCTAGAAATCGACATTGTTTTGTTTGGAGTTGTTACGATGAACTTCCCTCCAGGCTTAAGAACGCGGTGAATTTCCTTTATGAAATCATGGTCTTTTTTAATGTGCTCAATTACCTGAAACGAAATAGCAAAATCAAAACTATTATCTTCCAAACCAACCAGCGGCGGAATACTCATTTGAATAAATTTGACATTGTCATGCCCCTTTATTTTCTCCAATGCAGAAGTCTCAAACTTATCTACTGTCACAAATTCATCTGCTACAGGACTGATTATTTCAATTCCGTAACCACTTCCTGTTCCAATTTCTAAAACTTTTCCTGAAATTAATTTCGCCGCTTCAACATAAGCCAAAAGACTTCTTTGAAAAACATAATTGTCAGAAACATCACTTCCCGAAACTCTTTCTGCTGTTTGTATCTTGCTCATCTATTCAGTTTGATCAATGCTTTGCAAATTGCGGACAAATTTACAATTATTTTATTAGTTGTTGGATCGGTACAAGCTCTTGATTAGATATTGGATAATAGACTGATTTGGTTTCAATGAACTCAATCCGAACTTCTAATATTTAATATCAAAAAACCGAAGCAATCTATTAATAAACAACAACATCTTGATAAATGATAGTAACACTTCGCACTCTTTCCGTTGATGTATTGAAAGGAAATCTTATTTTTGGTCCGATACTAATCTTGTATAATTGTTTAGCGCACATGAGAGCACTATATTTAAAAGAAATAAGGAGTTTTTTAGGTTCCATTATCGGGTACATCTTTATCCTGATTTTCTTGATCTTATCAGGAGCATTCCACTGGATAATCTCAATGGACACAAACCTTTTGGAAGGATTGGAAGCAGATCTAATTCCGTTTTTCAATCTTTCGCCGTGGTTTTTCCTTTTTCTAATCCCCGCAATTACTATGCGTTCAATCGCAGAAGAAAGACGAACGGGAACAATAGAATTACTGTTTACAAGACCTATTTCTGATTTGAAAATCATTCTCGCAAAATACTTTGCAAGTGTGACTCTATTAATAATCGCACTTTTACCGACCCTAATCTATTATGGTTCAATGCATTATCTAGGCAAACCAGTAGGTATAATGGATGATGGCGCAACATTAACGTCTTATCTCGGCCTAATACTAATCGGTGCTTCATTTGTCGCTATTGGGATATTTGCCTCGGCGATTACAAGCAGCCAAATCGTAGCCTTCATCATTGCGATGTTCTTGTGCATTCTTTTCTACCAAGGCTTCGAATTAATGGGATCCTACAACCAAATGGGGAGTTTGGATTCTGTAATTAAATACTGTGGGATGATCTATCATTACGACGGGATTAAGCGTGGATTAATCGACACGAAGAACATTGTTTACTTCATCTCAATTATTGTTCTGTTCATTTATGCTGCTTTGACAGTTATCAAATCACTTAAGAAATAGCTATGAATAATCAGACTAAAAAAACCACAAACGGTCTTTACAACTGGACAATCCTTGGGATTGTTTTGGCAGCTGTAATCTTGGTTAATGTTATTAGTTCATTTTGGTACAAGCGAATTGATGTCACCGAAGATCAGCGCTATTCGCTGACCGAAAGCACGAAAGAATTCTTACAGAAATCAGATAGCTTCAAAGGAAGAATTAGTATTAAGATTTATTTAGCAGGCGAATTGCCAGCGGAAATTGAACGTTTTAGAATTGCCATTGAGGACAAACTAAAAGAGTTTAAAATCCACGCTGGAGATCGAATTGAATACCAATTCATTAATCCTTCAGTTGGCTCTAAGGTTGATAAGCGTGAGTTGGAAGATCGTCTATTCAATGCAGGGAAAGGAATTTTGCCAATGAATGTCGTTTACATGCAGGACGGTTCTCAACGTCAGATTAAATTATGGCCTGGAGCAATTTTGGATTATGGTGGCGCAGGAACAGGATCGAAAAAGCAAGCTGTCCAGCTGATGCCAGGAACAAATGACGGACGACCTTTTCCATTAGAAAACATTGGTCAAATCATTCAGAACTCAACAAAAGATTTAGAATACATGTTAGTAAGCGCCCTGCGGCGTGTAATCCAAGAGAGCAAACCTAGAATTGCATTCTTGCAGGGACACGGTGAGTTAACTTTCGCTCAAACGCAGCGAACTCGTGCGTTAATCAACCCCTATTATTCTGTTACGGATGTAGAATTGAAAGATTCTTTAGGAGCATTAAATGAATTTGATGGACTTGTTATTGCGCGCCCAACTCAGAAATTCAGCAACAAGGATTTATATTTAATTGATCAATTCGTTATGAGAGGCGGTCGACTAATGTGTTTCTTAGATAAGTTAAGCCTACCAATGGACACATTGAATCGTTACGGGGTATCGCCAACAACCCGAATTGAAACAGGACTTGACAAGCTTCTTTTCGATTATGGATTAAAATTAATGGACAATTACGTGATGGATCGAAATTGTTTGCCTAAACCCGTTCGAATGGAGAAACAGGCCATGATTCCCTGGTTTTTCAATGTATTGGCCACTCCAACGAATCACCCCATTGCTCGAAATTTAGACCCCGTTTCTTTGGAATACACAAACGAAGTTCAGCTCATTCCTTCCGAGAATAATGAATACATAGTTACTCCAATATTAACTTCAAGTTCGAACTCAGTCGCTACAGGAATGGCGCCACAAGTGAGTTTTATGACTCCAATTGAATATGGCAACGAGCCGTTGGTTCCAAACCCGGACAATCCAAATAATGCGAAATGCCTTGCGGCACTTTCTGCGGGTAAATTCAAATCTTATTTTAGAACTAGAATTGTTGATGAGTTTGCAAAGAATCCTGAATCCAACTACCTCGAAAAAAGCAAGACTGAAGGAAAAGTACTTTTAGTTGGAAATGGACGGTTTTTTGAAAACAGATACGACTCAATGCCGAAAGGACTTCGATCTGATAGCGTTTTTAAATACCGCCCTAAATTGGATGTAAACGACTTAAAACAAAATTTCGAATTAGTTCAAGCGCGTTACCAGCATGTTATCGGGAACCAAGAATTTTATCAAAACTTAACTGATTTCATGATGGGTGAACATTCTGTTATGGACATCCGATCGCGTGAAATAGGGATACACGCAATTGATACTGAGAAAGTGAAAGCCGATTCAGGATTTTACAAGCTGCTAAACGTTGGGTTACCAATTGTGATAATACTCCTACTGGCCCTGGTAATGAACATTATGAGAAAACGAAAATTCTCAAGATAACCTAATTCAAATGAAAAAAATAATAATTATAATCGTCGCATTGGCTGGTTTGGCAGGCATGCTCTATTTCGCCAAGAATCTTTCTGAAAACGCAGGGAAGTCGGATAATGAATTGATTGAATTCGCTATCAAAGAGGTTGAATCGATCGATAAAATTATCATCACGGATAAATTTGAAAACGTATTCGAACTTCGCAAAACGAATGGAATCTGGACGGATAAAAAAGGCGGTTGCGTTACCCAGGACAAAGTTTCATTTTGCCTGGATGCATTTAAGAACATTGAATTCAAAGGATATCTCGCAGACAACTCCAAAGAGAAATTCACGAACTTGATGGCTGCACAGAACATTAAAGTAAAGATTTTTCAAAACGGTCAATGGAGTAAAACGTGGTACTTAGGACCAGCAGCTCAAAATCACGATGGCCAGATCATGTTATTGGATGATGCAGAACAAGGTAAGAGTACTTTTCCAGTTCTTATGGAATTGAATAATATGAACGGAATTATCGATCCGCGTTTCTACGCAGACCCTCTTCAGTGGATGTGTCAAGATTTAATCACAATGAAGCTTTCTGAAGTTTCTGAAATTGATGTAAAATTCAACGACGAGCCTCAAAGAAGCTTTAAAGTCACAAAGAAAGACAGTGACATGAAAGTATTCCAAAAGAGTAAACAACTGACTGGAATTAGCTCTTCATCTATCTACGATTACTTGAGCAACTACCAAGATGTTAATTTCAATACGGCAAATTACGAATTGAATGCGATTCAAATGGATAGCCTGAAACGTACGACTCCATTCTGTGAATTGTCTATCAAAAAAGTTGGACAGAAAAAGAACACCTACAAACTTTACAGAATTGTAAGCGGTCCGGAACAGCGCGTAGGAATGGCAGAAATGCAAGACATTGATCTCGATCGGTTCTGGTGTGAACTTCCTACTGGTGAATTTGTTAAATGTCAATACTTTGTTTTCAATCGTCTATTGCGCGGAGATGCTTACTTCCCATTGGATTTAACAGGTGTCAAAACGCACGATGGAATTCAGTTTATTGAAAGTGAAACTATAGTTCTGTAGTAATTTTTGAATTCATAAGCCCTGAATCTTATCCGTCGGTTTAGAAATCCACATTCGTTGTTAATAACTCAGGGAAAAATGAGTAGAAATCCAGTGTTCTAAATCCTGTGAATTTAATAGCTTTGGTGGTTAAACATTATTGAAATGAATTTTGTAATCTCAAGTGCTACCTTATTAAAGCATTTACAAGGAATCTCGGGAGTTCTCAGTACGAGTAACACGCTTCCTATCCTTGATAATTTCCTTTTTGAAATCGTTGATGGTCGAATGACTGTTGCGGCTTCAGATCTGGAGACAACAATGCGCACTTCTATGGAAGTTGAAGCAAAAGAAGAAGGAAAGATTGCTATTCCAGCAAAACTCCTTTTAGACGTTCTTAAAAACTTACCAGACCAGCCTTGTACTTTCTTGGTTGACACATCGAACTTTGCAGTTGAAATTGCTTATGATAACGGGAAATCAAAAATGGTTGGATACAACGGTGATGACTTTCCAAAAACACCAAAATTAGAAAATTCAAGTTCTATTAAAATTTCGGGAAGTATTATCTCAAATGCGATTAACAAAACCTTGTTCGCTACTGGAGTTGATGATCTTCGTCCGGTAATGAGCGGTGTCTTTTGTCAATTTTCACCAGAGAGTATTACTTTCGTTGCAACAGATGCACATAAATTGGTTCGCTACACAAGAACGGATTCTAAAGCTGATGGAAGTTCATCTTTCATCTTGCCGAAAAAGCCATTGAACTTGCTTAAATCAAATATTAAGGGCGAGGAAGAAGTGCAATTGGACTACAACGATTCGAATGCGGTATTTACATTCAATGATATCGTTTTGGTTTGCCGATTGATCGATGGAAAATATCCAAATTACGAAGCCGTGATTCCAAAGGAAAATCCAAACGTATTAACAATTGATAGATTGCAATTTTTGAGTTCTATCAAGCGTGTTTCAATTTTCGCAAACAAAACAACACACCAAATCAAATTGAAGTTGGCCGGGTCTGAATTGTCGCTATCTGCAGAAGATATTGATTTCTCAAACGAAGCCAACGAGCGTTTAACATGTAATTACTCTGGTGAAGACATGGAGATCGGATTTAACTCGCGTTTCTTAATGGAAATGTTGAATAACATTGACACCTCTGAAGTTCGATTGGAAATGAGCGAGCCAAGCAGAGCTGGTTTGTTAATGCCATCAGAATCTAATGAAGACGAAGATATTTTAATGCTAGTGATGCCAGTTATGCTGAATCGTTAGGAATTAAACGCTCTACTGTTAAAGCCATCTCGTGTAAACTAGATGGCTTTTTTTGTGTCGAATTAAAGAAAAAATCAATAATGGAAATCGTACTGCACTTTTTAGCCATTCTGGTAAAGCCTTAAAAGTAAGGGCTCAAACTGTACTAACAAATTCTTAAATCATATCGGATTTTTTCTTCTTAAAGTTTCTAAGATAAATGGCGTCAACGAAGACGAGAAATCGAATAGAGACACTGTTGATTTGAGGCTGATCGAAAAGAGAATCAAACGTTCCGAAATAACTTGGATCTAAGTCTGATTTTGAGCGAAACAGGTTATTCTTATAAACCACTCTCAACTCGCTTCCTGGAACGAAAATCCAGCGGTAATTTACGTCGACCGTGAAAGCGTTGTAATTCGTGTTGTGCACAGATTCTCCTTCACTATCGAGAGGGTCATACGCACTTGGCTCGGTCCAACCGCCATTCATTAGTGATCTAAATGAACTGTAATCCACCTGTTGCCAATAATGGCGCAGACGTAAATCGATTCCCATTCGATTGGTAAAAACAAACTGGCTTTCGATGGAATTTTCAACCACAACTCTATCGCGAACGCCAAGCAGAACCTGATCTTCATAACCTATTTCATCTGGAGAAATATACCCATAATCTTTATCGAAAAAGTCCACATCCACGTTGACGACAAGGTTCCAACTGTCAGAAATTCTGAACCTCGGGCTAATAAAAAATCCTTTTCCGTGCTGACTCGTTCCAAAGAAATTCTTGAACCAGAACCGTCCATCCAGCGCAAACCGTTTGCTATAATCACTGGTGAAAAATGTTGCCAATTCCACGCTTGGATTGAAACGAACTTCTCTTCCAAAATCTCTTGATTCAAAATGGTTCACACTCCCAAAAGGGTTGACATTTCCTGTAAAATTGGCATAAAGTTGCTTCTTATGAAGTGCCCCTAACCTCAAATTGAATTGCGTATATGAAAACAATTGCGGTTTATAAAGTTCCGCATACCGCCATCCAAGGCGTACATCTCTTCGGTAGAAGTTCTTGGTTCCTTTAAAGTCATTCCAACTCGCTCCAGCACTATATCCTCGCTCATTGTTATTGTAAAGAAAACCAAGATCGTTTGGGTCGTACGTATCGCTTTCTTCCCAATAACCGAAGTCGTACTGAATCAGACCAGAGACTTTAGCAAATTTTGCAGTAAAACTGTGTCCGTTCACTACTTCGTCTTCAATGACATTTGAAGCTCTCAATGTCGATGAAAGTTTGTATACCCCGTTCTTGGAGAACAAATTCACCTGCCCTACACTCACATTGGCATCTCTTGCACTGCCTTCTCTCGTCACATTAGTATTCACAAATGAAACTGCACTGTTGTTCTTCAAGTTTTGAGAAAGCACAAATACGTTGTAATTCGTCAAAGGATTCGTGAGCACCAGTCGTTCCACTCCATTTGAATCTAAAATTGAGGCGCTTGTGCGGCCTTCAACAGAATTAAAAATTCCAATTCCAAGTCCATTTTTTGTTCGCCCAGAAACCTTTGTTCCATTTATAAGCGGAGAAGAGTTCGGGCTGCTTGCTAGCGTTTCATTTGTCTCTAAGCCATTAATAGCATCGTCGTATCGGTGAGGTCGTGCCCCAATTCGTCTGGAGTAAAACACATCGCCGATTTGGAACAGGTCAGTTCCTTCGATAAAGAAAGGGCGGTTCTCATTGTAACGAACTTCGAAAGGCCCGAGGTTTAAAACCTGCTGATCAGAAGTGGTTTGGCCAAAATCGGGAATCAAAGTCATGTCCAATGTAAATGCATCGTTCAATCCGTATTTCAAATCCACTCCATAAGTTAATCTGCTTTTCCAGGTTTGGAGTCCGCTTTCCTGATCGAATGAATTCTCAACATAACCAGTTGCATAAGGTGTGATTGAAAGTCGTAACGGTGATTTAACATCTTTCAAACCTTTCATATAACCCGACTGCGTTATTCCTCCATAGACTTGCGGATCAATTGGATTCCAATGGGACATTTCACGACTTCTTCGAACTTGTCTCCAAAAATTCATTTTCCATTCTTGAACCGGCTTATTTGGAAAACGAACCGCTGAATACGGAATTCTAATTTCAAACGACCAACCAAATTCTGTTTTCGAAACCGCACTTTTCCAAACTGCATTCCATGAATCGTCCATATCATCGGACGACTCCAATCCATCTATTTCAACACCCGCAGCGGTTACCATGAAAGCAAACGCATTAACGCTATTCGCATAAGGATCAAGAGAAATGCCAAACCAATCGGCATTTCCAGTATCATCTCTTTGTGATAAAGTATAACTTACAGAATCAGGATTTGGGTCATAAAGATTCCCTCCGAAGTAGATGGCGTCATCGTCGTAAAAAACGTGAATTTCAGAATCGAATTTAGATATCGCTCCGTAAGAAGGAGAATTCACTGTAAATTTATCTGCAATTTCTGTGGTTTTCCAAACCTTTTCATTAAGAAGTCCATCCATTTCTAAAACGGCATCTTGTTGCTCAACATTGTATTCACGCTGAGCATAAGCAGATTGCCCGCAGGATAAGAATATTAAGCAAAGAAAGAGCAGTTTAATTTTCATTTGTATCCACTAATACATAACAAAACTAAGGAATAGACGGGTTGCTAACGCAATTTTTACAAATGATTAACAATAGAATTCTTCAACGGTTGGAAAGAAAGATGAACGGCTGTTAGACTTAAACAACTAGGATGCAAATATCATCGATTTGCTCATGAAATTAATTTTATTCGTTGATTTATCAATTTCTTGGCGTTCTACTTTCAGCTCTATAATTGAGAAACCGTATTATTCATGATCCACAGATGCTCCATTTACAATCCGTCCATTGTTTGCACTTTCTGGCTTTAAAACCCAATAATTCTGATGCGCTCCAGAAAACTTTAAATACCTCCTATCCTTGTCGACATAACAAAGAGGCAAATGAAACACTTCATATCCTAAAAATAACACTTTAATAGATTTTGAAAGGATTAAAACCTTAAGATCAACTTTAAGTTGAACCGACGCTGTGTCAAGTAATTAGGTATTGAGTAGTAAACACCTTGTGTATCTTGAATCCACTGTTTAGAGAGAACATTGTTTATACCCAATAAATTAAATACCTCGAATGAAATTATTGCATCGGTAAACCTTCTAGACCAGAAACTTTCTTGAATTTCTTCATTGATCGGGTCAGTCCCTGCATTCTTCAACTTTCTTAGCTCCTGAGCGGCGACTTTCTGCTTATGGCGGTAAAGGAAATCATAGGACGTTCCAAAATCTACTCTAAAGTAGGACTTCATACGCAGTGTATCTCTGTATCGGTTTAAGTCTGGCGGTCCGTAAGGCAATCTTGATCCAAATTGGATACCAACTTGAACGCTAATACTTTCATACTTAGGCATACGGTCTTGAATCAAAGCACCGAAATTCATCCATTGATCTGTTGGTCTTGGAATATAACCGGGCTCAATAATAGCACTATCAACAACCGTTTGATCTTCGCTAATTCCAAAGATGATCTTGTCACCCGCTTCGTTGTAGTATTCCGTGAATTGATCTGTTAAGACATCTTCCTTCGTATTCAAGAAACCAACTTTAAAGAACGATTCAATTCCAGGAACAAATTGACCATGGATATTAAGGTCAAGACCATAAGCGTAGCCAACAGCATCATTATTCGCAAAGTAACGCGTTCTAACATTGTCAATTTCATACGGATTTACATTCCACAAATACTTATAATAGGCTTCTGCTGTAAATTTGAATGGAACTTCTCTATCCCACATATTGAAATAAACATCTGTTCCCGTAACAATGTGCAATGATTTCTGAGAAAGAACATTCATATTTAATCCTCCTTCAAACGTCCTAAATTCTCTGTAAAAAGGTGGTTGATAGTACAATCCTGTAGCTACTTTAAAGACAACATCTCTTCTTTTTACAACAGAATCATCCACCATGTAAACCCTTGGGAAATATTTCAAAGTAGCTCTTGGTGTAAGGTAAAAATCGTCATTTGCGCTTGTATACCCCCCTCGCAACCCAAAGCTCATGGCCAATTTAGATCGCGATTCTCTGATTGTATCTCTGAACGTTACCTTCTCTTTAACTCCAAGTTTATTTTTGTATTTTTTGGTCACTTCAACAGAATGGTTCAATTTGTTTTTAGACCAAATTGAATTGAGTTGAACAAAGGACGTATAGCGTTGCGATCTTAGACTCAACTTGCCTTTAATCGTTTCAAATAATTGAATTTCATTGGGTGGGGTTTCTTCAGGTGCAACAGAATAACCCGCAGAATCGATCATTCTCCATTCACTTAACACATCTTGAAAATCGTCCATTTGGAAGTTGACTCCCCACTTCAAAACATTGCTTCTGAACTTCAATCTTTCATCATCTTTATACCCCTTATTGAGCTGATGATCGCCATGATGATAGACATTGATAATCGTTGCGTTCAGTCTATTTCTCGCATGATTTAAGAATGTTCCAACTCCTAAAACGGCAATAGAGTCACCGAATTCTTCTTTCGATGGATCTGTTTCCAATTCATTTATGAAATATTGGCCTTGAATATCGAAAGACTCGCGTTCATCAGTATTAAAAACAGTAGCGTACAACTCCAAATGCGACTTCTGATCGACCGTTTCATATTTCAAAGCTGTTCCTCCCATCATAGTCTGAAAACGCGTCTTCTCTTCCCCATCGAAGTAAATTGTAAATGAATAGGCCTCGTTTGCTGTTCCGAAATCTGTTCGTGCCGTTTCTGGTGCGAATCGGTAATCATTCGATGAAAAATGTCCTATCGTCGACCAAGTCAATCGTTCTGTTATTTTATAATTCACAAGAACTTGCGCATCCCAGAAAACGGGATTGTAAGAACCTTTCGTTGGAAGGGAATTCAACAAATAACCATTAGAACGGTAACGCGCGCCAACCAAATAATTCAATCTGTTTGAAACTGCATGTCCAATGTGAGCCTCGACACCCATAAGTGAGGCCATTACAGAACCCTCCAATGAATCTTTCTTGTTTTTTCCGCCAGGCGTTTTGTATGTAATATCTAGGACAGAACTTAGCTTATCACCATATTCTGCGCTAAACCCACCTCCAGAAAATTGTATTGAACTGACCAACGCAGAGTTTATAAAACTCATTCCTTCTTGCTGTCCCGAGCGTGTTAAAAACGGTCGGTAAATATTGAACCCATTGACGTAGACTAAGTTTTCGTCGTACGATCCACCTCTTACGTTATAGTTACTTGTTAATTCATTGTTAGAAGAAGCAGCCGTGGTTAATGCAAGAAGTCTCTCAACGCCACCGCTCATTGGGATTAACTGAAGATCGACATACTCTAATTTATCAAGTTCAAGTGGGTTTTCGACGGCATGATTCACGACAACCGGACCTTCCACCTGATATGGAAACCTAAAGTCACCGATGTCGATTGTATCCTCTTTGTTAAAACTCACTGGATACTTCAATCGGTCTTTCATATGCAATTCGAAATAGAGCATAGTCCCAAATTGATTGAAGAAGCTGATCTCAAACCGACCGTTTTTATCCGTTAAGTTCAAATCTTGATTCACGCTATTCTTCGCTGAAACGAGAACATTTGGAAGGGTTTTCCCTCTTTTATCGATGCAACGACCGGTCACAACAGTTGTCTGCGCGAACGTCAGACTAGTAAAACATAGGAAAATAAGTAACAGTAATTTGTGCATTGTATAATTGTTGCTTAACAAACGTTAGATCTATTGGAATATTTCAAGCTTATTCAGCAAGTAAGAGAATTAAGTTCTTTTCAAATGGATCTAGCATAGTGTATAAATCGTTTACATGAGACGAAACCTTACCATCTGCACAGAATTGGAAGAAATTAACAGAGCGTTCTTGCAATCCATTGTTTGGAAAAAGTTTCGATTTAATTTGATCCATGGCCTTCATAACCTGATCGTGCTTTCCTTTAGACATCTTTATTAACTTGGATTTGACTCCATCAATTTGCTTCGACAACTTTGCAACTTCAGCATCGGCAAACTGCCCTTTGCTTTGATCAAGCCCAAGAATTGTATTTTTCAAGGTGTCCGTTAAGGCCTTTAATTGCTCATTAAGGACAGTAAAGTCTAATTCATCCCCGGCATTGTCCTGCACAAATTCTTTTTTCCAGGCATCGAGATCTTTAAAGATATCTGTTACCGCAAATTCGAATTTCTCTAGTTTCCCGATTATTGTGCTATCCAACCATATAACTGAATTCCGAACTTGAATCATAGGGTAAGGCAATTGCAAGGCATCAAAAACACCTTTGAGTTGCAACCAATAAGAAATTTCCCCTGCTCCACCAATATATGCTAAATTGGGCAAAATAACTTCTTGGTAAACAGGACGAAGAATTACGTTTGGTGAGAATCGTTCTGGATTTGCATTGATTTCTTCGATTATAGCTTCTTGGCTGTATTCTCCAATTCCTTCAATAATGAATTTACCATCCATCATTTCAACCCGTTGGCGGATTCCTTTTTCAATATAAAAGAGATTAATTTCTCTTGAAGTCACCTGTAATTTTGCATCTACTTTCTCTAACTTTTCATTCGTCAAAGAAACTTGATTGAATGAAAATTGCTCTTCAATTTCTTTTACCATTACTGGAACGAAACTGCTTTTTAGGGCGCGATCATCTCCATCTACAATCAACAAACCTCTGTCTCCAAAGATTTCATTGACCAAGCTTCGAGTCATTTCAGCAAAGTCCTTACCGCTGTATGCATCTATAATTTTCGATACCTCTGAATCCTGATGATTTGAAAACAGATCCATCAGTTTCTCTCTTACTTCTTCAAAGCCATCGACATCAAATCGACCAACAGGTCCCTGCTGATCGCTTTCCCAAGTGATTTTTTGGTTGAATAAATTGCACGATTGAATCTCTTCAAAATCATGATCTTCTGCGGCCATCCAATAAACCGGAACGAATTTTTTATTCGGATACTTTACTTTAAGCTCTTCACACATTTTTATCACGTGAAGAATTTTTACAACAAAATAAAGCGGTCCTGTAAACAAAGACAATTGATGTCCCGTTGTTATCGTGAAGGTATTTTCGTTCACCAATGCATCCAAGTTGATTTGAGAAGCTTCACTTAAATTCAAAGTCGTGTTTTGTTGAATCAATGCATTCTTAAGCACCTTTCTCGACTCATTATCAAACGATTCTCCCTTTGATTTTATTTGACCTTCAAAGGCATCAATTTCGAAAGGTTTATTCATAAAATTTGAATAAAATTCTTGATCATAGACCATTTTGATTTGCTGTTCAGAAAACAGTCCTGATTCCTTTCTATTAATTGTCATTGATTTCATTGAACAAATGTACTTAAGTTGCCTTGAATAATAAAGGCAAGAAGTTATCTTTACAAAAATTGAATTTTATGGAAGCAATTATTAAAACTAATAAAGGAGACATGAAGGTCGAATTCTACGATACTGATGCTCCGAAAACAGTAGCTAATTTCACTAAATTGGCGAAAGAAGGATATTATGACGGATTGAAATGGCACAGAGTGTTGCCTGATTTCGTTATTCAAGGTGGGTGCCCGAATTCAAGAGACGGTGCTGAAGGAATGGCAGGAACAGGTGGGCCTGGTTACCAAATTGATTGTGAAGTTGACGGAGGAAATCAACACCACGAGAAAGGAGTTCTTTCAATGGCTCATGCTGGCAAAAACACTGGAGGATCGCAATTCTTTGTTTGTCACTCTAGAAACAATACTGCGCATTTAGATGGAGGTCACACTTGCTTCGGTAAAGTTGTTGACGGTCTTGATGTAATTGATGAGATTCGCGAAGGAGATTCTATAGATAGCATCACTGTACTTTAAAATACATCGATTTTATTGAGGGAAAAGTAAATAGCTTAAATTGATTTTCAAGTTATTTACTTTTCCTTTTTTTGGTCCTCAATATTTCTATATCTTAAACATCCGAACATTGCAATTCGTCTATGAAAACCAGATGAATAATTCTCAACTGTCTCTTTATCGGAGTGTTCCTTTTTGTTACTTCATATGAAGTGAAATCCGATGAAAGTATTAAAGAAAAAGACCCAGAGCACTTAGAATAGGCCCAAAAAGAAAAAAGAAGACGCAAAGATATTCTAGGAATCGTAGAATGTGAGGAAGATTCAAAGGAAGAATAATTCCACTTTTCACAAGAGTTATCAACAGTTCTACAATTCAACGGAGAATTCATTTATATTTGTATCAGATGGGCGATTTCATAGTATCAGCACGGAAATATAGACCGAAAACCTTCGACACTGTCGTGGGCCAAAAATCTATTACCTCAACGTTGAGAAATGCGATCAAAAATGACCATTTGGCTCAGGCGTTTTTGTTCTGTGGATCAAGAGGAGTAGGTAAAACATCGACTGCGAGGATCTTAGCAAAAACGATCAATTGTTTTGATAAATCGGATTCAATTGAGGCGTGTGACAAATGTGATTCATGCGAATCTTTTAATTCTGGGGCATCATTGAATGTCTATGAATTGGATGCTGCATCGAACAACTCGGTTGAAGATATCAGAAGTTTGATTGATCAAGTGCGCATAGCGCCGCAACTCGGAACTCACAAAGTATATATCATTGATGAGGTTCACATGCTTTCGCCGAGTGCATTTAATGCGTTCCTAAAAACACTTGAAGAGCCACCGAAGCATGCCATTTTCATTTTGGCTACAACGGAGAAGCACAAAATCATTCCTACTATATTATCCCGTTGTCAAATATTTGATTTCAACAGAATTAAGGTTAAAGACATCGCTGATCATTTGGCTAACATTGCTGAGAAAGAAGGTGTGACCGCAGAAAAAGAAGCTTTGCACATAATTGCACAAAAAGCCGATGGAGCATTGAGAGATGCACTGTCCATTTTTGATCAAGTTGTGACCTTCTCTGGAAACAATGTTACGTACCAGAGCGTAATTGAGAATTTGAATATTTTAGATTATGATTACTTTTTCAGAATTATAGATTGCTCTTTAAAAGAAGATATTCCTGCGTCGCTCTTGTTGTTGAATGACATTTTGGAAAAAGGCTTTGATCAACACAACTTTATTGTTGGATTGGCTGATCACTTCAGAAACCTACTCGTTTGTAAAGATGTTCGAACTGCTGATTTGCTCGAAGTTGGAGAAGCTATTCAAAGCAAATTTGTTGAGCAATCTAAAGCAATCGATGCGAACCATATCATTCGTGCGCTGGGAGTTCTAAGTAGAGCAGATGTTGAATTTAAAGCCTCAAAAAATCAGCGTTTACTGGTCGAAATGGCTCTTATGCAACTGTGTTCCATTTCTAAGGAGCTCGAAAAAAAAAACGATTAACGGACCTGGTTAAAGTGATTCCTTTTCCGGAGCAAGGATTAAGAGATCGCGCTACTAAAAAAGCGGAGAATCCTGTTGTTAAAAAATCTATTAAGCCTCCTGTTGAGGAAAAAAAACCAAAAGTTATGTCAACGACTTCTGGTAAATTAAAATCTTCCAATCTTTCAATCAAGAAATTGATGGACGCAGATGCTGTAGGATCGAATGGACAAACAATGGACATCGAGAACATGCCAATGAACGATTATTCATTCGATGACTTCAAAATGGCCTGGAGAAGGTTCGCTTTCCAAATGAAAGAAAAGCACAAGGAAACGTTCTACAATGCACTGATTAAAAGAGATCCGGTTGTAAGAACGACGGAGCTTTATGTTCTTGAAGTAGACAATGCAGTACAAGTGGATTACATTTTCCCAATGCTCGGTGACCTTGTTGGATATGTTCGTGCATCGGTTAAAAACTACGCGTTTAACATCCAAATTGAAGTGACTAGTAACCCTGAGGAAGAGGTGAAATATCTAACTGGAAAAGACAAATTTGCATCACTTGCGAGAAAAAACCCTAACTTACATACATTAAAGAACACGTTTAATCTGGATATTGAATTCTAAAAAGCATATCCTTTGTGTTATCAGTATAAAATAAATAATGGAAAAAGATAAAAAACTAGCCGTCCTAATTGACGGTGATAATATACCTTCAAAATATATTAAAGAAATGATGGAAGAGATTGCCAAATACGGTAATCCAACCATAAAAAGAATCTACGGCGATTGGACAAAACCTCAACTTTCTAAATGGAAAAAGCTTCTATTAGAAAACGCCATAACACCAATTCAACAATACAATTATACAACTGGAAAAAATTCTACCGATTCAGGAATGATCATCGATGCGATGGATATTTTGTATTCAGACAAAGTGGATGGTTTCTGCATAGCATCTAGCGATAGTGACTTTACGCGTCTTGCAACTCGAATTAGAGAAACGGGATTGAGTGTGATTGGAATTGGAGAAAAGAAAACTCCAGATCCGTTCATTGTTGCTTGCGACAAGTTCATCTATTTAGAGATTTTGCGAGCAAGTGAAAAAGACGATGAGTCAACACCCGAGCAACGAGAGAAAAAGAAATCGGTGGATACGGTAACCCCAAAAGTTATCAAGTTAATAACGCAAACTGTCAGCGATTTGGCCGATGATGAGGGATGGGCTTTCTTAGGAGATGTTGGAAGTTTAATTCAGAAAAAACAACCGAATTTTGATTCGAGAAACTATGGTTTTGAAAAACTTACGCCTTTGATTAAATCGACTGGAAAGTTTGAAATTGATCAAAGAGATAGTGGAAAAGGAAGATATAAGTTGATTTATATTCGTAGAATGAACTAGTTAGTTTATAATCACCGAACAAAAATTAATCAATGGAAGTGCAGAAATGTTCTTCCATTTTTTTGCTTTGTAGAGGTTACTCAGAAATAAATAGACGACGTATCGAAACGTTGGTGAAGGATAATCAGAATAGCTTCAGACCCCTATAACTTCATTCGCAGCTGAATCGTTACATCTGTTTTCGTATTTCCTGTAATTTCTTCCGCTCCAGATCCCAAAGACGTTCTGTTTGCGAAAATACTCACCCCGTATCTTACCCAAAGGTCGAATTTGCGCAGGAAGGTATAGCGAATCAGCGCATAAGCGCGACTTCCTTTGTAGTAATATGCAGGAACAGAAAACACGTACAAGGCATTGCTTTCAAAAGTGTAAATTCGTGTATCATAGCTGTCTGTATCAAATAAAGCATAACGGAGCGCAATATCAATTGGAGATGATTTTGGTCTGTAAAGTAAATCTTGCGTAATGATGATTCCGTTTTCAGCCGCATTGCTAGCTCGGTTGATCGTAACGTACTCTACCCTACTTTTTAATCTAAATGCTTCTGAAATCTTATAATTGAAATTGATTCGGTAATTCCGTTGAAGTACATCTTCCAATCCTGTAATCGTTCCATCAGAATCACGGCTGTTCTTTTGACGCATTTGCTGTCTGAAACGGGTGTAAATTTCCAATGAGCGACTTGGCTTATAAGAAGGTTGAATCATGATTTCATATCCGTCAGATGGGCCATCTACTTGGAATTTCATCCATGGAAACTTGAAAACATCCAGGTATGAATTAATTGAGAACTCACGTGACAAGTTCAATTTCAAACCAGCGTAAAGACCTCTTTCATTTTGTGTTCGACTTCCTTCCGCGAAACCTGCGTTGTAGAACGTTTGATAGGCTCGGTCGTAATCTCTGGCCACAATTGCCATTGAAACTCTTTTGTCTAAAGAAAATAAAATACCACTCAAAACCGCCGTCTTACCTGAATAACCTGTTCTCGAAATTTCACCAAAGAAGTTGAAATTCTTAACGACAAAACTATAATCTGCACTTAATGCAACTGAATTTTTACCTCTGAAATCAAACTGATTGTAAGGTTGGATGTCTTTTATGAATTCCGAATTGTATCCCTGAGAAACGGCTGCAACTCCAACCTGAAAATTCCGCTTCGCATACTGAAAATTAGCTCCATAAATATTTTCAATCAACGCATTTTTTCGCTCAATCTCTGAATTGGTTCTGTGAAATCCCGTTAGATTGATGCTCGAAACAAATTCTTGATCTTCAAGCAAAGAATCGACAACTACGGATGCATCCACCGCTTTTCGAGAACCAAATGCCGTCAAGGAGAAGTCACCAACTCCCAAAACAACCGCAGCACCTCTAAGAAAACGCGTTTCATCTACAGAAGTGTAGGCCCGAAGTGGGTTCGCAGATTTCTTTACATTAGTGACATCCGCTGATTTACCAAAAGCATAACCCGACCAAAAATTCAAACCTTGCCCAATTTGTACTTGGTAATCACCGAGCGCAACTGATTTCACGTACTTACCACCTTTGTAAAAGGCGTGGGCCGAATAAAAATCGAATCCATACTTTTGTTTCCCCTTGAAGAATTGCTCTCCAGGATCTTTCTCCGCCGTAATTCCAACACTTAAATTTGTTCTATAGCTAAACCTTAATCTTGTATAATAACGAGCGGAATTACCATGGTAATATGAATTGCTATTTTCTAATATTGAATCTACTACATCATCATAGCCTGACTTATTCTCAAGAATATCCTGATAACGAAGGTATACTTCAAACTTCCCATTCTTAAATGCTTCCTTTAATCCGACGTGCAATTGATCCAGCTTGTCGTCCACTCGAATAAACGGAAGAACCATTTTTATTGTGGACATGTCCCAATATTCCAAACTCTGCAATTCATATTGAGAGATTAATTTCCCAAACAACTTGATATGCAATTGAAGGTCGTTAATTTGAATATCCGATAATATCCAAAGGTCTCGCAACTGATCGGATGTTGCACTGTTAAGGTTCAACGGATGCTCGTAATAGAAATTCAACTGCTCAACAATGTTGGTCAAGTCGATGTTTTCGTCTTCCAGCTGTTCTGAAATAAACTCAACTCTTTGTTGAATAATTTCATCTTTATCTTGCGCCAAGGACATCCCTGAAACAAGGAGGAATAACGCGGCTGTATAGAATTTTAAGAGCAATTATTTTGATTGGAAAACAAATGAAAAATGTGGAGACCATCCTAAAACCTGATGGTAAGCGCTTCCAAGACTGAGCTGAATTTCTTTGAATTGATAACCGAATCCTAAAGTCAATTCTACTGGCGCAGTTGCAAACCCACCACGAACAAAGAAATTTTCGATCACTTGATATTCCAGCCCAGTTCTAAATCGAATTGGATTGTCAAGGTCTTTTTCAAATTCTCCTGAAAGCATTACTTTTTCAGAGAAGGTATACGACGTTCCAATTCGCATGATTGTCGAAAATCTATCGTCTTGAAAATCGGATAATTTCGAACGTCCTAAATTGAAGATTGCAATTCCGACTTTCCAATTGTCCGTTACCTTTCCATAAACGCCAACTTCAGCAGTCATTGAATTTACGCTTCCATAATTCTGCGCAAGTTGCAATCCTTGATAATTCAATTGAACTCCAGCGTAGAATTTATCGGCAAGCTTCAAGCTGTATCCTAAACCTGCCTTGTACGATCTAAATTGATTGTAGCCATACAATTGACCGCCAAATGAAATAACCCCAATTTTCAATGGAATGGCCATGGCTATCCCTTGACTTTGAAGTTCTCTGAGTAAAAATCGATTTTCATACGAAATACCAACACTGATTTTCTCTACATCCCCCAATGCTCCTGGATTGTTGTGGAATCCCCAAACATCATTGTTGCAAACCGATGCATTCGCCATGGACATCGATTTACCACCCGAAGGCACCCAGCCTTGGGCGAAAGATAATTGGAACAAACCAATCAATAGACAACTTAAAAGTAACTTCATCATTTCTTGATCAATCTATCTTTGGGTTTAATGATTTTGTTGTTGAAATAATCCTTCTCTTCCAAAAAATGCTAGGATTTGCAATGATCTGCCGATAAGACATAAATGAAAACAGGATCTCCTTCGTACCGAAATTCCGATTCAAGAGTACCTCATCGCCAAGGTCTTTGAAATAGCAAACGACATTCGGATGCGTGTAAGCGACATAACTAATTATAATACCTTCATTTATAGCTCCAATATATTCATTTTTGGATTGATTTAATGCTGACTCTCGAGTCGCATTCAATGAACACGATCCAATGATAAATAGGAGGATAAAAAAGTAGAAATGTTTCACAGTATGAATATAAGTAAAATTGAACATTGTCAAGTATTTTTTCGACTTTTCGAACGTTACCTGATTACCTTTGAGCAGGAATTCTCCACACCGCTGATTTCAAAGCATTTCGATTTAATACAAATTAAATCTTGTGCAATACATCAAAGTAAACAAAATAATATCCTTTTGACTCAGCGGTTAAAAATACTTCAAGCAAAAAAAAAACGTCCAACCTGATTTCTCAAATTAGACGCTCATTTCTCGTTTTCCTTGTACTTTAATTCATAATATTAATCGCTATTTTTCTACTTTTATATTGAGCTGAAATACGACCTCCCGCTAGACCTGTTTCTGTTAAATAACTTGACACTTCTCTTTCAATTTGAATGTTCGCTGTTCCTAAAACCAATCCGTTCAATTTGAATTGATCCAAGATAACATGAGATGTTCCCGGGTTCGTGATTGTCCAAGATTTAGATCCTGATTGTCCTGATCCATTTATAGTCACTTTAATCGTCTCTCCAGAAACCAAAGGAGCACCGACCCAAGGCAGAAAAAAGTTTCCACTTCTACTGATACTGTTTACGCCAAATGGAATTTCAACTGAGTTCAAACCTGAAACTTGATTTTCAAACTCTTTACTATCTGTATCAACGAATGAAAATGAACCTCCATTTAAATTACCTGAGCGGTTTAAAGAATAATGACCCATTGCATTTTTCCATGCAAGCCCTTCTCCATTAAAGTGAACTCGAGAAGGGTAAGACAATTCAATCTTTTTTCCGCCGCTATTGTCCAAACGAAACATCGCCGTCATACTTGAAATATTGACATTCGCGTCGTACGTGTAATCGTAGCTCGAATAAATTCTGTTTTGATCGATGTTTACAGATTCTTCTCTTTTACATGAAGGCAAGAAAAGAATTGACATCATAATAATTTGGAATGTAATCCTTCTTTTCATAACTCTTGTTTTAAATTATTTAATTAAAGGATTTCAAAGAGTGTGCCAAAGTTGGAAATGCCTTGTCCCCATCTTTCTCGCGAATTAAATTATGACTAACTTCGATGCCCATGAAGATAGCACTTGACAGGAAGAAAAACGGAAGAAAAATGACCATTGCTTTGCTCTTTGTATTGGTTCAATATGCGGTAGCGTTTTTACTTATGGCCGACAGCTACAAGAACGAACAGGCTTTAATGGAGAACCTCGTTTATTTCGTCTTCATCATCCTTGGGGCGACCGTTGGCTTACTTTTGTTTTACCATTACTGGAAGATTAGAAAATACAAAGACGGCATCATTTCTTATGAAAACGGTATTCTCAACGACCATTCAGCATGGCTCGGGAAAATTTACAATTTAAACGTTAAGGATATTCAATCCATTGCAAGATGGTCCAGGTCGAAACGAGTAAATGAGTACAAGTTGGTTGTGGGACAAGGGCACAAAAGCGGGAATCAAATCAAAAAATTAATGAAGCGCAGGTCTCTTTACATTAAGGATACGGTCGTTAATTCCGATGCACTTTTGAAATTGGCGGAAATGATTGGAAATGATGTGGCGCAGCGAAATCAAAGTTCAACAACATAAGCGCCGCTTTTCAAATTATAATTCGATTGATTTTTTGCTAAATAAGGCAAGTCAATAACAACATCCACCATTCTTTCTTCCTGCTTATAATTGGATCTCAAAAAGTACGTCTTTCCATTCATCTCTAAATACACATCGCGATTGATATTGGTAAATTCAACCGTGCCCAATTTCGATTTGTATTTCGTCTTCCCTTCTTTCAGTTCAACGTATTTTACGCTTCCAGGTTTCACCTTCGAATACCCTTCCAATAGGAAATGAGCCCGTTTTAAATCGTCTTTCTTCCCGATATAAAAGCAAGTAATTTGACCTTTTGATTTTATCGAAATGGTCGGCGATCCAACGTTGTAAAACACCATCTCATTTTGGTTCATTCTCTCATATCTATCCCATTGAAGTCCTGTCAACAAAATCAACGCCATCAATGATCCAACGTAAAGCAAGCGCTTGTTTTTTCGAGCAAGAATTAATATCGCAATCAAAGCATATAGGAAGAGAACGATCATTGCCGAAGGTGCGAATCCTGTTGCTACGGAACCTGGAATTGATTCCACGAACTGAATAAAAAAAAACAACAGCGAGATTCCAAGTCCAAGCACAAAAACTAAAATGGGTTTCAAAAAGGCAATTGCTTTAAAGGTGAATAATGCCAATCCAATTGCAAGTAAAACGCCTGCAAACACCATCACCCCTAAATTTGATAACATGAAGTAATTCGGGAATTGATGAAAATAATAGAGCGATAATGGAACAGTTAAAATTTGCGCAGAGATTCCAACAGCTGTTCCTTCCCAAATCTTGTTTAACCATTTATTTTTTATTAGCAGTAAAGAACGAACTCTTTTGTACATCAATAAAATACCCAAAACAGCTAAGTAGGACAGCTGAAATCCAATGTCATTAATCAACAATGGATTGATCAAAAGAAGAACGAATGCCGAAAAGAAAAGCGTATTTACACTGTTTCCGTTCTTACTCCAGACCTGCCCTAACATCAATACCGAAAACATAAAAGCAGCCCTCATTACCGAAGGAGAAAATCCAGTTATGCCTGCGTAAATCCAAACCAGAATAACGCAAATTAAAACAGCCTTTCGTCTTGAAATAAACCGTGAGAATTTGCTGAGTACAAAAAGAAGCAAATACATTATTATCCCAACATGCAATCCAGAAACCGCCAGAACATGCATTGCTCCAGCGTTCCCGAAACTTTTCTTCGTTTCCATAGACAAGGTGCTCTTGTCTCCTAACAAAAGGGCCTTTGCAATTCCCGCTTGCTCCCTACTTAGATTTGCGGTCAACGAAGCCGTTAAGTTGGAACGAATACTTTTAAAAAATAAAGTGATATGGGAAATATCTTTATGGTCGATATATGTAAATTCAGACTCGCCGATGAACGCCATCTTCCGAATGCTCTTGTTGTTCCAATAGCTCTTAGCGTCAAATTCACCGGGGTTTCTAGCGTTTTCAATTTCCTGAAAATTTGTTTTCAAAAAGATAATATCTCCTTCTATAAACTGCGTTTGAGTATAAAACAAGACGGGTTCAGAACAAGGAACCATTCCATCCTTCGTTTTAATATGCGTCAGCCTGCCTAAGGTTTTCTTCCAAGGCTTGTCACTTCTTTCAACCTCTTCTATCTCAACAATTACAGAACTATCGTCTCGCGCTTTCGAATCCGCAATGGACTGAAATGAATCCATTCGTTCGGCCCCAAGCAAAACAATCAAAATACCAATGCAGATTGTCATTAATACATGATTTAAGTTCTTTATAAAAGTCAACGCAATCAACGAGAAAAGAACAATAAAAAACATTATTCCATAATCGGACGAATACATTCCTCCAAGGATCAACCCCACAATGAGTAAAAATGTGATAGCGGAAAAAGGAGCTTTAAAAAACTTCAATGGAATAATATAGTTTGGTGATAAGCAAAACTATGATTTGGTAAACCTTAATACAAGAGTATTTGTACTCAATCTTTTGCAACATTTGCGCAAAATGACTGTTAAGAAATTACGCAGTATGAATACCCGCTAACAATACATTAACATAAGTTGGTTTCCAAATTGCACTGCATAAAGTCAAATTCTAAAACAAGACATTATGAAAAATCTTACCTCCTTACTTGCAATTATTTGTGTCAGTTTTACGACAGTTGCGGTAGTTCGTCCATATAATCGTCTTGATAGATTGCACAATTCTGATCCTTAACGATGCTTAAAAGTGTCAAAGCGTTATATCAAATATTTACCGGATAACGCTGTTCCCTATTATTTTGATTCAATCGTATACCGCAAAGCGAACGCTCATTCATCAATAAAAACGAGGTATTTAATGATCAGTAAATCAAAAGGATATGCAATGAAATTTCAAAATACCATTACCTGATTGATACAATTTTTTCCCCAAGGCTGTCGTATAGTCTTTGTATGCATTTGCCCATAAATGGATATAGATGAAATCTAATGTTTGAGGGCTCTTGTTGTGATAATCAATTTGAATTTTTCCATCGAGGTTATGTTCAGTATCGTTTAGGGCAACCGTGATTTCATAATTCACTTCCTGCTACCAATCAGATTGGGCAAACAAAAGGCTTGACAAGGAAACACAATGAATAAAAATAATGGATTTCATAATGGATAGTTTTATATGCAAAAACAGGGGGAATTCTCTTTGCAATGATAAAATTTTGGTAAACGAAAAAAGTCGCCTCACGAATGAGACGACTTTTACATTTTATTAATCTTAATTTATTTTACAATCTTAAATACAGCACTTGCTGATTCAGATTTAAACTTCACAAAGTATACTCCTTTGTTCCAGTTTGACGTTGAAATCGTAGTTGAGTTATCAACTGTGTTTACAGTTGATATTACCTTCCCATTAATATCAACTACAACAAAAGTAAGCGTTGTGTTTGACGAGTTATTGATAGTCAAGACATCATTTACTGGATTTGGATATACGTTGATCGCATAAAATAATGCATTTTCGTTCAATCCTTGTGTTGCGGATTCTAGAGCTATACAACTTGACGTATCAGAACAACTAGGTGAACCAGCCATTACAATAACGGCATAGTTGCCAGCAGCAGTTGCCGTATACGATTGAGATGTTGCACCAGCAATCGTTGTATCCCCTGCACAGTTAATCCATTGGTATGTGATGTCAGGACCCATCGCTGTCGCCATTGCTGTTGAAGGGTTCGTTGTTGTCGTTGCATTAGATGGTATTAGACATGCGGGTTGGAAACTGATCAATCCACAAGGGAATAATTGATATCCGTCTGTTAATGGAGCTGAGTTGTCGAATTGACCTCCAACACCAACAACGCTAAATAGACCTTGTGGCGCTGCTGCTCCAGGGATATCTGTGTCGCTATCCACACGAATTGTAAACGTATTCGTTCCGTCTGTTACATCAATATTTGTACTTCCCGTTGGGAATGTAGCTATGGGTGTTACAAAATTCAAATTATCCATTTGAATATACTGAGACTCTGTTGATTCATCTAAAATAGTTACTACTGTTGGGCTCATTGTTCCAACACCCTGTGCTAACAATTCTATGGAGTCTGCTGCAACTTGAAGTAAACCGTTATATTGACCAATTTCCCCAAAAACACGCACAGAATCCCCTTCCATTGGCGCGGTGTAACCAGAAACATCATTAAATGAGAATAAGTTGATACCTTCCATTGATTCATCTATCATCGTTAAGCTGTACCCGCTGTTTCCATCAAAATCCATACAGTGAACAACTCCCGTTAATTCTACTAATTGATCCATAGAAACAGCAATTCCGTCTACATCAACCGTTGAGATTAAATCTATTGTTGAGTATACATAATCAGCTGCAACTCCTGAAACAAGAACAGTATCATTTACTGCACCTGCAGAAGTTCCAACAATGCTTCCGTTGAACGCTCCTTGAACAAGCGAGTTTCCACGTGTGTATATTGTAGTTGGTGAAACAATACCTGCTGCTTGAGGTAATGTCAATGCAGTTGCAAACCCAGTTCCTGTTGTTAATGAAATTTCAAAATCTGCAGAAGCAGTCAATGTAATGTCATCAGTTAATCCTAATCCGCCTGCCATGAATGTTTGTTCTGCAGATGGAGTACCAACTGTATGATCAAAACCTTGAATTGCTCCAGGATTCAATTCAATAGTAGGGATAACAGATGAACAAGCTCCTGGATCAGTAATAGTCTCTGTTGCTGAACATCCTGCCGTTCCTGCATCGGTAATAGTTACTGTAACGTTTCCTGCTCCAGCTGATCCAGCTTGCAATTGAAATGAAGCAGCTGCACCATATGTTCCTGTTGTAGGAGTGATTGATCCAGAAGAAACTGAAACGGTATAAGTAGTTCCTAATAATGTTCCTGTTGGGTCTAAATCAAAAGTTAAGTAATCATCAAGAGTTACAGAACCAGTTCCGGCATCGTTACAATTTAATGAAGCAAGACCAGAAGATGCAATATTACAACTTGGGACACCACCTGGAGTTACCCCAGCCCAGGTGTTATCTGCGCGAATCTCATCAATCTCTGTGTTACCCGTTCCTGAGCTTTGACGAATGAACAAAGACGCAAAAGCACCAATTACAGATGTACTTGCCGTGTTTGAAACATTCGATGTCGCTGGTTGAGTTCCTCCTGGTGTTGGGTTAACAAACACCTCAGCAACTGCAGGAGTAACTGATTTGTCGTAACGCACAACTACAAAATGGTTTGTGTTAACTGCATAATCAGTTGCATCATATGTTTCTGATGAGCCTGAATTTGTGATTCCTATTTGAAATGTGTTTGGTGTTGCACCAACTTTCGTATGCAATCTAGCATGCAAAGAAGTAACTGTGCCACCTGCTGTGCCACCAAGTCCAAAGAAATAGTTTCCTGAAGTTGATAAACCAGTTGTGTTATTTACATTGATGATTAATGAGTAATAGACAACATCTCCAGTTATTATAGGAAGAGGATAATTTACATCTTCTGACAAACTGTTATCAATCATTGCTCTGTTGCCAGTTGGTGTCGTGATACCTGTAAAATCTAAACTATTGCCTGTTGTTGAAGCAGTTGTTAAAGTTGACAATTGGCCCGCTATTCCACTGTGAGTGGTCCAACCACCAGCGTTAAGAGCACCGGTAAACGCAAATGGTTCGTAGGTTTGAGCTAATGACGTTAAACCGGTAATTAGTGTGAATAAGAATAAAATTTTTTTCATATTTTTTTTTT
>TARA_B110000902_G_scaffold110428_1_pt1 | contig 61097 bp, 57 predicted proteins | sample TARA_B110000902 | Tara Oceans TARA_B110000902 (sample SAMEA4398009) | marine metagenome | biome: Polar Biome; feature: [SRF] surface water layer (ENVO:00010504); material: water (ENVO:00002006), including particulate matter (ENVO:01000060) such as... | depth 5 m | reverse complement strand
GTAGATTTGAGAATATCAAAATAGTGGTTATTCAACTCTGATGCCGTAGACCAATTCAATGAGACAATATTATTGCTCATTTCTGCTGAGAAACTAATAAGATCAACGGGTAAGGCACAGCCACCAGTAACAGAAAATGATCCTGAAAAACTTTGACGGATGCTGTTGCTCCCACCATAATTTGAAGCTGTGAACAATGACATTTTTAAAGATGATAGAGTCCCAGTTGTTGATCCTGTATAAATACTATTATCTACCTCCGCTACTGCAATTGCGTTGGTACCATTGGTGAGTCCTGCAGGCAGTGCCGAAGTATTAGAAGAAGTGGCGTTTGTTTGCCACACAGACGGCCCCTCTATGTTCAAGGCAGTAATCATCGATGGTGAAGCAGATGTCCCTTGATAAATGATTATTTGATCACCACTAGCAGATAATGACATACTACTTGTAGGAATAGCAATAATATCACCACAAGCTGCTCCTGAGGCAAAAGTAAAAACATCTGTCCCTTCACCACCTCTAAACACTCCTGTACTCAACCACCCGTTATCTGTAAGGCGTATGACTGTACCTGAAGCAATTGTAGTCAATGCAACTACACGTACTTCGTCTGGATTGTCCGTATTGACTAGTATGATAGCTAAATCACCTGGAACAAGAACAGTCTGTGCTTTTAATTTTGATAATGTACTAGTGATTAATAGTGAAATAAGAAATATTTTCAGTTTCATTGCTTCTGTAGTTAGAGTAGAAATAGTAAGGTAGTTTGTCAATTGTCAATATTAACGCTTAATGTAAAAAGGCAGCATTAAACATGCAAAATAGTTTAGACTAATCCATTGGTTTTTTGGCTAACTTAATGCGTAATTACCTTTTTTCTCAACAGACGAAAACACCGAAGAATTGAATAGTGTTAATTAGCATTACTAAGGGAATTGCATCTTAATCCAGTCATATAACAAAATTAAAAATTAGACGAATTGCCATACATTAAACGTTAATCTAGCGGACAATGCGATTGAAATGAGCCTATTCAAAACTACCCTTAGTGAGAATATTTCTGAATACTCCATTAAATGCTAAATTTGTGTCGTGATTGAATTTTTAAGATTTAATGCACCCAACCAGAGACTACCTAAACTGCAAAAATAAGTGGAGAAGAAATCAACCGTACGTAAAGCAACACCGCAAGACATCACTGCCATATTAGCCCTCGTAAGAGAACTAGCCGTATACGAAAAAGCTCCTGCTGAAGTATCCAATACGGAAGAAATGATGCTTGCAGACGGTTTTGGCAGCACAAAAATATTCGACGCTTTTGTGGCAGAATATGAGGGTAAGATAATAGGAACAGCAATCATCTACTACCGCTATAGTACTTGGAAAGGCAAGTGTCTTTACTTAGAGGATCTTATTGTTTCTGAACCGTATCGTGGCATAGGAGCTGGCAAACAACTATTCAACACATGTATCGATTTTGGCAAAAAAATGGAGTGTAAGCGTATGGTATGGCAAGTGCTCGACTGGAATGAGCCCGCTTTAGGTTTTTATAAAACCTACGGAGCTCACCTCGACGGAGAATGGATAAACGGTTCACTCGAATTATGAGCAGAAAAAAAATCATTTGGCTAATTATCATAGTTTTAGATGTAATCTTAGTCTATTTCAATCCAAGTACTTTTGATACTGGTGATAGTGTACTTCATTATGTTGAGGCACACCAAGCGTGGCAAACACCGCATTATTTTATGAATATGTGGTCAAAGCCTCTTTTTATTCTTCTATCTTCTCCTTTTGCAGCTTTGGGATGGTGGGGAATGAAGCTATTTAACACAGCGTGCGTGCTGGTTTCTGCGTACCTCACTCAGCGTATCTTCGAGCACTATTCACTCAATGGATGGTGGGGAGTGTTTCTGTCATTCTTTGCCTATAGTTTCTTTTTGGTTCAATCCTCGGGTCTTACAGAGCCTCTTTTTATGTTAGGGCTTACAGCCATAGTATACTTTGAACTCAAGGATAAGACAGCATTAGCGATGACTATACTGTCCTTTTTACCGTTTATTCGCTCAGAAGGTTATGTGGTAGCAGTTGTTATACTTCTATATTTACTCATAGCTAAGAAATGGAAATATTTGCCGTATGTAGTCATTGGCACTGCTGTGTATGGTATCGCAGGTCTATTTGTCTTCAATGATTTTTTATGGATGTTTCATCAAAATCCATACTCCGGAGAAGAGTTAAAATATGGTAGCGGACCTATCTTGCATTTCTTGGAGCAACTCCCCTATGTTATCGGCCTACCTGTTTTTGTGTTTTTTTTTCTCGGCATTTTTCGTGGCGGTATGCTTTTCCTAAAAGGCAAGATGGAGCTCAAAGAGCTATTCCTAATATACGGTGTTTCAGTGGGCTATATCGCTGCTCATAGTATTTTTTGGACCTACGGACTTTTTCATAGCTTTGGGCTCACACGGGTGCTTATAGTCATTATCCCGCTTTTAGCATTCATAGCCTATCGAGGTTTGGAGTGGTTGCTGTGTGCCTTTCACTTTATCCATACTAAACTTCTGATTGGATGTTTCATTGCCGTTATTGTAGTCTTTCCTTTTATCCATAATAAGATGGCCATCAATTGGCAAAAGGACATGTCGCTTACGAGTGAACAGTCTTTAATGCACGATGCTAACTCGTATATAATGAAAGAAAATTTGGACACGCTACCCCTGTATACCAATGCGTATTACTATGCACTACTCAGTGGTAAGATAATTGATGATTCTGAGCAGATAGCTCGCATGTATTCTCTCAGAAACAAACATCAGATGCTTATTCCCAACGCACTTATACTTTGGGATTCATACTACGCTCCTACAGATGCAGAGATAGACACCACATACCTACAGGAACAGTTTCAGCTAAAGGAATTGAAACGATGGAGTAATACAGAAAACGATATGCTTATTCTATATGAGCAGCACTAGTACGTTCCCATACTCCGTAACCATTGCCTTCAAATACCCGTGTTAGATTTGGGTAGCGATTATCTACTTCCTCAAATTTACTGAGCTTAGCAGATAGACTTACCGGTATTGCTGTAGAGTCTATTACATACTCACGTACTGCATTGGCAAATATCTTCCTATCGTCTTCGTCCATTTTATATAGTGACTGATTTCCCAATTGTTTCAGAACGTGTGCTTTAGCAATTCTAAACGATTCAAAATCTTGTTGATGTGTATAATAGCGGTGTGCGTAGCTCTTGAAACCACGGGTAAAATGGGCTATTTCTTTGCCTTGATAGTGCTCCAGTTCTTGTATCCATTTACCTTGTACGACCTGCTCTACTCTTGGTATAAAACTGATCATTAGAAAAGCTACAACCAATGTGTTAGTGACCAGTAGCGAGGCTAAAGCAGACAACGTTGGCTTACCTAGAAAACGCACCAATGAAACCGCCAGCAATACCGCCAATACTATAGGCACAATCGTCCATACGGTATCCGTAGCCAATTGTGCTTGTACAAATTCATCTTGTACAAGCTTTTTTAGTAGTGCTAAAGGGCCGTTGGTAAGCGGCAAAGCAAATGAACCGGCTACAGTAAGTACAATTACCCAAAGACCTCCTACAGCCGCCAGTGCTATTTTGGTAAATCGGCTGAGTACGATATATTCTGTGAGTTTTACTCCTCCTACTATAGCCAATGGTATATAACACATAGAACTATAATGCACGATCTTAGTGGTTACCAATGAAAACACAACCAATACTACCCAGAAAAGCACTTTCATCCAACGGTAAAAGGTGATGTCTCCGCCTACTGGCCGCTTGGACAGCATGCTACCAAAAGAGAGAATAAATAGCGGGAAACAACCGATTAGCAAAACGACAAAGTGGTAGTAGAATGGTTGTCCGTGAGATGCCACAGGATTTTTAAATAGATCCACTTGGTACACTAAAAACTCTTGTAGAAACCACCATCCATTTTCATATACTTGTATGCCAAAGTATAAGGTTGGGGTTATTAGTATACCAGTAACCAATACAATAATGTTGCTGAAACGATAAAAGTGCACCTTGTAAATCAATTGGAAACAAAGCCCCGTAAGTCCTATGAGTAATAATGCCGCGGGTCCTTTAGTCAGTACTGCGAGCCCTAGAAATAGTCCAGCAAGTAAGAAATTTTTATGTGTCCGTTTTTGCGAAGCATAGACGAGGTACAACACGCTCACGTACATAAACAGATTAAATAATGGATCTATAATACCAGACTTGAAGTAAAAATGTGGGGTAAAACTACCGAGATAGAGTAAGAGCGTAAAAATAGCGGCACGCTTACCATACTGCTTTAGTACAGGGAAGTAGAGTGCCAATAACGTAATAAAACCAATGACTACATTGGGGAAACGAGCAGCAAACTCATTGACACCAAACACCTTCATACAAATGGCCTGCAGCCAAATAAATAGCGGAGGCTTCTCCCAAAACGGCTCAAAGTTGATTTGCACATTTATCCAATCTCCAGAGACTACCATCTCACGTGCAGCTTCCGCAAAATTTATCTCATCCCAGTCAAATAGGTGTACTTGCCCCACGAAAGGAAGAAACAACACCAAATAGGTAATCAGGGTGGTCACTAATGCGATATGTTCCCTTAGCCAGATTTTCATTCTACAACAGGCATCTTCTTATTAAATACGTATACCACAATAGATACGATAAACACACCCAACACTGCCCCTGCAACAATATCAATGAGATAATGCTGACCAAGATAAACACGTGAGACACCTACTATTGCTGCACAGAACGGGGCTAAAAATTGCACCCATTTTTTGCGAAGGGATACAACCAATAGTGTAAAAAAAGTAAATGCTGCTGTGGTATGTCCGCTTGGAAATGAATTAAGGGTATGTCGATCTAAGTGCTCTATATCGTGTAATTCTGTATATGTCCTAGACGGTCTGTCCTCATTGGGAAAAACCTGATGCTTTAGTCCCTGAGAAATGATAAGCGATAGTACAATGCTCACGATGAAAATAAATAGGAACCGCTTGGTTGAGAATAAGAGTATTAAAACAAAGACAAATAAACCCATGTAAGGTTCCCCTCCTTTTGTAACCCAAAAGAACAAGTTATCCAATGTACTAGTACTATTGGCATCGAGCAAAAGAACCAGCCCCCCTTTTGGCACTATAAGAAGCAGTACCAAACCCAACATAATCAGTAAAAATGTTAGGATGTAGTAGATGTTGTGTTTACGAAATAATTCTATCACTATGGGTTCAAAAATAGAAGTCTTGAATAGTTTATTTGGTAAAAAATCGTTTATTTGAAAAGTCTTAAAGAAACACACCGTGGAAAGAGTAAAAATAGATCTTGAATTTGTCATAAAATCGTCACCAACAATCTTGTTTCAATACCTATCTACACCATCTGGTTTAGTAGAATGGTTTTGCGATGACGTGAACATAAAAGGAAGCAAACAATACACATTTGTTTGGGATGGTGAAGATCATCCTGCTGAATTGGCGAAAAAAGTCAATGGAAAATTGGTGAAGTTTAAACTACTGAACAATCCTGCAGACGAATACTTTCAGTTTGAAGTAACCAAAGATGAGCTAACTGGAGATATTGGACTTCTTATTACAGACTATGTAGATGAAGACGAAGTAGAAGAAATGAATATGCTATGGGAAAGTCAGGTAAAAGACCTTAAACATGCACTAGGATTAGCCTAGTACTTGTAATCTATATCATCTTTATTGTTCTTAAAGTTAGATACCTCTTCTTTAAGTTTGTCACCTAGGTCTCGTGCCTTGTCACCTACCACATCCAGGTACTTATTTTCAATAGGAACAAGATCTTTGATAAATACACTGTATTTGTCTGTCATACCTTTTAATGCTAAACAAGCTAGTGCAGTTTCTTTTGTAGCTCTGAGGCTTTTTTGTAGTACATAGGCAGCTTTTATCTTTTGCTGCTGCAAAGAATCTCTTTCCGCAGCAGAAAATCTGCCCTCTATGTCTTTTTTTAGTGGTGTAAGTATACACTCGCATATATCTTGGTCTCCTTCCGGACCGCAATATTTTTCTTGCAACGCACTCATATCAGCTAAATTATTTTGGAACGGCCCCATGGAGTATTTGTACATAAAAAAGAGAATTGCCCCTCCAATGACAAGTACTCCAACGATTTTAGAAAAGATCTTCTTCGCAAACTTCAAGATAAGAAGTGCTCCTATGGCTACAACTACTATGGTTAATGTACCGTTCATACTTTACGAATATAATTATTTCGATTTATTCACCAACAGTTGGTACATCTGCATTGGTGTCATGTTATCATTCTTTAGCTTGCATCGCTTGCCCAAATAATACCCTCTGCTCAAGTCCTCCAAAAAGTAATGTGCACCAATTTCACTATTGCTATAACCCATTGGATACTGTACCCTATCGTAGAAGTATATTATTTTCACCTGTTTTGGTTTATCCCCGTGATTTAGGGCCAATATTTTCAAATCAGGAAACTCACGGTTTAGCTTATTTAGGTATGCTGTGTCCTCGCTACTGAGCGATTCTTTGTCCCAAAAAAACAAGAATATCTCCTGCTTACGATACTCTTTCAGACTATGTTTCTTGTTGAGCACATTGATGTAGGAGAAATTCGGAGTCTTCTTGCCTATCTCCAGCTTTTTGCTCAGACCAGCATTGATGTCTTCTTTTAGCTCTATGTACGAGCCTGTAGTTTCTATACTAACCAGTTTATACTTCTTACCGCCCCATTCAAAGGCAATATTACCTATAGTCGGAGTCATGTTAAACAACTCATCACTTACTATTTGACTGTTGTATGGCCCAACATACAATTGATCTATGCAGCTTTCGTTGTACACCCCATTTACATTCATGTCTTTAATGCCAATGGTAAATGAGTCTGTTGCACTTTTAAAATTGCCTGCTACACTATTGTATCGCTGCTCTCTAAAACAGTAGTTAATGTCTGTAAAAATCTTGCTCCCACTGTGGGTTTTATAATGCTCTGTAAGTAAATTCTTGTACCTGACATTTTCGCCATACTTAAACCTACTTAGCTTAATAGCATACGAAGCTTCTGGTATTTTACTATTTACTAATTCTATCTCAAAGTCATTGTCTCTTAACGTAATACTATCGGGCAAACCGTCATTGGTAAAATCAAAATCATTGTTACGGTCTATGTAGAAGTACACTGTACGCCGCGATCTACGATAGTTCCCAACCAAGGTAAGAAGATACCCTTGATTTCCTACATTGTCTGCACCGGCAAAGTAGATATACGTATAGCCAGTATCCCGCACACCCTCCATATTGGGTAATTTTTTGATGGTATACCATGGCTTGGTTTTATCTACTTCTAAACCAAATTTGGAATAGGGTTCTATACGCACATCTGTATACTTATAGATAGGCAAAATGCTCTGAGACTTGTCAAAAAAATCATCCTTGACCTTTTTCTCCATATTTATTTGTGTGGTCTGTGCCCCAACAAAAATCCCAATCATTACGATTGGGATTGAGGTAAATATCCTTTTTATTGACATTGTATGTTTATTCCCTGTTTAATCTCTGCCCAATAGCATAGATGCATAATACAAAAGAGTTACCAATGAGCTAAGTGCTGCTACCACATACGTCATAGCTGCCCATTTCAAAGCATCTTTACTATCTGCTAACTCGTCAGGTCTAGCCATATTCTTGTCTTCTATCCAAGCAAGAGCTCTATTACTCGCATCAAACTCTACAGGAAGGGTTATGAAACTGAATAAGGTAGTAACCGCAAACATGGCTACTGCAATTTGAAGTAGCAAAAAACTACCGCTATAGCTAGCTAAACCAATACCTGCAATCAACACCCAAGTTACCCACTTAGAACTAATAGATACTGCTGGCACCATTTTGCTTCGTAGCGTAAGCCACGCATAAGAACGAGCATGCTGTACGGCATGTCCTACTTCGTGTGCTGCTACCGCCGCAGCTGCCGCATTCCTCTCGTTGTAAACAACTTCACTTAAGTTTACTGTTTTCTTAGCAGGATTGTAGTGGTCAGTGAGCTGACCATTTACCGAAATTACCTTTACGTCATATATGCCGTGATCTGTGAGCATTTTTTCAGCAATCTCTCTTCCACTTAGATTACTACTTATTGGAGTTTGAGAATATTTTTTAAACTTAGATTTCAATCGGTTTTGCACAAACCAACTGCCACCCATTACCAGAATCATCAATAGTATAAACATATTTTTTTCTATTTGTTGCTGGTAAAATTACAAAAAGTATTCCAATGTACTAACGTGTCAACTTGACAACTAGCACTATCATAGCCACAAGAAACATCAGAATTGATAGCTTATTTATAAAATGCATCGATTTTAAAAATGAACCTTCTCCTGTGTCTTTTCTGAATGTAAGGTACCCAACAATTTTTTTAATTACTTCCATTTTTACTTATATTTTTTGAGGTCGTCTCCTATATCTACTCGAAAATGTTTTTTCTCAAAATGTACATTTTCTATCTGTTGATACGATGCCTTCAATGCTTCAAGCATTGTATCTCCAAAACACGTAGCAGCCAAAACACGACCTCCGTTGGTATACAACATATCACCATCTATTTTTGTTCCTGCATGAAATAAAGTTTCTGTGCTTTCGCCGAAGGTGATTTGCTTGCCCTTTTCATAACTCTCCGGATATCCACCACTTACAGCAAATACCGTTGTACAATATCCACTCTTAACTGCAGCAGTTCTATTGGTAAGCGTACCTTCTTTAGCAGCAGTTATCATATCACTAAACGACTCATCTAGTCGCGGTATGACAACTTCTGTTTCTGGGTCGCCCATACGTACATTGTATTCAATTACAAACGGGTTATCGTTCACAGCAATTAGCCCAAAAAATACAAATCCTCTAAAGTTAAGATTCTGATTTTTGAGACCTGCAATGGTCGGTTCTACAACCTGTTGTATTGTCTTACGTCTTAAATTTTCATCATAAAACGGCACAGGAGACACTGCTCCCATACCACCGGTGTTTAGCCCAACATCACCCTCTCCTATTCTTTTGTAGTCTTTAGCCTCTGGTAGAATAACATACTTTTCTCCATCTGTAAGAGCAAATACGCTAAACTCTATACCATCCAAAAACTCTTCTATAACCACCGTTTGCGAGGCATTACCAAATTTCTTATCAATCAACATCTCTTTTAGAGCTGTTTTTGCTTCGCTAAGGTCATTCAGAATAAGAACCCCTTTACCTGCTGCAAGACCGTCTGCTTTGAGTACATACGGTGCATTTAAACTATCCAAAAACGCATAACCATCTACCAGATTATCACTGGTAAAAGACTGGTAAGCAGCTGTTGGTATATTCTCTTTAGCCATAAACTCCTTGGCAAAGGACTTACTGCTTTCCAATTGGCCAGCATATTGATCTGGAGAGAATACATAGATATGCTCCGTATCTGCACTTGCTTCAAAAAAATCACGTACACCTTGAGCAATCGCATCTTCGCTACCCGGCAGTATCGTATCAATGCTATTTGCCAAGGCAAATTCTCTCAATCTATCAAAATCAGTAAATGCACTATCTACGTTGGTGGCACATTGCAGTGTACCACCATTACCTGGTGCTACAAAGATGTTTTCCTTTCCTATCTCACCGCTTAGTTTCCAAGCGATAGTGTGCTCTCTGGCTCCCGATCCTAGTATTAGTATACGCATAGTTTTATTACTGGTTCAAAGCAACGTATTTTTTTTGACTATATGTAATCACAAAAGAGAATCGTGGGTAAAATATGGAGTATTTTGCAATGATAAAACATGGCGATAATTCTGCTCAAAAATGAGAATTATCCGTACATTTGGCCTTTAGATATAGGTTTAGGTGTTTTTATAAAAACAGAAACTCCTTCGTATATAAATAGTACCATTGAAAATAGACAAAAGGGCCAACTAATAGATAGGTTGGCACACTTTTAGACTGATACACCACAAATAAAAAAGATGATTAATTCTATAGTAAGTAATATACAAAAGCTTTTTGGTAACAAAGCAGATAAGGATGTAAAGGCACTGCAGCCCTACGTTGGAATGATACATGCCGAATATGAAAAGCTACAAAGCCTGAGCAATGACCAGCTAAGAGCTAAAACCGCAGAGTTCAAACAAAGAGTGAACGACTATTTGGCAGATTTAGACCAAGATATAGCTGACTTAAAGACGGAAATAGAAAATACCACTATACACGAGATAGATAAGCGAGAAGATGCTTACGATAAAATAGACGATTTAGAAAAGAATCGTGATGAACTACTGGAAGAGGTATTGGAAGAGCTGCTGCCTGCAGCTTTTGCCGTAGTAAAAGAGACTGCACGTAGATTTACAGAAAACGATAAAGTTACTGCAACCGCTACCGATTTTGATAGAGACCTAGCTGCCGTGAAACCGCACATAAATATAGTTGGTAGCGATGTAAGTTACGACACGGCATGGGATGCCGCTGGTCAAGAAGTAACATGGAACATGATACACTATGATGTTCAGCTCATAGGTGGTGTTGTATTGCACCAAGGGAAAATTGCTGAGATGATGACAGGAGAGGGTAAAACGCTCGTGTCTACACTACCTGCTTACCTAAATGCACTTGGCCAAAGAGGCGTGCACATCGTAACGGTGAATGACTATCTTGCTCGAAGAGATGCAGAGTGGAATGCTCCAATATTTCAGTTTCATGGACTAAAAGTAGATTGTCTAGACTACTATAGACCTCACTCTCCAGAGAGAAAAGAGGCATACCTTGCAGATATTACCTATGGTACAAACAATGAGTTTGGTTTCGACTATCTGCGAGACAACATGGCTCACAGCCCAAGCGAACAGGTCCAGCAGAAGCATCACTTTGCTATGATAGATGAGGTAGATTCTGTGCTTATAGATGATGCTCGTACACCACTTATCATTAGTGGGCCTACTCCTAAGGGTGATATACACGAATTCAATGAGTTGAAGCCAAAAATACAAAAATTGGTAGACGCTCAGAAAAGCTACTTAAATACGGCCTTGTCAGATGCCAAAAAAATGGTAAAAGAAGGCAAGACAAATGAGAAGGAAGCAGGGCTCCTATTATTTAGATGCTACAGAGGTTTCCCAAAAAATAAGCCATTGATAAAATACCTTGGAGAGCAAGGTATGAAAGCAATGATGACCAAAGCAGAAAACTTCTACTTGCAAGACCAACAAAAGGAAATGCACGTAGTAGACGCTGAGTTATACTTCACCATAGATGAAAAGAACAATCAGATAGAACTTACGGATAAAGGTATAGACCTCATCACTGACAATAGTGATGACAAGGACTTCTTTGTAATGCCAGATGTAGGTGCTCACATAGCGGATTTAGAAAAAACGGATCTTGCTGAGGAAGAAAAACAAAAGCAAAAAGACGATTTGATGCGTGACTTCTCGGTAAAGTCTGAACGTATACACAGTATAAATCAACTACTAAAAGCATATGCTATGTTTGAGAAAGACGTAGAATACATACTGCAAGACGGTAAGGTGAAAATCGTAGATGAACAGACCGGTCGTGTAATGGACGGTAGGAGATACTCTGATGGTCTACATCAAGCAATAGAAGCTAAAGAAAATGTAAAAGTAGAAGCTGCCACACAAACGTTTGCAACGGTTACACTTCAAAATTTCTTTAGAATGTACCATAAGCTTAGTGGTATGACAGGTACTGCAGAAACAGAAGCGGGCGAGCTCTGGGAAATATACAAACTAGACGTAGTAGTCATACCAACCAATAGACCTATCTCCAGAAAAGATGACGACGACCTAGTCTACAAAACTGTTCGTGAAAAATTTAATGCAGTAGCAGAAGAAATTATACGATTGCAAGCAGAAGGAAGACCTGTACTGGTAGGAACTACCTCAGTAGAAATATCTGAGCTGCTTAGCAGAATGCTCAACATGCGTAAAATAAAACACAATGTACTAAACGCAAAACAACACCAGCGTGAGGCAGATATTGTACAAGAAGCTGGCCAACCAGGCTCCATTACGTTAGCAACCAATATGGCTGGTCGTGGTACTGACATTAAGCTAGGAAAAGGAGTAAAAGAAGCAGGTGGTCTCGCTATAATAGGTACAGAACGCCACGATAGTAGACGTGTAGATAGACAACTTCGTGGTAGAGCAGGACGACAAGGAGATCCCGGATCTTCTCAGTTCTTTGTTTCGCTAGAAGATAATCTTATGAGACTTTTTGGGTCTGACAGAGTATCTAAGGTGATGGATAAGTTTGGGTATGAAGAAGGTGAAGTAATACAGCATTCTATGATTTCTAAGACCATAGAGCGTTCGCAGAAAAAAGTAGAACAGAACAACTTTGGTATACGAAAAAGACTACTCGAGTACGATGATGTAATGAATAAGCAACGTGTGGTGATATACTCACGTAGAAGAAATGCACTATACGGAGACCGCCTTTCATTGGACATCAACAATGCCTTGTACGACTGGGTAGAAGAAACAGTTGCTAGTTTCAAAGACACCAATGATTACGACGGTTTTAAAATGGAGGTACTTCGACACGTTGCGGTAGATCCTAGTATGACACAAGGGGATTTTGCCGCTGCAAAATCACCAGAACTTACTCAGCAGATATTTGACATGATGCTTTCTGCATATGAGCGTAAGAACAACGACATTATAGAAAGAGCATTGGTCGTATTCAAAAACATACACAATGATCGAGGACAGGAGGTTAAAAACATTCTAGTACCGTTCTCTGATGGTAAGAAGGCTATAAACGTATCTGTAAACCTTGAGAAAGCGATAACAACAGAAGGTCGAGAAATCATCAACTCTTTTGAGAGGTATGTAGCTTTGGCAAGTATAGACGAGCATTGGAAAGAGCATTTGCGTGAGCTAGATGACTTGAAACAAACAAGTAATAATGCATCCATTGAACAAAAAGATCCATTACTCATATATAAATTGGAATCATTTAATCTCTTCCAATCTATGATTGGTACGCTTAATGCGGAGATAGTGTCATTACTATTCAAGGGAAATATAGCTGTAGAATCTAGCGACGATATGCAGGTGGCAAAGGAGCGTAAACGTCAGGATATGAGCAAAATGCGTACAAGCAGAGCTGCAGAAGCAATGGTGAGCGGAGAAGAAAATCCAGAGAACAATAGCAAACCTAAAGAAACACCTGTTCCTGTGAGAGCAGAACAAAAGGTAGGCAGAAACGATGACTGCCCATGCGGTAGTGGTAAAAAACACAAAAAATGTCATGGTAAAAACACTTAGAATTCTAGTTCTACTTTGTCTAATTACTATAGCCTGTGCAACAAATGCACAAATAACCATAAAGATAGACGAGAAAATAAACGAGCAACTTCGTATGAAGAATGCTTCTATCGATACCACTAAAATAGCTGGATATCGTATTCAGATTGCATTTAGTACAGACCATAATAACGTAATTAGTTCTGAATCTGAGTTTAAAAATTGGTTTCCAATGTTTCGCAATAGAGTGTACACCCTATATCAACAACCCTATTGGAAAGTAAGAGTGGGCGACTATTACAGGGAAATAGATGCACAAAAGATGCTAAAAGACGTAAGGGAGCATTTTCCAAATGCCTTTTTAGTAAAAGACAACATACGCAGACCACTGGTTCAAGAACAAATCGATGAGTGAGATTAGAATAGTAAATTCAGAATCTGAAATTGGTGCTGGAACAAGAGGAGCAAGTTTAGGCGTAAGTGCTATAAAAATCGCATCTATACGACAAGGTAGCAAGTATTTTGTAGATCGACCATTTATAGATATTATTAATCATAACCACCTGATCTGGGAGAGTCGAAAAGTTGAGGATGCCAATGCTCACAACATTGACGGTCTGATAGAGCTGTACGAAGACTTTTGTTTAAAATTTAAGGATATTTATAGCGAGGGAGACTTTCCTATTGTATTGGCTGGAGACCATAGCAGTGCCGCAGGCACAATATCCGGAATACGAGCCAGTTATCCCGAGAAAAGACTTGGTGTAATATGGGTAGATGCTCACGCAGATCTACACTCACCATACACTACTCCAACAGGAAATGTACACGGTATGCCATTGGCTGTTTGTCTCAATGAAGATAACCTGGATAATAAGAAGAATTCTGTTTCTGACCATAGTAAAGCAAAATGGGAAAAGCTTAAGTCTGTAGCGGGTATAGTACCCAAAATAAAGACAGAAGACCTTGTATATATAGGATTGCGTGATACAGAAAAACAAGAAGACTACCTTATAGAAAAACACACGATAAAACAGGTAAAAGTAAGTGAGCTAAGAGATAAAGGTGCTTTAACAATAGCAGGAGAAACACTGAACTACTTAGACGCGTGTGATATTATCTATATTTCCTTTGATGTTGATAGCATGGATTGCGACTTAATAAGTCATGGAACAGGTACACCAGTCAGCAACGGTTTTAGCGAGGCAGAAGTAACAGAGCTACTTGTCGGATTGGCACAAAGCCCTAAACTGTGTTGCTTTGAGGTAACAGAAATAAATCCAACGTTGGACGAAAAGACCAATACGATGGCAGATACTGCCTTCCGTGTGTTAAACCAAGTAACGGATGTAATAGAAGCAAAATTTGAAGCAGTAAGTTCCTCATGAAAATAGAAACAGTACTCTCTCCTACGCTATTTCATCAAATAGAAAACATAGAGAATAAGGTAGTCGTAGTTATTGATATACTGCGTGCTACATCTACTATTACCACCATACTACACAATGGAGCATCTGCTGTGATCCCGGTGAAGGAAGAACAAACGGCTAAAGACTACAAAGTACAAGGATTTCTCGTAGGTGGAGAACGTGAAGGACAAACCATAGAAGGTTTTGACTTTGGCAACTCGCCTTTTCAGTATAAACCTGAGATTGTAAAAGATAAAGAGATAGTCTTGACCACTACAAATGGTACCAAGTGCATCGAAATGTCCAACAACGCTTATCAAGTAGTGATAGGATCATTTCTAAACCTAGATACGGTAGTAGAACATACCATCTACCTCAACAAAGACATTGTACTCTTTTGTGCAGGATGGAAAGATAAAGTAAACCTAGAAGATAGTCTCTTTGCAGGTGCAGTGGCTTGTTCCTTTACCGGCGAAGAACTGGATGACTCTACCCTACTATGTATGGACGCGTACCGAGCCGCACAAGACGACTTGTTTAAAGCACTGCAAAACTCTAGTCATTTTCAGCGTCTGGCAAGAAAAGGTGTCACCAAAGACATAGCATACTGCTGTGAAACAAATGTGATAGATTCTGTAGGTATTCTGAAAGACGGAAAGATTATTTTGGCTTAAAATCGGCAGGTTTTCTTTTTATGTTCTCATCAGGTTTTTCACAAAGAACAAAAAAAAAATTCATCTTAATCAATATTAACACGGTATCTTGTCTACTCTAAGTTGGTGTCTACCCCCTTCATATTCTTGATCTATGAATGTTTGCAGCACCTCTAGAGCCTCTTCTTCCGATAAGAAACGAGCAGGTATTCCAATGATATTGGCATTATTGTGTTGTTTTATGAGCGTAGCTACTTCTTTGTTCCAAGCTAACCCTGCACGTATTCCTTGGTGTTTGTTTGCCGTCATACACACCCCGTTGGCACTGCCGCATATAATGATGCCAAAAGCAAAGTCGCCTGATTCTACATCCCTAGCTACTGGATGTATAAAGTCTGGATAGTCTACAGAATCAGTTCCATCTGTTCCATGATTTGTAAACGCGAAGGTGTCCACATATTCATTTAAAATCCTATTTTTAAGATCTGTACCAGCGTGGTCATTTCCTATGCTTACTTTTAGTTTCATGTTTCGGGTAATTCTATTGGTGTTTTTGGTGCTACACGTCTTGCTATCACTATTCCTATCTCATAGAGTAATAGTATCGGAAAACTTAATATTATTTGGCTTGTAACGTCTGGAGGGGTTATCACTGCAGAGAGTATGAGTATTACTACTACAGCAACTTTTCGATAAGCTTTCATATTCTCGGCAGTGAGAATACCGATTTTGGCCAAGAAGTATATCACAATAGGAAGTTCAAAAATAACTCCTGCTCCTAAGGTCAATAGACTAATAAAACCAACTACCGATGCCACCGTAAACTCTCTTACAATAGATTCACTCAGGGTATAGGTTCCAAGAAAATTAACAGATATAGGTGTAAGAATAAAATACCCAAAGAGAATACCCGTAAAGAAAAGTAACGAAGCAAAACCTATCACTAATCCGGAGTATTTCTTCTCGGTATTGTGTAGAGCAGGTTTAATAAAACGGTAAATTTCGTAGAGTATATAGGGCATGGCAAATATTAACCCGCCAATGGCTGCTATCATAAAGTGCTGATAGAATTGCTCTTGGATATTTACAGTCTTCACTACAAACTCCATATCTTTTATGCAAAGTGTCTCTGGTCTACCTAAGTACTCACCCAGTTCGCAGAGTTTTCTAAAACTCCAAAAATCATTACGTGTAGGTCCTAGTAGTATTGTGTCGAAAATATAAGGCCCTTTGATAAAGGCAATTATAGCACCTACTACTACAGCTATAACTGAGCGTATAAGATGCCAACGCAGTGCTTCGAGATGTTCTAAAAAAGTCATCTGAGCATCGTACTCATCTACATCAATTTGGTCTAATGCCATTCTTTATTTCGTTTTGCTACATTAACATGCCACCGCAAACGCTAATCACTTGACCGCTTACGTAGTTTGACATATCACTTCCTAAGAATATGCACGCATTGGCTATATCTTCAGGCGTTCCACCCCTTTTTAACGGTATGGCATCCGTCCATTTTTTCAATGCATCTTCTCCTAGTTCTGCAGTCATTTCTGTTTCAATGAAACCCGGTGTTATTACGTTGCAACGCACATTTCTACTTCCCAATTCCTTAGCCATAGACTTACTAAAACCAATGATACCTGCTTTGGAAGCAGCATAATTGCTTTGACCTGCATTCCCCATCACTCCTACTACACTACTCATGTTTATGATGCTCCCACTTCTTTGCTTTAAGAAAGTGCGAAGGCTTGCTTTGGTAAGGTTGAAAACCGATTTAAGATTTACATTCATCACCTCGTCCCATTGCTCCTCACTCATTCTCATAAGCAAGTTGTCTCTGGTAATACCGGCGTTATTTATAAGAATATCTATTTGTCCAAACTCTGCAACTACCTCATCTACAAATTTTTGTGATGATTCAAAATCTGCTGCATTGCTTTGAAAACCTTTTACTTTCACTCCATATTTAGAAGAGAGTTCTTCTTCTAAAGCCTTTGCTTTATCTACACTGCTTGCAAAACTGAACGCGATGTTGCATCCTTGTTCTGCATATTTATTCGCTATGCCTTTTCCTATTCCTCTACTTGCACCTGTTATTATTGCGGTCTTATTTTCTAATAATTTCATTGTTCGTTTGGGTTTGCACAAATGTACTATTTGATTGTGTATAGTTATACTTGAATAATCCAAAATTCATTCACAATTGGTTAAAACAATAGTTAAATATTGTGTGAATTTCAGAAAATTGTTTGTCAATACTTTATAGGATAACACTCACTCTATCAGTAAGGATTGCATTAAATACCGTAGCAGTGTAGGGTAAACAAGTATTTCTCCGATAGCGAGCCTATTCCTTAATCAATTCAAAATGAAATGGAAGAAATTGACTTACATCCTCTGCTACGAATACATCTTCTGCTCCATCCCACATCCATATTTTTATTGGGCTTTTTTGTCTATTGCGTATATCGCTGATGACTTGAAGGCATCCTGCACAAGGCATGAGCATTTTTGGCACTTTATATTTGGTAGATGTAGCGTATACCGCAATTTCTGTTACAGTATTCACATCTAGTGATTTAGCACTCTCAAACAAAGCAACTCGCTCCGCACATAATCCCGATGGGAATGATGCATTTTCTTGGTTACTGCCCAGTCCTACATGTCCATCGGCATGCAAAACTGAGCAACCTACGTGAAATTCAGAATATGGTGCGTAGCTCTGCTTGCTTGCAACTTGAGCTTGCCTTACGAAATCTTTTTTATCGGCCGAAAGCTCACTAAACTTCAGCTCATCTATCTTTACTATCTTTTCCAATGCACGTATTATTAGGCTGCAATATCCACATTATTTCTTTATCGACGATATAATGAAATTAATTATGCAGTTTTGACATTCTTATAAATGAAAAAAATTGTTGTATTCGGAGCTGGACTATCAGCCACATATCTTATCAGCTACCTAGAAGAAAATGCTGCAGATCACAAATGGGATCTTTTTATTGCGGACAAAGACATTACTCTAGCAAAAAGTAAGTGTCAACTTGATGCTACGAAATGTGTAGAAATAGACATCAATAATGACAACGCTGTGAACGACTTAATTCATGGTTCAGCTCTAGTTGTGAGTATGTTACCCGCATTTCTACACATTAAAATTGCCCAAAAATGTCTTAATCAGAAAATAAACTTAGCCACCGCTTCTTATTTATCTGAGGAACTCAAAGAACTGCACGAACAAGTAAAGGCAAATGAGTTAGTATTTCTGAATGAATGTGGACTCGATCCAGGCATTGATCATTTATCAGCAATGAAATTACTCGATGGAATACGTGAAAATGGCGGAAAAATAACGGAATTCGAAAGTTTCACCGGCGGTTTAATAGCACCTGATTGCGTAGATAACCCGTGGGAGTACAAATTTACGTGGAATCCAAGAAACGTTGTACTTGCTGGTAGCGGTAGTGCAGTGAAATTTATCCATAATGGAAAATATAAGTTTATACCATACCATAGGGTATTTAGACGTACAGAAGAAGTAGACATTGATGGCTACGGCAAGTTTGAGGGATATGCCAATAGAGATAGCTTAAAATACCGTGAGACGTATGGTCTAGATGATGTGAAGACAATGTACAGAGGGACATTCAGGCGTCGAGGTTTCAGTAAGGCGTGGAATTGTTTCGTACAGCTAGGTGCTACTGATGATAGCTACATTCTACCTTATTCGAAGGGTATGAGTCACCGTCAATTTATCAATACGTTCCTTTCTTATCACCCGACAGACAGTGTTGAGCTAAAATTAAAATCATATTTAGGTATAGTACAAGATGACATATACTTATGGGAAAAACTAGAAAGCACAGGTATTTTTAGCGATGAGCTTATTGGCATAAACAAAGACGCAACTCCTGCACAAATACTGCAGCATATTTTAGAAAAAAAATGGAGTTTAAAAGAGAGTGATAGGGATATGATTGTAATGTGGCACAAAGTAACCTATGAGCAAAACGGCACATCCAAAAAGATAGAAAGTAGTCTGGTTTGTGAAGGCGAAGATAGAAAACATACAGCAATGGCAAAAACAGTTGGTCTACCACTAGCTATAGCCTGCAAACAAATATTAGCAGGAAAGGTGACTGAGCGTGGTTGTATATTACCTACATCACCAGAATTATACATGCCTATTCTTGAAGAACTAGAATATTTTGGTATAGTCTTTAAAGAAACGGAGCCCGTTTAGCTTACTGAGGCAGTTCTAGTCGAGTCACACTCTCTGTATAAAAACAAAAAGCTCCTAGTCCATCACTTACATTGCCTACTACCCTACTAATACTGGCTAAAGGTCCTCCATACACGTGTGTATTGTTATTTAACTCAATGTAATAGTCATACATATTTGCTGAAATACCTTTTACCTCAAGCTCTACCCATTCGGGTAAGAAATTAGGATACTCCAGTAGCAATTTATCAAAAATTAGCTCAATACTTCGTTCCGTTCCATTCCAAGTGTCATCATTAAAAATGGCCAACTGCCTTCCGGTTGCTATCGTCCTAATATTACTCAAGAATATTTTATCTGAACTGGTAAATGTAATGGGATAAACTTGGGAGATAGAATCAATACCTTGCAGTTCCTTTCCTATAAAATTAAGATTAATAGCATACCGATTTGTCTCGATTTGATCCTTAATTTTAATAACTAATCTATAGCTAGCTCCTTCATCTTTTAACGTATCAATAGTTATTAATGGTTTTGATAGTGGTACAGTATCTATTGCTCTAATAGTCGGTAAGTTATTATGACTTACCCGCAACTCGTAGATACTACCCATTATTGGTTTAAACGGTACAGGCAACATACCATTTTGCACGGTCAAACTATCACTATACAATAGTAATTCGTCCTTTAGTACCAACACCTTAGCTTTTCCTCCAAGCAAGGTCTTAGAAGGTTGTGTGAGTGTTGAAGTAGACCTGCTCAAACTTATATTGGCACTAGAATCCGTTGAGACAAATCCATTTACCACAAGCTTTGGCTTGAAGTCTGGATTATTAAATTGAAGCTCTTTTTCACATCCTGAGATCAACAAAGCAATAAGGCATAAATAGATCAACCTCATAGTTTGATACTGTATTTAAAAGTAGGAAGAATAGGTAAGTAAGAACGCAGTTTCAATTGTGGCTCTGCATTATCATCCAATCCAATGAATGCCATGAAAGGATTGAGCCTATTGTATACATTATAAACTCCAAATGTAAATGTACTCGCAAATTTATCGTGTTGCTTTTCTTTTACAAAGGCTATATCTAAGTGATGGGTACTGGGCAGTCTATAATTATTAATATCTCCGTACTCTTCTACAATAACCTCTTGATCTCCTACAACCGTAACATAGCGAGAAACAGGTACCGTAATAGGATTTCCACTTGCATAGCTCCAAACGGAAATTACTTTAAAACGCTCATTGAAACGATATTCCGCAAGTAAGTTTACAATATTAGGCCTATCAAATTTTGAAAAATACGCTCTATTCTCATTGATTCCTTCTGCATCTCTCGTTGATCTACTATAGGTATAGCTGCCATACCCGCTCCATTTATCTTTTTTTAATTTTGCAGCCACTTCTAGACCATACGATTTACCAGAACCTACTTTGAGACTTTCTTCCCAATTTACCACCGAAAGTAATTGAGTGCCTGACTCATGCTCCAGAATATTGGAATAGAACTTAGTAAACACACCAGATTCTATCTCCCAGTTCTTGTTTTTCAACACATATTTAGTGCTAAACTGGGTCATACCCATTGGCTTAAGATTCTCTGTTACCGGCAGCCATATATCTACAGGAAGTCCTAGGTTATTATTTGGGACTAAATGTACAAACTGATTGCTAGCTGTCACACTAAAACGTAGCTGTTGACGCTTCTTTAGATTTTGTACCAAGTGAATCTTTGGTTGAAATCTTAGGTATGTTTTTTTACCAGCGGTGAAAGATGATAACCTTAGACTAAAGGTAACATTTCCACCTTTGAAATAGGTCTTGTTCTCAGCAAAAGCAAAACGTTCCGCTGAAAAAAGCTGGCGAGAAACTAAACTAGTATCTGTAGATATAGCCGATGTGATACTTGTATAACTACGTTCGAAAGGAAGGAATAAGTACTCAACTGCACCTACTCCAACAGTCAATTTGTTATTGCTATTCCATTGTATATCGGCATCAAAACCGCCCCGTAGCTCTTGTAGACCATTGGTATATGCACTTGAGTTAAAGATGGTGTTATCACCTTCACTCAAACTGTAAGCGTCAGAAAAACGAAGTTTGTACCCACTGAGAGAAAAATCAGTATGGAGTTCTACTCTGCTCCCAAGTATACTATTCCACTTAGCACCCAGTACTTTATTTCTCCAACCAAGTGAACCTTTCGTGTTTTCTTCAATAACTTTTATTTTATCAAATGACAAATTGGTTCTAAAGTCCAGTTGATCCCCACCATTGTATCCAGAGATGCTTATATCATTGTTTTCGTTTATTTGCCAATGCAACTTACCCAACAGATCATACGACCACAGCCTCGAAGTACTGTTTGGAGAAACTGCATTTTGTAAGGGAAGAGTTAGCAAATCAGCATAGGTTCTTCGTGCAGATACTGCGTAGCTTAGTTTGTTCTTAATGATAGGTCCATTCACATAAATGCCGCTAGAAAGCACTCCAATATCGGCTTCCAATTTCGTTTTACGCTTATTCCCATTTTTTAGAGATACATCGATTACGCTGCTTAGTCTGTTGGTATATTTAGCGGGGAATGCATTCTTATGCAGTTTTATACTGTTAATACTCGAAGCATTAAAAATAGAAAACAGTCCTAGAAGATGGTAGGTATTGTACACCGGTATCCCATCCAAAAGCGTTAAGTTCTGGTCCGGACTTCCTCCGCGTATGGTAAGACCATGTTGACCAAACGAAACATTCTGTACACCTGGAATTAATTTAATATGAGCCATGGCGTCAGATTCGCCCCCTATAGCTATGATTTGTTTGCTTTCTGGCTTCACCTTATCAAAGGCAAGCATACTAATTCTGACCGAGTCAATACGAAGTACTTTAACCTCATTCAACAAGCTAATAGGCTGCATGCGTATGAAAAATTGAATGTTTTGAGCAACTGAAACATCTGTTTTAATCAACTGATAATTTGGATGATATACAATCACTTCAACCGAATCTGTTAAACAGTAGAGTCTAAAATTTCCATCTTTGTCTGAATGGACACTTGTGTTGGTTTGAGCTATCTGAACAACGGCATCTACAATTCTCTCGCTTGATTCACTGTTAAGTAAAGTTCCTATTACAAATTTACCCTTAATCGGATAAAGCGTAATTGACTTAGCTCCAATCTTATTATGGTCAATAGCACATTGCAATTTTATCTCTTGTAGTGCTCTATTCAAGGTGCTACACCTACGAGAGATTGAAATCTTCTTTTTCTTTAACAGCTTATTCTTGAAGCTAAAGCGTACGTCTGTTTGCTCAGTAAGTAGATCCAAATAACTACCCAAAGGCCCCTTATATTCCTGCTGTATTAGCGTATCCGTATTCTGGTGTTGTCCATAGGCAATAGAAGAAAATAGGAAAGTAAATATAATGAGTATTCTCCGCACTTGTTGCAAAGAAAGCCTATTGATTAGTTCAAAACAATACGTCCGTCTAATAAAGCAAAGTTTTCACCCACAATATCATTCAGAATCTGAAGGCACGCTTGTAAATTATCTTTTGGCAGACTAACCGTATAATGTTCTTTCAAAAATCTTGATTTCACATCATAACCAACGGCATAACTTATCTTGAGTTGCCCTAAAATATAGGCCAATGGCACATCTACACACACGATACCATCACTCCAATCCAACTTGGTGGATATGGTAGACTTTGCTATTGCACCATCCATCACAATTAGTCTTTCGCCAGGTATTAGAATAATGTCTTTATCTTCATGTTCAAAATGAACTGAACCTTCATGTAATTCTACCGTAGTAACCTTATCGTCTGTGTATACGTCAAATTGAGTACCGTATACAACTACATCTCCTAATTTGGTTTCAACTCTAAACGCTTGATCAGACTTGCTGACATCAAAATATGCTTGGCCAATAAGTCGAACGGTGCGATGTTCTTTGTTATACCCATCAGCACTACTTAGGCTAGAATTCTTGTTAAGCATGACTTCTGTCCCATCTACAAAAATGTGCTTTTGTATAGTGTTGTGAGAAGTAAATGAAATATCAGTGGAACCAAAGAACCACATAGCCGTAGTAAATACGGCAAGAATAGCAACACTTGCAGCTACTTTAGCCCAATATAAGCCTATGCGTTGTGAAGATTGTGAAGTAGTCACCTGGTCTTTAAAACTATGCCAGGATGCTTGGGTGACAGTATGGTCATGGTCTAACGTATTTGTTAGTTTCCAAATAGAGTCATATTCCGAATACGCAGCACGCAGACTATCAGAGGCACGTAATTCTGCCTCAAATGATGTCTTCTCCAATTCTGACATATTGCCAGAAAGGTACCGCACTATTTTATCTTCTACGCTTGTATTCACTGTTATTATTTTATAACTGGCTACTCACTGTGGCTCTTAGGTGAGACAATGTGCTTTTGTTGTGATCGCTTTCCGAAAGCCAAAGTTGTACTTCCGTAGTCTCTTTCTCAGTACATTTTCCAAAGAGAAATTTCAATAAGATATTAGATTCCCAAATCATAATGGTTGCGTTATATACTATGTAATACAACATCTTACTCTTTTACCCCTACGTCAGTTTCATTTTTTCTTTGAATATTTTCAACGCCTTGGTCATTTGGTTCTCCACGGTTTTAATACTAATGTCTAAGAGATGAGCAATTTCTTTATTTTTAAGGCCATCAAAACGACTCATTACAAAAACTTGTTTGCATTTTGGTGGCAATGTATTCAGTATTGACTGGAGCTTATTTTCAATTTCCTTTTCTTCCAAGGGTAAATCTGCTCTAAAAGAACTTTCTTTATCGTGAGGTTGTAATTCTACAACGGTCATTTTAGCCCTTTTATGAAAATTTGCACTTCGGTTTTTTACTGCGGTAAATAAGTACGACTTTAATTTTTCGTCCAATTCCAGTTTATCTTTTTTTTGCCAAACGGCTAAAAAAACATTGTTGACCAACTCTGCAGCATCTGCAGTACTTCCTGTAAGATATATTGCAAAGGCCAGTAAAGACGGATGAAACCGTCGGTACAATAGCTCAAATTTGGAATCTTGGTTCAACGTCTATTCAGATAATATGGTCCAAATCAAGGAAAAAAAACTGGATCTAACACAATAGCTACTTCTTAATATTGTTTGTATGGCGTATTGGTGAGGATACTGGTCCATAAATAACCCATGACAACACAAAATAGTCAGATTTGTACAAATATTGTATAGGAATAAAACGTATTACAATTACATTTGCACTCCTTTATAAGAAAGGGTCAGATGGCCGAGTGGCTAGGCTCAGCTCTGCAAAAGCTGCTACACCGGTTCGAATCCGGTTCTGACCTCAAAAAAAAAGCTCCAATCGAAAGATTGGAGCTTTTTTGTGTTTGAAGAAATGAAGATCACATTGCATCTGCTTTTCTTGTTACCTCAAATTCGCCATTGGAAATATTAACAGTCTGACCATTTACATTTTTAACCTGACCAGAGAAAGTTCCTTTCACTTGCTCTCCTACTTCACCGTATTCTGTAACAATCACAGTAAGCGTTGTAGTACTAGCTTCGTGCTCTTGTCTTCGTACATCACCTTCAGTACCTGTACCGATACCAAATACCACTCCGTTATCGCCTACTTCTGAAGAAGTGTATGTTCCAGTAGATTTACCTTTAAACGTAATTTGAAAGTCAATATCGCCATTTGTATTGTCAGAACCGAATACGATAATTGCCGTTTCGTCTTTCCCAGAAACATACGTAGAATTTGTTCTAGCAGCCTCCTCTATGATAGAGTAATCTCTTAAACCTACTCTTACTTTGTTATTAGCCTCTACCACTATTTCTGTGGTATCTGTTGTTGACGTCTTTGGTGTAACAGGATCTTCACCACCACAACTTGTTGTGGTTGTTCCAATTATAGCAGCTACTGCTATAAGTAAAATTAAGCTGAATTTTTTCATTATTTATTATTTGAATTAGTTATGATGCAATTATACAAATCATTTTTATATCCATATCCTTAAAATTTATAGTTGTCTTCAATTTCAACTTCTCTAGTATGGGTCAATATCTTCCCTTTCTCTACGCCTTTGAACTCCATACATTGGCCACTTCCTCTAATGTATGTGCCTTCTGGTATGCAAACTACTCTTTGCGTGCTATTGGCAGCAAGGTACTCTTGCAACCGCTTCTTTCTCGACTCTCCACCGTGGTTTTCTATTACGCGTTCGGTATAGTGTGGATTAATTTGAAAATCGACTAAACCCAAAGCGTTAAAAGAGGACGGCTGTACTATGGGCATATCATTGGTCGTACAAATGCTTGGTGTGGCTATGTTTGAGCCCGCACTCCAACCCGCATAGTAGGTGCCAGTATCCACAGCTTTTTGTATATCTACTACCAGATCAAGGTCTTGAAGTGTTTTGAGTAAATGGAACGTATTACCTCCGCCTACAAAAATGGCAGAAGCATTTGCTATCGCCTCATTTTTATTCTCAACTGCGTCAAGATTTATTACCTCTATAGCGTACTCGAGTAAAGCAGTATTCACTTTATCGGTATACTCTTCGTAACTAAAATCTACAGCTGCATAGGGTACAAAAACGATAGACTTGGTTTGCCCAGAAACAAAAGATGCAATAATGCTTTTGCACCATTGCATGTATTGCTCTCCATAATTCGTTGAATTACTCAGGAGAAGTAAGTTCTTCATTATTACTTAATGATCTCCAATAATTCTACTTCGAATACCAATGTAGAACCGGCAGGTATAGGGCCTGTAGCTCTTTCTCCATACGCTAAGTCTGCAGGGATAACTAATTCCCACTTTGACCCCACTGGCATCATGGTAAGAGCTTCTGTCCATCCCGGTATTACTTGATCCGTACCAAATTCTGCTGGCTCACCTCTATCTACAGAACTATCAAATACAGTACCATCTGTTAATTTACCTGTATAATGTACTTTAACTTTAGCACCTGCTTCAGGTATAGCACCCGCACCTTCAGTAATTACTCTATACTGCAGGCCAGTTTGTGTTACCTGTACTCCTTCTTTTGCTTTGTTTGCATCCAAAAATTTATTTCCAGCTGCTTGAGATTCTGCACTTTTTGCTTCTTCTATTTTACTAAAAAAACCTGTCATACATTGGTTTGCTACCTCCTCTGATATTTCATTTTCTTTACCATCCATTATCCGTTGTACACCAGTGAGAAAAGAACGATTATCCAGTTCTTTTACTCCACCTTTCTCTGTGAGACCTTTTGCATACTGAATGCCCAATAGGTAACTTACTGAATCCAATTCAGTAGCTAACTCTGTAGCTTTCGAAGTATCAATACTCAATCCCTTGTTTGTGTTACAGGCGGTTAATACGATAACCACACTTGCAAATGCTATTATTTGTTTCATTGTTTTATTTACTATTTAATTAATACAAAATTATACTTCTAATGCTGCACCCGTATATAGATCACTTCTTCTTTCTACAAGCTCCTTATCTTCTCTGTATCCGTCATAGTCTGTAGCCTTGTCTACTACTCCGTTTGGACCTATTTCTATCACACGGTCTGCTACACTTTGTATAAAGTGATGATCATGAGATGTAAATAGTACAGAACCTTTGTAGTCTTTTAAGCTATTATTAAAAGCTGTAATCGACTCCAAGTCTAAGTGATTTAAGGGTTCATCAAGCATCAACATATTCGGATTAGATAGCATAAGTTTAGAAATCATGCACCGTACTTTTTCTCCTCCACTTAGCACATTACATTGCTTCAAAGCTTGATCTCCACTAAAGAGCATTTTACCCAAAAATCCACGAATAAAGGTTTCGTCTTTCTCCTCTGAATACTGACGTAACCAATCTACAAGACTCAAATTTGACTGAAAATACTCATCATTGTGATTTGGCAAGTATGCTTGATTGATGGTAATTCCCCATTCTATTTCTCCACTATCTGGCTCTATTTCCCCGTTTAGTACTTGATAAAATTTGGTGGTGATTATACTGTGTTTGGAGTATAAAAAGGCTTTAGCTCCTTTTGTTATACTAAAACTTACATCCTTAAAGTATGGCTCTAATGTTAGATTTTTAATATTTAATATTTGGTCTCCAGCTTCTCTCTCTTGTACAAAAATGATAGCCGGGTATTTACGACTACTTGGTTTTATCTCATCAAGATTCAAATTCTCCAACATTTTCTTACGCGACGTTGCTTGCTTCGACTTTTTTACGTTGGCACTGAAACGAGCTATAAACTCTTGCAATTCTTTCTTTCGTTCCTCTGCTTTCTTGTTTTGGTTTTGTTGCTGACGTAGTGCCAATTGAGAGCTCTCATACCAAAAGGTGTAGTTACCACCAAACTGACTTATTTTATTAAAGTCAATATCTACGACCTGTGTACATACAGAATCTAAGAAATGTCTGTCGTGAGATACTACTATTACAAGGTTAGGAAAGTTCAGAATAAAATTCTCCAGCCATGCTACCGTCTCTATATCCAAATCATTTGTAGGCTCATCCATTACCAGAATGTCTGGGCTACCAAAAAGTGTTTGAGCAATAAGTACACGTACTTTCTCATTACCACTGAGATCCTTCATAAGCATATGGTGCTTATCCTCGGTAATACCAAGTCCACCAAGAATTTCACCTGCTTCACTTTCGGCCATCCAGCCGTTCATCTCTGCAAATTTTTCTTCAAGTTCAGATGCTTTTATTCCATCCTCTTCATTGAAATCTGGCTTAGCATACAACTCATCTTTAGCTAGCATGATACCATACATCTCCTTGTGCCCCATCATAACAGTATGTAGCACTGGATGCTCATCATACTTGAAGTGGTCTTGGCTCAAAACAGCCATACGCTTGCCTTTTTCTATGCTTACATGGCCTGTGGTGCTTTCCATTTCAGCGGTTAGCACTTTTAGGAATGTAGATTTTCCTGCACCATTGGCTCCTATTATACCATAGCAATTGTTTGTATTAAATTTGAGGTTTACCTCATCAAATAATACGCGTTTTCCAAATCGTATGGATAAGTCGTTTACTGTAATCATTTCTCTCTAAAAGGCTGCAATATTAGCGGTTTATATTGGTTTATGTAAATACTTAGGCTATTATTGACACAGACATATTTCTATATTTTAACCTGTAAAACAGCTACATGAATACTACATCAACTATTATACTCGCTACAGCTCTTATTTTTACTATGTGGGGAATGGGCTTATCACTTATAGTTGATGACTTTACAAGGGTTTTGAAACACCCCAAAGCGGTACTACTAGGCCTCGTAAATCAGCTTATATTTTTGCCTCTAATAGGCTTTACACTATTATCCTTTATTCCGTCGAGCCCAGAAATTGCTGTTGGTATTATGTTACTGTCTGCCTGTCCCGGTGGACCAACTTCCAACTTACTTAGCCTTCTTGCCAAAGCCGACACTGCACTTTCAGTAACCCTAACAGCTATCACTAGTATCGCAACTATATTCACCATACCCTTTATTGTGAACTTTGGATTAGAACACTTTGCAGGACAAGGAGAGAATGTGCAGTTGAATGTAGTAGAAACCATTGGTCAAATGTGTGCCATTGTCATTCTGCCGATGGCATTAGGTATGCTCATAAAAAGTAAAAAGCCCGATTTTGCTCTGAGAATGGACAAACCCGTTCGTCTTATTTCTGTCATACTTTTAGCTCTCATTATTATTGGCATAGTGCTCAAAGAGAAAGAAAATATTGTAGACTATTTTGCTCAGGCCGGTGCTTTGGCATTGTTACTAAACAGCAGTACCATGATACTAGGGTACTTAACAGCCAAAGCCTTTAAACTAAAGGGTAAACAAGCTGTAACCATATCCTTAGAAAGCGGAATACAAAATGGAACAATGGCCCTCGCCATAGCGGGTACATTACTCGGAAACGTCGCATATGGTATAGCACCAGCAGTATACAGTCTTCTTATGTATATCTCAGGAGGTATTGTTGTTTCATTGGCTTTGAAAAACAAATTATAAGGATGGCCTCATAATTTCTATTACCTTTGTACTGATAAGAAGAGGGATAAAAATGGCATTCAATTTTATATATTTTTAGCTTCCGCCAAAGCAGTCCCCGCGACATTCAACACAATTTTTAAAAACACAATGAACATTTTTGTAGCAAGTTTGCCTTTTAGTGCAGACGACAACGATTTAAGAGACCTTTTCGAACCATTTGGAGAAGTTTCATCTGCTAAAGTAATTTTTGACAGAGACAGAAACCGATCTAAAGGATTTGGTTTTGTAGAAATGGCAGATGATGAGTCTGCAAAAGCAGCTATTGCTGAGCTTCACGATTCTTCTGTAGATGGAAGAAATCTTGTAGTAAAGGTAGCTGAGGACAGACCTCAAAGAAGCGAGAGAAGATATTAATACTAGCTATTTTTAAGTAACTCTTAAAAAAAGCCTAAGACGAAAGTCTTAGGCTTTTTTTTACGACTGGACCTCAATAAGAATCTCTTCCAATTGGAGGGCAATACGGTCCCAGCTAAAGCGTGTTTTAGCTATATACAACCCCTTACTACCTACGGTTTCACGTTTGTTTGCATCCGAAAGGAGCTGATCTACTTCAGCGATAAAGCGTTCTTTTTTGCTCGCCATAATCACTCCTTCTCCACTTTGTATTTCTAAGCCTTCAAATCCAATGTGTGTACATACTGTTGGCACACCCATAGCCATGGCTTCTAATACTTTGTTTTGCGTACCTGCACCAAAACGCAATGGAGCAATTACCACACTTGCTTGCTCATACATATCCTGTATATCTGGCACAAATCCTGTCACCTCTATCCTATTCCCTGCTAGTTTTTTTACTGCTTCTTCTGGTCGCTGTCCTGCTATTACAAACTTGGTATTTGGATACTTGGCAGCTAAAGTAGGCCACATCTCTTTTGCAAAATACAATACACCATCTACATTGGGTGCATAGTCCATATTACCCGTAAAAAGGACCGTATGATTATGAGAATAGTCATGACCTGTTTTTGCATCAAACGTATCCAAGTCTACTCCATTAAGAAGGATACCTACATTGTCCGTTTTGTGTAATTTTTCTAAATATTTTTTATCCTCTATAGAGCATACAAGCGTCTTATCATATTGCTTAATAACGCTTTCAGCTCTAGCCAATCTAACAGACTCTATGGCGTCAATTAAACGATTAATAAAAGGACGATTTGTCTCTTTTCTTCTTTTGAAGTAGAGTGAAAATGCATCAGGCAAGTCCAATATTTTCGGCAAATCAATAGCCTTGGTATACTGACTCATACGTAAATGTTGTGTATGAACAACATCTATATCATACCGCTCCAAAGCAAACTTTACCATACGTTTCATCTTAGCACTTTTGAAGTATGCCATCTGTAGCGGAGTACGTGAGAATAGGGCGGGTATGCCATTCAATATGGAACGCCACTTAGGCAAGTATACCAACTCTATTTCTTTGAAAAAAGGTTGTATCTCCTTCAGGTAATTTAACTCGTCTCTACTCTCGTAGAAAGTCACTAAATACAAATTATGTTTTTCAGAAAGTCTCCTAGTAAGATTAAAAATTTTTAGCTTATCTCCTCTAAAAGGAGGATAAGGAAATCTATTGGCCACAAACAGTATGTTCACTGTGGCAAATATGAGTTTATATTCTGAATAAGTGTAATAGTTCCCACTTTGAATAATAGCTGTGTTATTTGTATCATTGCAATACTTTATTTATGAAGAAATTATTAGTTACGCTCAGTTTTGTGTTTGCCGCACAATTTAGTTTCTCGCAAGACACCATTCGTGTGAAGGCATTTGATTACAATAGTCAAACAAGAGATACAATTGTAAAGTTCCCAGATGGTACAGATTCTTACCGCCAAATATTAATGCTCTATAATATGCGATGTAAAGGAGCACGCGTAAGTTCAGGTAGTAATAGAAACCTAGGTTGTGGAGAGTGGGACTATAGTTGTAATACGTATGTGGAAGATTCTACACGCACCGACTCATTGCTGGCAACTACACCAGAGTATACAATAGACGGTTTTAGCGGAACATCCTTTAACTATAAAGAAACTCCGATATTTGACTTCTATCGAAATTCAATAATATCAACTCAAGTAACTTCATCAAATAGTATAGATACTTCAACAGTAGGACTTGGAAGTGTTTCAACAAATGTTGGACTGCCCTCTAGTCTCGGTGGTATACCGACCAAAATACAGCATTTATATGCTGCAGCAGAGCTTTCTACTGCAGGACTATCTGCCGGTGATATATGGGGATTAAATGCGGATGTGCTTAGCAATAACGTGATTGTAGAAGACCTGCGTATTAATATGAAAAATGTCAATGATGATTCTTTATATCTAACGAATATCATAGATGGTATATCTCAGAACGTATATAGCTCAACTATTAATTTTAATTCCGGAACCAATAACATACAGTTTCATTCGCCGTTTGTATGGGATGGTACCTCAAGTATTTTGGTAGAACTTACCAGCTCTAAAACGATAAGTTTTGAAGAATTAAGTGTGCAAAGTACGGCACAAGACACGACTAGAAGTATAGTTTCTCGAGACAAGACTTTCATAAATTTCAATGGCACCAACTATACAGAATCACAAAGCTATGAGGGCGTAATGGGCTCACAAAACAGAACATGTGAGGCTTGGATAAGAACTACGGGCACTAATCAGGAGATTGTAGGCTGGGGAAGAGATGCAAGGGGTCAAAAGTGGGTTTTAAGAACAAATACGGACGGATCTCTTCGTGTAGAAGTAAATGGAGGCGGTATAAATGCTACATCACCTGTGAACGATGGACTATGGCATCATGTAGCCTGCGTCCTTGACGGTTCTAACGTATCCAACATTAACATGTATGTGGACGGCAACTTAGAAACAATAAGTGCTACATCAGATTTGAGCATTAATACTACATCAGATATTAAACTCCGAATAAGCAGAGGAATAAATAATCGCTACTTCATAGGCAGCATAGATGACGTACGAATATGGGATATTGCATTATCACAAGCCCAAATTCAAGAGTTAATGCACAAAAGAGTACAAAGCACAGACGCCAATTTTTCGAACCTAAAAGCTTACTTTAGATTTGAAAGCATTTCAGGTGCATTCAGCAGAGATGAAAGTAGTACTGCTGCAGATATGGATATCTATGGTGCAGAAGATATTGGACAATTTAGAGCAACTACTCTTTTTAAAGATTTTATCTATTCTCCTACTAGAATGAATATTGGTTGGATTACGGGTAATTTTATCGTAAACAATGACACTGTATATACCTATGACCAAGTAGCTCAAAGCCCAAATTTGGTGAAAAGAAACAGTATCGTTACAGCCTACAATACCGTAAATAGCGACGCTATTATTGTATCAGAACAGTACGAGAGATGGAATGTAGATAATTTAGAAACTTACTTTGACGAATATGGCGTACTGATAGAATCTAAAAATGTCACTGCAGATGGAACCCTAGAAACAGGACAATTGGAATACATACGAAGATGGCCTTCACGCCTTGAGATAATGAGTTTTGTTACTCCATACGGAATTGGTTTAGACCTCGGTCCAGAGGGAAAAACATGGACTTTTGATATGACAGACTACACTCCTATCCTAAAAGATGATAAGCGGATATTTTTGTCTAGAGGTGGTCAAAATCAGGAAGAAATGGATATTGAGTTCTTATTTATAAAAGGAACTCCTGCTAGGGATGTATTGGATATACGAGAGATTTGGCCAAGTCAACAAATTACGGCTAACTATACTCAGATATTAAACAATACCTACTATGCACCAACAGGTTTTAGCTACGACACAAACGCTAAGGGTCTAAAACTACGATCAGCAATAACAGGACATGGCCAGCAAGGTGAGTTTATCCCAAGAATACACTCATACACGGTAAATGGAGCTAAAACATACGAGAGAACTGTTTTGAAGGAATGTGCCGATAATCCAGTATACCCACAGGGAGGGACTTGGATATTCGATCGAGCGGGTTGGTGCCCTGGGATGGCTACAGACGTTGCAGAGTACGATATATCCGAATTTATAAACGAGTCGAAAAAAGTAAATTTAGACTATACCATAAATGCAGGGGAGGGTGATTCTCGCTACTTGATAAGCTCACAAATAGTAACTTATGGAGAGTATAATCACCGAATAGATGCGGGTATCACTGATATACTAGCACCTAGCAACAAAATAGAATACGCCCGTGATAATCCTCTGTGCTCTACTCCCACTATAGAAATAAGCAACTACGGTTCTGAGACATTAAAAGATGCAGTTATAGAATACTGGATAAATGATGAAACTAGCAAAAAAGAAATAAAATGGTACGGAGATATCCTCCCAGGTGCTAGTGCAATCTTTTATTTACCCGTAGAAGAAGAATTATGGAGTACGGCGACCGTTGAAACCAACACTTTTCATGCACGTATAAAACTCGTAAATAGTGTTGTAGATGAAGATCCTAGTAATAACGAGTACACTAGCAATTTTGAACTTGCCGAGATGTTTCCTTCAAGTTTTTACCTATTCACACGAACTAATAATGCTGGAAATGAAACCAAGGTTTCTATAAAAAATGAATGGGGTAACGAAGTATTTAGTAGAGATAATTTTGGTGCGAATGAAATAGCACGTGATACAATCATGCTTGGACCAGGTTGTTATAACCTTACCATTGAAGACTCTGATGACGACGGTCTTAGCTTTTTTGCAAACAATGATGGTAGTGGCTTTTTCCGAGTGATGAAACTGGGCGGTGGTATCCTACATAATTTCAATAATGATTTTGGAAAAAGAAGTACCTTGAAATTTACTGTGCAGTATCCCAATGTACAAAAGGATACTGTACCACTAGACCTAGGTCTTAAATGTTACCCCAATCCGACTAATGGTGAGCTAATTCTTGAGGGATTTGATCTATCTAACGCTAAGTGTACTATAGTCAACAGCTTAGGTCAAGTAGTATTCTCTCAGTACATGGATATCATAGGAAAGCAACAAATAGATATTAGCGGTAATACTGCCGGAGTCTATTTTTTACAGGTAGAGCGAGAAGATTTTGTATGGACGCAACGCGTTTTGCTTACAAACTAGCACACTGAAACAAAACAAAAAATGGCCATAACAGATGTTGTGGCCATTTTTTTATTTATAACTTTTCCATTATCAAGAATGGCTGCGTCATAGCATACAAACATTCGTATAAATACTACCTTTGCCTCACGGTATGAGCGACAGACAACTAAACACCATAGAAGAGGCAATAGAAGAAATCCAAAACGGCAAAATGATCATTGTGGTGGATGATGAAGACCGTGAGAACGAAGGAGATTTTCTAACTGCTGCTCGTAATGTCACTACAGAGATGGTCAATTTTATGGCCACTGAAGGACGTGGACTCATCTGTGTACCACTTACGGAAGAACGATGCGATGAATTAGATCTCGATCTAATGGTTGGTAAAAATACAGCTCAGTTTGAAACGCCTTTTACTATATCTGTAGATTTAATAGGCCACGGTACCAGTACAGGTATATCAGCATACGATAGAGCTATGACCATACAAGCTCTTGTAAATTCTGCCACTGACCCTAAAGAACTGGGTAAACCAGGACACATATTCCCCCTTAGAGCTCGAACACAAGGCGTATTGCGTAGAGCGGGACACACAGAAGCAGCCATAGACTTTGCACGGTTAGCCGGTTTTGAACCAGCAGGATGCATCGTAGAGATCATGAACGAGGACGGTACTATGGCACGCTTAAAAGACCTATGGGCTGTAGCCGCAAAGCATGATATGAAAATAGTATCGATTGCCGACCTTATAGAATATAGACTAAAGCATGAAAGCCTTATAGAAAAGCAAATAGACGTGCACATGCCTACCGACTATGGCAACTTTGAGCTACATGCCTACAAGCAAGTAAGCAATGGTATGGACCACCTCGCATTGGTAAAAGGCGAGTGGAAAGAAGATGAGCCTGTACTGGTACGTGTACATTCCAGTTGTATCACAGGAGATATTTTTGGTAGCTGTAGATGCGATTGTGGTGAGCAACTACAACGAGCTATGCAAACCATAGAAAAAGAAGGCAAAGGAGTCATTGTTTATATGAACCAAGAAGGACGTGGAATTGGCCTCCTCAATAAACTAAAAGCATACAAGCTACAAGAAAACGGTAGAGATACCGTAGAAGCTAACATAGAACTTGGTTTTCAAATGGATGAGCGTGACTATGGCGTAGGAGCACAAATACTTCGCGACCTAGGCGTTTCTAAAATGAAATTAATGAGCAATAATCCCAAAAAACGCAAAGGGCTCATCGGTTACGGGCTCGAGATAGTAGAAAACATGGCATTACAAGTAGAGTCCAATCCTCACAACGAAGGATACCTAGCTACCAAAAAAGAGAAAATGGGGCACGATTTATAGTCCAAAATTTATATTCCCAAAAATGCCTTTCATTGACTTGAAGGGCATTTTTTCTATATTTGAGCTGTGGGCACATCTGATACAGGTAACAACATAATAAGGGATAACGCTCGCATGCGTGGTCACTCTGTAAAGAGGTATAAAAAAATACGTAGTATATATATAGGCCAAGGCAACAAACCGAATACCTCGAAACCATCTATCCTCACTCCCGCAGAGCTAGCCGAAGGACGCAAACGTGCCAAGGCATATTATACCATAAGGAACTTTCGTATCTACGTTCAGATAGTATTTTTAGCAATCATCTCCATTGGATTAGTATGCTATGTTATCATCAGGTATTTCTTCCACTGATCACTCCTCCAGATTTCATATCTTTGACAAATAGCAGGATTTGGAAGCGTTGGCTCAATGGAAAGCGTCCGTAAGGAAAACACTAGACTTTGATCGAGCGGAAAAAACTATAGAAAATTAAAGAATAATTACATAGGCACAGGCAACGAAAATACGAATGCCAACATCATTCCCAAGCTATCTCCAGGAGAAGTACAAGCAGGAAGAGAACGGGCTATGAAGTACATCAACAAAAGAAATAGAACGAATCGAATTATTTTCATAGGTATCTTTATCATCACATGTACCCTTCTGCACCTAACCTATATCAGTCTTGTAGAGTTGACTTCTCACAACGATTTATTCCGACTGAAACTCTCCAAATAACTCTCCCCTACCTCTCCTATACTCTTAACTATAAGCTTACCTTTGCAGCCATTTATTTTTAGACGTGCTTCATATTCAAAACGTATCCTTCGAGTTTGGCGGTAATTATCTTTTTAAAGATATAGATTGGTTTGTAAAACCCCGTGAGCGTATAGGCCTTATTGGCAAAAACGGTGCAGGTAAATCTACTCTGCTAAAACTTATCATGGGTAAGTATGACGTTAGAGAAGGTTCTATAAACAAAGCAGGCGGTGTTAATCTTGGCTACTTATCGCAAGACATGATAAGTGAAGACGGTGGCCAAACAATACTAGAGCACGCCAAAGGAGCATTTGAACGAGCCATATTTGTACAAGCCGAGTTAGAAAAGCTCTATCTCCTTATGGAGACGGACGCAAGTGAAGAAAACATTCTACGTATGTCTGACTACCAAGAGGAATTCGACGCTCTTGACGGTTACAACATGGACAATAAGACGGCTGAAATACTTGAAGGACTTGGCTTCACTACGGCAGACCTAAGCCGCCCTATGCAAGAGTTTAGTGGTGGATGGCGTATGCGTGTGGTTTTAGCCAAAATGCTACTGGAGGAGCCAGATATTATGCTAATGGATGAGCCTACCAATCACTTGGATCTACCAAGTATTGAATGGTTAGAGAGTTATTTGAGTGGATATCCCGGAAGTGTCATCATCGTATCTCACGATAGAGAGTTTCTGAATAAAATGATTACAAAAACAGCAGAACTCAGCGGTAAGAAACTATACTTATGGGATGGGAACTACGACTTCTTCCTCAAGGCTAAAGTAGAACGCGATGATCTGATAAGCAGACAAGCAGCGAACCAAGACCAGTATATAAAAGAGCAAGAGAAATTCATCAATAGGTTCAAGGCTAAAGCCAGTAAAGCGAAAGCGGTACAATCTAGGGTGAAAATGGTAGAGAAGATCGAAAAAATAGAAGTAATCCAAGAAGACAAATCAAATCTTAAGATAGATTTTAAGGTTGGGAAACAAAGTGGAAAGGTCGTTATGGACCTCAATGGGATTACCCAAGGATTTGGAGACCAACTCCTTTTTGATAGAGTAGAAAGAGAAATAGTACGTGGCGATAAGATTGCTCTTATAGGTGCCAACGGTACAGGTAAATCTACCTTCCTTAGCATTATTGCTGGAGAAATAGATTTTGAAGGGGAACGCAAGGAAGGCCATAACTTGGATCCTTCATTCTACGCTCAGCATCAGCTAGAGAGCCTGCATATGGACTATGAGATACTCCAGGAGCTGCAATACGACGCACCGCACAAAACCGATATGGAATTACGCTCTATGTTGGGTTGTTTCCTCTTTGGTGGTGACGATGTATTTAAGAAAATAAAAGTACTCAGTGGTGGTGAAAAAGCGAGAGTTTCATTGGCCAAGACACTTGTATCGGAGGCTAATTTCCTACTACTGGATGAGCCTACCAATCACTTGGACATAGATAGTATAGAGATTATAATAGAAGCACTAAAGCGTTACGAAGGCACACTCATATTTGTATCGCACAACAGGTACTTTATAGAGAAGCTAGCCAACAAAGTATGGTGGATAGAAGACGAAGATGTACGCGAGTACCCTGGTGATTACAAAGAATATCTGTACAAAGTAGAACAACAATCGCTAGCTCCAGCAGTAAAAAAAGCAAAAAAGCAAACCTCTGCACCTACTATTCCTACAGATAGTAAAGGATCATGGAAACAAAAAGATGAGGCCAAAGAGCAACTGAAGAAGCTCCAGAAAAAGCTGGATCAAAATGAGGAGCAACTCACCAATGCCAAGAAACATCTAAAAGAAGTAGAGGCTAAACTTACCGATGCAGCTAACCTAACACCAGACGACTTAGAAAAACTAAGCAAAGAACACTCTGCTGCTACCCAAACAGTAACAAACGTAAGTACAGCATGTGACGAGCTGCTGGAAGAGATGATATTGCTAGAGGAGTAAGTAATCATCTATAACTATCCAGATATAAAAAGGGAGAATAGCACTGGTGCTATTCTCCCTTTTCTCTTGAAATTTTTCTTCTATTTATTGGGTAGCGTAGGCATTTACAAAAATATGAACAGTAGATATTCTCTTCCATACGATAAGTCCGTAAGCAAAGTTATCTCTATTGTAGCCTTCAGGAATATCCATTATAAAGGTCTTCTCGTGTACCGTACCTGCAACTAAACCATCTTCTGCAATTACCTCTCCCCAAGCATTATCAGAAAGTGAGCCTCTCATCACATTATGATGCTCGGCATCACCATTTGCTCCTGCCTCTCCAGATTGTGGACCGAGAGCCTTATCCTCTATGAGGTAGGCTCCAAGCACGTATGTTCCTGCTGCATTTTCAAACACTTCTGCTTCCGCATCTATTATTAATCTATCACCTTCAATTCTCGCATTCATTACCATACCCACTGGTGCGGTAGTCTTTATAAATGCATCTGCGGCATTTTGAGCATCCGCAGGACTTGTAGAATAATTTCTACCGTTTACCGCAAAATTTGGTTTAGAACTATTCGGTGCAAACGTATCTTGAAATTGCTGCATGGTAGGACTGGCTTCTTGATTTCTAAAGTATCCGTTCGAAAAATCTGAACCATAATTACCCCAACTAAGAGCCTTACCACCTTGATATCTATATACCAAATCTGAAAAAGCAGTCCATCCCCAACCTCCGCAAGGTGGGCAGGTTTCTCCGGTCACCTTAAATACCATAGGAACTCCTTTAGAAGTTGCCCGAGCATCGACTTTGTCGTCGCTATTTAACACGAAACCTTCTGGCTGATTACAATCTTTCAAACGTACATTAGGGTCACCCAAACCATCTCCGTCGGCATCTGCGTACCAATCTTTTTGAGGGCAAGGAGTATCGTCAGTTGTCGCTTCTTCATCTTTACATCCGTACAATAGTGAAGCTCCAATAAGCACACCCAAGAACATTGCTTTTGTATATGTTTTGTTCAAAATAATCATTATCCTTCGATTATAGCATTAACATAAATCATATCACCATTTTGCTGTGTCTTTACTTTGTCAAAATTCCAACCCAACAAATACAGATTGGTAAAAACCTGAGAGACTTGTTTCTGCTCCCGTTTTGAGCCGTTGATCACCTGTTCGCCATCTTTTTTTGCTTACGTCACGTATATAACCAGCCTTAGCTCCAAGGTTGAACTTGCCCAAGTGCAACCCCACAACACCATTAAAATCAAAAATAACAGCAGGATTGGTGTGTAGCGTATGCTTCTCCTCTCCAATGTATCCTTGAGCCAAGCTACCCATACTATCTGGAAGCTCTACTGCTAAAGCATTCAATTGCTGAAAACCAAGACCAAATGAAGGTGTTATGTCTAGCCACTTTGTGCTTTTAACAATATCGTACCCAACACTATTTTTAAGACCATAACCATCTATGGTCCACTCCGTAGTACCCGCATAGGTAGATTGAGGACGTAAAAAGCTAAGAACGGTAGTATTTATCCATCCGTTTTTAGTAGCCGATACAGCAAACTCATAATACTGAAATTGAGAAGTAAGCAAACTTGTATATCCTTGGTTTTTAAACTGTTGTGCAAAATCAGCAACGTCTATGTTTTGCTCACCTAGACCAAATAGGTATACCATTTTGGTATCATCCTCTTTATTGTTTCGGCCTGTATTGAGGTATTTGTATGACTCACCTCTTGTATTGTTTGTATTAAAAATGAGATAATCAAAGTCTTGACCATACCCTGCGTTCAGTGATGAATCCTTTGTAATGTCACGAATAACAAGACTATTTGCTGGCATACGTTTGAAGTATTGTCTAAAACCGTCCTCATTTTCTTCATGCATCGGTCCAAAATTTCTATCTGTTTCGTACACTTGAGCTAGCGTAAGTACTTGGTTCTGCAATTCACCGCCTTTTGTATTTTTGATACGTTGTGCTAGGCTATTGAACTCAAACCACTCGCACGAGTTATTCTCCTTGTGCGACTTGGTCGTATGGCACCTACCAAACTGCCCAAACCAGTTGCCCGGATTTTGGGACCGTTCTTTTAGAAATACTTGATGCATATAGTTCTCGCGAAAAATATACTGTTGTACAGCTTCCAGTTGTTGGTATTGTTGCCATTTTTCACGTGCGTTATATTGATCTTCTATTATCTTACGAAATGGCTCGTAGTCATCCCCTAGGTGGTCTATATAATCTTGTCTATTCGCAACAAAATTTGCTGCTAACAGAGTCAAAGTACTCCTCGTTTTGAAGGTGAATCCATCAGGATATTTCAACTCCTCATCTAGCTTGTAGTCATTATAGCTAGCTAAACTCTGTACACTTTGTATATGCAAGGAAATAGAATCCGAAGGCATTGTATTTCTATGGGCCAGCAGATAATCCAACGCTTTTACAATGGGATAGACACCTCGATCTATATCAATAGCCGTAAAATGTAGCTTTCTGTTATTGGGTAAGCTATCGTTGTATACTTTTAGCTCTTTTATTACTGCACTATACTCTGGATATGCAAAACGGTCTATACTATTGAAAAGGGCACTATCCCCTGTTTTCATATACTCATTTACCAAGAAACCATACGTCTGTCCGTATTCAAACATAACATTTCGTACACCCGCTTTTTCATTCAAGTACTTGATCATTTTAAACCAAAGACGAGCATTGCTCTCTGTGTAGGTGTGGTTTTCTCCTGTAATAAATACAGAATAATCACCCACCACACTGTCTAGTAGTTCCAATCCTTCGTAACTATCACTATACAGCCGAAGCGTATCTGAATCTTCTATAGTGACTATCTCACAATCAGGAACCAAGCTCAAAGTGCGTGCGGTCATTGTCGCTTTGTTAGACTTAACTCTCTCCTCTTCTATGGTCAACCTTATTATATCCTCAGTAGAATCTTTTAACACTGGAGTATTTACTTGTGCTACTAACGTAGCATACGTAAGGCACAGCATCAACACGGTGAGTTGTCGTTTCATGTATATCGTTTTACAAGTGGTCGAAGAAGTACTCGCTTACCTTCTGGTACAGGTGTATACGATCTTTACCCCTTACATTGTGCTTGTGATTAGGATACACAAAGTAGTCTAACTGTACACCTTCGTCTATAGCAGTTTCTAAGTACTGCAGGCTATGCTGCCAAAGTACTACGTCATCTTGTCCTCCATGTATCATGAGTAGTTTTCCTTCCAGATTTTTCACATGATTTTTAAGATTAGTACGCTCGTATCCTTCGGGGTTCTCTTGTGGTGTATCCATATAGCGTTCGGTATACATTATCTCATAGAGTGTCCAGTCTATAACTGGCCCACCGGCTACTCCTGCTTTGAAAACTCCTGGGTGTCTGCTCATCATGCTTGTCGTCATAAAACCACCATAACTCCAGCCGTGTATACCCATTCTATCTGCATCTACCCATTTCTGTTTTTTGAGCCATTCTACGCCTGTGAGTTGATCTTCCATTTCTTTCTCACCACAGTTGCGGTGTATTACACTCTCAAAAGCAAAACCCCTATCTGCACTACCTCTGCCGTCTATGCTAAAGACAACATAGCCTTTTTGAGCCATATACTGATACCATAGGTTGGCTCCTCCTAGCCATTTATTCGTAACCAGTTGTAAGTGTGGACCATTGTACAGGTAAACCACAACAGGATATTTTTTTCGTGGGTTAAAATCTATGGGTTTAAATACACGGTAATATAAATCGTCACCACTATTCCCCTCTAGTTTACCGAGTTCCATCTTCCCTAGCTTATACGCTGCCAAAGGATTGTCTGCTTTCGTTATTATTTCTTTTAGATTTCCTTTACTGTCTATCAAGCGTACCTCTCTAGGGGTGGCCGTGTTGCTATAGTCATCTATGAACATAGAACAGTCTTCGTTTGCCGTTATTCTATGATAACCAGCTGTTCGTGTCAGATTCTTCATCTTACCACTTAGGATGTCTACACTATACAAATGTCGTTCCAGTGGTGTCTCTTTAGTTGAGGTAATAAATAGTGTACTTTCATCCGAACTCATTCCGTGGTACTCCGTTACTACCCAGTTGCCTTTTGTTAGCTGCTTTATAAGATTTCCTTTTAGGTCATATAGGTATAGGTGGTTGTATCCATCTCGTTCACTCCACCAAATGAATTTATTTGGATCATTTTTTAAAAATACCGCAGGATGTTCAGGTTCAACATACCTATCATTCATCTCCTCAAAAAGTGTTTTTACGAAATCTCCTGTTGCAGCATCGTACTGATTGAGCCACATATGATTTTGTGCTCTGTTTACAATAGCGATGAGTATATATCTACTATCTGCACTCCAGCTTACATTGGTAAGGTATTGCTCTTTATCCCCTGTGGTCTTTAAGACTATTGGATCAGCATCTGTCTCCATCTTCTTTACCTTAACAAGCACGTGGTGGCTTTTGGCACCTGCTGTAGGGTAACGAAGCATTTTTGCGGTAGCCGGCGTATCTGCAAGTTGATATAGCGGATATTGAGTCACCATACGCTCATCCATATCATAGTAAGCCATTAGCTTATTGCTTGGAGAAGGGAATAGTCCGTTGGTGATACCAAACTCTGAGCGATGCACCGTCTTACCCAGTACAATTCCGTCTGTATCCGAGTACATCTCTATCTCTTTGTGGTTTCTGCAGTAGCCAAAACCTGCTGCTGTCTCACCATACATGCCAGAGCCGTCTGCAAAGTACTGTGGATTATTTACCCCAACCGTATTTTCAAATTTGAGTCTTCGGGTGTTTTTCTCTTCTATATTGTAAGCGTACCCTTCGTTATTGCTTATGAACTGAAATTCTCTTACACTTATCCAATTGGCTCGCGGTAGGCGTTTTAGTTTTGCATCCTCTGGAAGAGCAGCATTTATATCTTCAAGTGAAACGGATATATTTCTTCCTTTAGTTACGGTAATCTCTTGTACTTCTATGCTCCGTTTACCGTCTAATACAGCTATTTGGCTAAACCACTTACCTCCTGGCAACCATTGTGCATCAGACAATCCTCTTGGATATAGATGATAACCGGTGATGCCATCTTGTATTGTTAGTAATTTATCTTGTGAAAAGCTTAAAAATGAAATCGCAACAAGTAGAAGTACACTGATATTTCTCATATTTAGCAAATATGCAAAATATTTTGACTCAGACTATATCTACATGATAAAACGGGGATAACGTTTGATAATTGGTTAGAATATATGAAGGCACCAGCCTCATAAAAACATCTCTAAGAAATTAAATCATCAAGTAAACCAACAAAATTTCTAATATTATTTACGCAATGGATTAATTCATTGTTTGCGGTATTATGAGTTCTTCAGTGTTGAGGGCATTTTCGCTTATCATAAGTAATGCGTGTAACTGGGTCTCATTTTATTAATGCCCCAAGCAACAGCTAATATCCCCTATAGTTGGATGAATTTCAACTGTTGTTTATCCAGTGTCATGGGATATTCTCAGTATAAATAGAGTGCTATTTTTTTGACTTTTAGCTTTTACTCAAATCATAAAATGCAAATTATTAGTCACAAGCCTCTTGTCTCTGCACAACATAGCAAAATGTTACTTATCTTTGTAGTCAATAATTTATAATACAACAATAATTAATGTCTAAATCACAAGAAACTTATTCCAAAAAAGAAAAGGAAAAAAAACGCCGTAAGAAGAAAAAAGAAAAGGACGAAAAGCGTGCAGAGCGTAAAGCGAATGCCACTGAAGGCACCTTGGACAATATGATGGCTTATATAGATGAGCACGGTAATATATCAGATACACCACCAGATCCAGATGCTAAAGTAGAATTTGAGCTAGACGACATTGTAACGAGTGTTCCCAAGCAAGAGGAATTTGATATGGAAGCTACTCGAGAAGGTAAAATAGACTTCTTTAATTCGGAAAAAGGTTTCGGTTTCATAAAAGAAATTGGTACAGGCGAGAGTTATTTTGTTCACTACAAAGGTCTTACAGAAGACGTAATAGAAGGAAACAAAGTATCGTTTGAGCTAGAAAAAGGAATGAAAGGTCTTAACGCGATTAACGTTAAGAAGATTCAGTAATTCTTTTATAATAATCATACAAAAAAGCTCCAATTACTTGCGTAATTGGAGCTTTTTTTTTGGAACTGATTTTACCTACTCCCCAAACAACACCTGCTCCATGAAAGACTTACAACCCAATACAGGAATCTCAGAAAAGTAAAAATCTGAGCCATTTTCGGTAATGATATAATCTACCTCCTTTTGTACGGCTGCATAATACTGCATACCATCTTCAAAATCCTCTATCTTACTATTGGCTACTACAGAGAACACCGCTTGTTCGTCTATGGAGGCTATTTTAATCTTAGTACACAGGTTTCGCATCTTTTGATTAGCAAGTACTCTCCCACTTTTCTTCTCCGAAAAATAATAGGCTATTCCTAGACACAAGGATGATGTATATAAGGAATATCCGTCCCTATCTGCTAAACTTAGAATACGTGCTGCGTGAGAAAAAAGGGGTTGTTCTTTATTGAGTACTGCCACCAGTACATTGGCATCTATAAAAAGTTTCACTTCTTCTTAGATGTGTAGTATTCATCCTTCATGTCTTTCCTAGACGTGTGCTTAGTTTTGTACTCTGCCTTGCCTTCTGCCACCTGACTCACCCACTCTGCTATGGGATACTCTTCTAGCGACTGATAATTGTCTGCAGTAACCTTTCGGAGTAAAAACTCCACCAAGCGTGACATACTTACTCCTCGATTTTGGGCATATTTCTTAGCAGTAGCTATTACTTCTTGGTCAAGACTCAATGTCAATTTTGCATCCATATCACAAATATACGTATAACTTTTTTATTTTACACGTACCATGTATTTTAACAAAAAAAGCACCATCCTCCCGAATGGTGCATCTATATTTTAATAAGAAAAACTAGTTACAGGTTACCCCCTCGCCATCTTATATGAAACTATCGCTTACTATAAGCTCTTTCGTTCCGTGTGTCCATGAGTAGAATCCTTCTCCAGACTTAATTCCCTTCTTACCCGCATTTACCATATTGACTAGCAATGGACACGGTGCATACTTCGGATTACCAAAACCGTCGTGCAGTACATTGAGTATAGCTAGACATACATCTAGTCCAATAAAATCTGCTAGTTGCAATGGACCCATAGGGTGAGCCATACCAAGCTTCATTACTGTGTCTATATTGGTCACCTCTCCTACTCCCTCGTGCAGCGTCCATATAGCCTCATTTATCATTGGCATTAATATTCTATTGGCTATAAAACCAGGATAGTCATTTGCCATGGCAGGGACTTTACCTATTTTCTTGCTGAGCTCATCTATAGTTGCGGTAACTTCCTTAGATGTGTTGTATCCATTGATAATCTCTACAAGCTTCATTACAGGAACCGGATTCATAAAGTGCATTCCTATCACCTTATCTGGTCTACTTGTTTGTGCAGCAAGCTCTGTGATGCTAATAGACGAAGTATTAGACGCTAAAATACATCCTGCAGGTGCATGTGCATCCATCTCCTTAAATATGTTAAACTTAAGTTCCTTATTCTCGGTAGCTGCTTCTACAACTAAGTCTGCAGATTTCACCCCTTCTGCTAAAGCAGTGTATGTTGTAATATTTGCAAGCGTACTGGCTTTCTCAGCTTCAGAGATTCTCTCTTTGGCCACCATACGGTCCAGATTCTTAGCTATGGTAGCTAAAGCTTTATCTAGTGCAGGCTGGCTAATATCTATAAGTGCTACGTTGTAGCCCTTCTGAGCAAAGACATGGGCTATTCCGTTACCCATAGTTCCTGATCCTATTACTGATATATGTTGCATATTTTTGAATTCTTTATTGAGTTGCGAATGTATTCATTTACCTGCAACACCAAAAGTATTGGCGGTGGAGAGATGTTTTTTAGAATGACAAAAAATACCGCTCTATTTCAGTCGAAGCGTAAGCGTAAAACCATTGTACATACCTATTCCTGGTCTTGTACGCATTATATCTGGAGATACATGCAAGGATAAATTTTCGTTTACTTCAAACTCACGAAGGTGAGCGTCTACATTGGCATCTATTATTTGCAGAGCATACAGAGCCACAAAGCCTATGATGGTGACATCTCTATTTCTACGATAAAAGTCTCTATTGCTGGCAACTCCTGCAGTAGTAAGCAGCGGAAAGTTATCTACTACAGACGTATCATTTGCAGACTGTAATTTATTTACCAAAATGGCTTGATACGCTGCCAAGCTATCTTTGTTGAAACGGTAGCTATAAATAAGTCCGCCAACACCCCCATATACTACAGCTGCTTTCAAGTACTTTTTATTGTAAAGCTGACCAGAACCAGGTAATACCATTGCAAGAACTGTTGCTTTCTTTGGCCTAGCCCATGCAGTACTATCCTTTGCTAAATCTAGTTGTTCTGCGGCATCACTTTGTGAGACGTTTTGTAAATATGCAGCATGATAGGGCCGCTGAGCATAGCCAAATGCAGCTATAGCTACTAATACAAAAGAAATAAGCCCTCTTTTCATTACCACAAAGGTATTATTCCATTTTCTTCAAAATATCATCCAACTGTTCTTTAGACGAAAAACTAATATGAATAGTCCCATTTTCGCGAGAACGCGATTTGAACTTAACGTTTGTACCAAGTTGCTTCTCTATCTTCTCCTTACGAGAAATGTAGTTGGTGAAATCAAAGTACGTAGCGGCAGATTTGCCAGCAGTATGTTCACCTACTTCTTTCTCATTTCGCACCAATTCTTCTACTTGGCGAACACTTAGGTTTCCTTTTACCGCAGCTTTAAATAGTGCCAGTTGCGTATGGGTATCTTCTACATTTACCAAAGCACGAGCGTGACCCATCATTAGTTTACCATCTTTTATAGAAAGTTGTATCTCTTCTGGCAGACGCAACAAACGGAGGTAGTTATTCACCGTACTTCGCTTCTTCCCTACTCTCTCTCCTAATTCGTCTTGCTTTAGATCGCATTCCTCTAATAATCGTTGATACGATAAGGCAATTTCGATAGCATTTAGGTTCTCACGTTGTATGTTTTCTATGAGAGCCATTTCCAGCATTTGCTGGTCATCGGCCAATCTAATGTAAGCTGGTATATATGATAGGCCAGCTAGTATAGACGCACGAGTACGTCGCTCACCACTTATGAGTTCATACTTTTCGTACCCCACTTTACGCACGGTTATTGGCTGTATCACACCGTGTATTTTTATCGATTCAGAAAGCTCGTTTAGTGCTACATCATCAAACTCTGTTCTTGGTTGAAACGGATTAGCTATAATTTGGCTAATCTGAATATCTGCAATACTGTGCAGTACTTTTGGCTCGATGCTGGTAATATCAGTATCTGCGTTTTCTAGCAATGCACTGAGTCCTCTTCCTAATACTCTTTTTGTCATTTACTGTATGATTCTTTCTTCCTCACTTATTTTGGTCATCCCATTTTTTTGAAGCAACTCTCTAGCTAGGTTAAGGTAACCTAAACTACCGGAAGCAGTGGCATCATGCTCGAGTACTGGAATGCCAAAACTCGGAGCCTCACTTAGCGTAGTATTTCTTTTTATTATGGTATCAAAAACCAATTGTTGGAAGTGTAGTTTAACTTCTTCTACAACTTGATTGCTTAGTCTTAATCGGGAATCATACATCGTAAGAAGTAGGCCTTCTATTTCCAATTTAATGTTGATACTGCGTTGTACAATCTTAATAGTATTGAGCAATTTACCCAATCCTTCAAGTGCAAAGTACTCGCACTGTACAGGGATGATAACCGAGTCAGCTGCTCCAAGGGCATTCGTAGTAATAAGTCCTAGTGACGGGGAGCAATCAATGATAATGAAATCATAACTATCTCTTATCTTATCAAACATTTTACCCATAATTTTCTCCCGGTTGGGTAAGTCAATCATCTCTATTTCCGCTCCTACCAAATCAATATTTGCTGGCAATATTTTAAGATACTCATACTTAGTATCCAAGATAGCATCTGTAGGATTTAGGTCTTGCACCATCAGCTCATACAAGCCTAGTCTTATATTTTTAGGATCCATCCCAAGATGAGATGTAGAGTTAGCCTGTGGATCTGCATCTACAAGCAGCACCCTATTTTCTAATACAGCAAGGCTATACGCCAAGTTTGTTGCTGTCGTCGTTTTTCCTACTCCTCCTTTTTGGTTTGCTACACAAATTATTTTCGACATGGTATATTTATTATAGTTCTAATGTTTGATTAATAATGGGTAAAGTTAAATGTATATCGTTGTCTTTAAACGTTTTCTTTGCCTGTTTATGATCTATTTCTATAGGCGGAAAGGTATCAAAATGCATTCCTACAACTTCGTTGCAATCAAGTAATTTAGCAGATCTGCATGCATCATCTACTCCCATGGTAAAGTTATCGCCTATCGGCAAAAAGGCAAAATCAAGTTTAAACTCTAGGGGTATAAGCTGCATATCTAGCGTAAGTGCTGTATCTCCAGCATAATAAAAACAACTTTCCTCATTGTGAACGACAAAACCAACAGCATCTCCGGCATAACTGCCATCTGGAAACGAACTGCTGTGCTCAGCTCTTACCATTTTTATTTTGCAAAAGTCTAGATTTAGTGTTCCTCCCGTATTCATAGGAAAGCAGTTCTCTACACCTTGAGCAGACATCCACTCTGTAACCTCATAGGCTGCTACCACGCTGCACTTACTTTGTTTCGCTATAGCCACTGCATCTGCTGTGTGATCTCCGTGTCCATGTGATATGAGCATCACGTCTGGTTGTATTGTGGAAACATCGACCATACTTGCTTGCGGATTCGGGGAAATAAACGGATCAAACAGTATATTTTTACCGCCAACTTTAACCGAAAAGCAAGAATGTCCGTAATATGTAATCTGTGGTTGCACCTTAATAAATCTTTGAAATTCAAATCTAATAAGATTAATAGGTCCATAATTAACAGGTTTTTAGTAGTTATACACATCACATTAATGTTGATTTCTTGCAAAAACGAAACTCAAAACGAACAAAAACAGATTATACGGTTCAATAGTCCAACAGGTATCACCTCATTGGATCCTGCTTTTGCCCGAACACAAGAAAACATACGTGCTGTAAATCAACTATTTAACGGCCTTCTTCAGCTCGATGATAATTTAAATATCATACCTGCTATTGCAAAAAGCCACACCATATCCTCAGATGCCAAAACGTATACTTTTGTAATCAAAAAAGGCATACTTTTCCACAACGACCCTGTTTTTAAAAATGAAAAGCGAGAAGTAACAGCTCACGATTTTGTATATTCATTCAACAGAATAATAAATCCAAATACAGCCTCTGATGGAGCATGGATTTTCAATGAAATAATCGACAGGACAGAGCCATTTTATGCACCAAACGACAGTATACTAGAGATACACCTCAAAAAGCCATTTACACCACTACTGCGTATGCTCACCATGGCATACTGCTATGTAGTGCCTCAGGAGGCAGTAGAGTATTACGGGGATAGTTATGGTAAGAACCCCGTGGGTACCGGTCCTTTTCAGTTTGCAAACTGGGCAGAAGGCATAAAACTTAATCTCATAAAAAATGAAAACTATTTTGAGTCCACAGTAACAAACCCCATTCCTAAAATAGATGCCATTTCTATATTTTTTGTACAAAGCAAACAAACTGAATTACTCGAGTTCACACAGGGTAAGCTAGACTTATTTACCGGCTTAGAAAGTTCATTTAAAGATGAAATACTCACTGTAGATGGGACACTAAAGCCTAAATATAAGAGCAACTTTAAGCTCAAGAAAAGTCCTTTTCTAAACACCGAGTACTTGGCTTTCAACCTAGAAGACAGCACATCACCTGTACAGGATATTAACTTCAGGAAGGCGATACACCACAGTATTAATCGAATAAAGATGATACGCTACTTGCGTAACGGAGTAGGGAAACCGGCTAATGGGGGCTTTTGTCCTATAGGCCTACCAGCTTATCAAACTACAAAGGAACAGCAGTATAACCAAGAGCTTGCCCAGAAATACCTCGTGAAATCTGCCGTTAAACAAGTCAAGCCTCTTATACTTACGACTACAGCTGATTACCTAGACCTCTGTATTTTAGTGCAAAAAAATTGTGCAGACATTGGCATAAAAATTAAGATCGATGTAGTGCCCAGTAGTTTACTCAAGCAGCAAAAATCAGCAGGAGACTTGGCCTTCTTTAGAAGTAGTTGGATAGCTGACTATCCAGATGGAGAGAACTATATGGCCTGTTTTTATAGTAAAAATAAGGCTCCTAACGGGCCGAATTATACACGCTACAATAACCCAAGCTTTGATACAGAATATTTGCAACTGCTATCAGAAACCGATCCTATAAAACGACAAGACTTATTCGTAAGTTTACAATACAAACTAGAGATAGGCCAGCCATACATATTGCTTTTTTACGATGAAAGTATTTGGATTCGCACTAAAAACGTGCAGAATATTAAGGTGAATGCACTGAATCATTTAGACCTTCGCCAAGCACATTTTAGGTAGTATGGCTACAATTAACGAATACGAACAAAGAAAATAATGAAGCCAGGATTACGAAATTTTTTAGCCATAGCCGCAGGGGTAATAGTAGGAAGTACTGTTAACATGCTTTTTGTTTCTAAAGGGGGAACATACATCTCTCCACCACTAGGTGTAGACCCCGAGGATATAAAGTCTATTAGAGCAAACATTCACTTGTATGAGGCTAAGCATTATATCACACCATTCTTAGCACATGCTATAGGAACACTTGTAGCTTCCTTTATCGCCGTAAAATTGGCGATTCGCAGAAAACAAACTGTAGGAATTATCGTAGGTACTTGGTTTTTAGTAGGGGGAATAACTGTAGCCAGTATGATTGGCACTCCTTTGTTACCAACTATAGTAGACTTAGCATTGGCCTATTTTCCATTTGCTTGGCTAGGAATAAAATTAGCCAAGTAAACTATACTATCCAGCCTTAAGGTTACCGGTCTTTTTTACACCACCTTTGGCTTTACTCTGAGCTTTTGGAGCACCTTTTGGAGTAGCCTTTTTCGTAGGTTTCTTAGCAGCTGATTTTTTAGCAGCAGACTTATCATCTTCACTAGATTCTGGTTCTGTCAGTTGATTAAAATCTACCTTATCCTTCAATATCTTATACCACGATACGAGTTTAAGTATATCAGAGTTGTATACTTGATCTTCATCAAAGTTTTCAACTACTTTTCTGAAAAATGCTTGTACCTCGACAGCACTACTTTTTTTAGAAATCAATTCTATTCCTCCTTCGGCTAGCGTATGAAGTTTCTTGAGAATTTCTTCAAGTTTTTCATCGCCATCATAAGTATACATCGATATATCGCTAAGAAACGACACTTTTTGAGTAAGACTCGTTGGGAATCGTTTTCCAGCTGCATCTAAAGACTCTACTATAAGTCCGTTTGCTCTGTTACCGATTAATTTTTGTAGTCCTGGTTTGCCAGCTACTGAAACTATTTCTGAAAGGTATAATGCCATACTATTATGAATAATGCTGTTTTGCTGTGCGAAAATATTTATTTATGTCAGATTGAGTGTAAGGTTTTAATCAATTTTCGTTTTAGGGCATAAGAACATATACACAATGAGAAAAAATATTCTAATTTTAAGCCTATTAACTTGGGGTATTGTAGCGTGTAAAAAAGAGCTTCTACCTACCGAAGCCAATATAGAGGCTCCCGCTATCACATTAACAAGGGTAACAAAACCGGTTTTATTCGACTTCACAAGTACAGGATGCCCTGGTTGTGGTAGTTGGGGCGGACCCACCTTCACGCGTATAGCAGATAAAAACAAGGGCAGTATAGTACCAATAGCCGTACATATTAAGTATGGTGATCCTATGATTACAGCTGTTAGTAATGAGATAGCAGTCAATAGAACGGGACCTCGATACACTCCACAACTGTGGGTAAATGGAAACAATGGCGTAGTCCTAAATAATAGTAGCATTGACGGGAATGCTAGTGTTGCCAAGATGGACAGTAACATCGCTGCACTCATAAATCAGGAACCCCAAATGGGTGTTGGGGTATCAAGTCTAATAAACGATGAGTTACTTAGCATACGTTATGCGACGGAAACATACACAGACTTAGAAGGAGAATATAGTGTGGCTGTTTATATATTAGAAGATAAACTTATTTTTAACCAGAGCAGAGCAGCTAGCAATCCTTACGAGCACAATTACGTTATTCGTGCAGCAAACAATGGAGCATTTGGGGCTTCAATGTCTTCAGAACACTTAAGAACAAGTGCCCAAAACGATGTAACCTTAGACATTGATTTGGATGAAAATTGGAATAGAGAGAACCTATACGCTGCAGTAATTGTATGGAAAAAAGATGGAGAGAACTACAGTATAGTCAATGCCAATAACAATAAAATTCATTGACAACAAAATATTTACTCAACGTTATCGTTATTAAGATGGGTAAATTTGATTTAATTGGTTAGTTGGTTGAGAGGGAGATTGGGGAACCAATTTCTCTCTCTCTTTTTATAAAAAAGTCAGTTTACAGACTTTCCCGAAGCCTTAGTAGCTTGGTGAGCAACTCTTCCATCTTGTGAAGTGGCAACATGTTGGCTCCATCGCTCAGTGCACTTGCAGGATCTGGATGTGTTTCTATAAACAAACCACTTACTCCTACTGCTACAGCTGCTTTTGCCATAGGCTCTATCAGCTGAGGCAAACCACCGGTTACTCCACTCCCATTATTGGGCTGCTGTAGTGAGTGTGTTACATCCATAACCGTAGGATATCCCATTTCCTTCATCCACACCAAATTGCGATAGTCTACTACCATATCACCATATCCGAACATATTGCCGCGTTCGGTAAGTAATACTTTATCATTTCCTGTTTCTTTCACCTTATTAGCCGCAAATTGCATCGCCTCTGCCCCTGCAAACTGGCCTTTTTTAATATTCACCACACGACCAGTACGGCCAGCAGCTTGTAATAAATCAGTCTGTCGGAATAAAAAAGCAGGTATCTGTAATACGTCAACATACTCTGCAGCCATAGATGCCTCGTGACTTTCATGAATATCTGTGACAGTAGGAACACCAAACTCTTCCCTTACTCTACCCAGTAGCTTTAAGGCCTTTTCATCCCCTATACCTGCAAACGAACTTGACTTTGTTCTATTGGCTTTGCGGTAAGATGATTTGAATACGTAAGGAATCCCTAACTTATCCGTTAATCTCGAAAGATATTCAGCAGTCTCGAGCGTTATTTTTTCATTTTCTACCGCACAAGGTCCAGCTAATAAAAAAAGCTTGTCTGAGTGCAAAATATCGTGAAGGGTCGTTGCTATTTTATCCATGGTGTTTTGTGTAGCAAAAGTAAACATATAAATAAGCAGATAAGAATTGCCTTACTCGTACTTTTTTCGGGTCTAGCATATTTTTCATCCTTGGCTCAGGAAGAGTACAATCCGTATTCAACCTCTTTTAGTGCAACGGCAATAGATGGTAAGCTATATCTAAGCTGGAAGACTAGAGCTGGTTTCACCTGTCAAGACATACACATAGAAGTATCACGAGACAGTATTTCTGGGTTTGAACGAAGAGGAACTTACTATGGCATATGCGGCGATACAAGTGAACGATACTATTCTTACGTGTTAGATAATCCTATATTGAACGCACTTAATTATGTGAAATTAGAACTTGGTAATATTGGTTATTCCAATACCATTAGTGTTGTTGTTGTAAAGGCTATTCAAGAAGTATTTGTGGTGCCTCACCCAGTAGAGAGCAACTCTATACTCCACTTTAAAAACAAAGAAAAGGCAAGCTACGTACTTAAAATGTATAATGCCCTTGGACAGGTTATTCTAACTACAGAAACAAACGATGAAGAAATAGACATAGGCCGTTATTCTTTACCACAAGGATTAGTATACTACGACTTGTATACTGAACGAAAAAAGGGATACAGAGGAAAGCTGCTAGTAAAGCATTGATCGTTTTATTTCTTCATAAATCTACACACCTTTGTGTAAATTAAGCTAGATTCTTTACCCTGTTGCCATAGTGTTTTAGAACCGTGGTCTGACAGTCCTTTGGGTTTATGTTCTACAACACTTGCTTGCTTCAATGCAATAACTATAGGCCTTACTATAATATCAAACTCTGCACTTGCACCTGTAATAAATACTGGTTTATCTAAACTAGTTACAGCATTCTTCACCATATTCTGATTGCTAAGGTATTCACCAGGACTAAATGCCACTACTTTAGAAACCAATGAATCTTCTGCCGCTACCATTAAAGATAGTGATGCCGTGTATGAGCTACCCCATAAAATAATTTCTTTGTCCGTATTTGCAGTAACATATTCTATTGCGGTTACTATGTCTTGTTTTGCATCTATATAGCTTGTAGGTAAACTTTTTTCTTCGGCACTTTTAGCTGTTTCATTAAAAACTTCATTGACTAGACCTCCACTTCTTAAGTCTACAGCCAAACAAGCAAAACCACTATCTACAAGTCGCGGTGCAATATTTTTATATTCTCCTCTACTGTAACCCGCTTGATGAAAAAGAAGAATTATTTTACGAGCACCTTTATTGGGATAATAATCTGCAGTAATAGTAACCCCATCTTTGGCGTCAAACGTAAACGTACCTGCCTCCCCTTTTTCTATACCAATTGCTGCATCTTTTAATGCACCTTTGTCAGAAGAAGTAGAACAAGCAGAAATAAGCGTCGCAGCAAATAGTGTGAAATAAAAAACCTTTTTCATTATCTGTCAAAAATGTTTTATTTTTCTAACATTGCAAAGTCAAAAGAAATATTTATGTCAAACAATCTTTTAAAAGGAAAAAAAGGAATTATATCGGGAGCATTAGACAGTAATTCTATTGCTTGGAAAGTAGCCGAGAAGTGTGTAGAACAAGGTGCTGAGATAGTACTTACTAATGCACCAATAGCCATGAGAATGGGAGCTATTAGTGAGCTTTCTGAAAAATTGAATGCACCAATAATACCTTGCGATGTAACAGATAATGAACAAGTCGTAGACTTAATAGCTAAATCAATGGAGCATTTTGGAGGTCAATTTGATTTTATGCTGCACAGTATAGGGATGAGTTTAAACGTACGAAAAGGAAGGGAATATACCAATCTCAAGTATGATTGGACGCACAAGACGTATGATATATCTGCTTTGTCTTTCCATAAAATGCTGCAAGCTGCTTATCAAGCAGATGCTATTAAGGACTGGGGATCTGTACTAGGACTAACATACATAGCGGCACAACGCGTATTCCCAGACTATAGTGAAATGGCAGAAAGTAAAGCAATACTAGAGAGTATAGCTCGTAATTTCGGCTACCACTATGGTAAAAAATCTAAAGTACGTGTAAATACTATATCTCAATCTCCTACAGTTACAACTGCAGGTAGTGGAGTAAAGGGATTTGACGATTTTATAAGCTACGCTGCTAAAATGAGCCCATTGGGTAATGCAGATGCAAATGCCTGTGCAGACTATTGCATATCATTGTTTTCTGACTACACGAAAATGGTTACCATGCAGAACTTATTTCACGATGGCGGGTTTAGCACGACTGGAGTAAGCAACGAAGTACTCAGATAACACTAATTGTGTCATATGACAAATAGAAATTCTATCGTGTCGTATTCTACTATACTCCACCAAAAAGAAGGGTGCAGTTACTTGAGAAAAGAAATTACTGGATCACTACATTTCGCTTGAAAACAAAGCGAAATATAGCCGTCTAAACCAAAATAGAGTCTCTATTACATACAGTCGACTTTAAATACGGATGATACTCCATTCTACCTAGAGCCACAATCTATCTCGCCATCTTGTTGACCTGCATATAAATAGTGGTCACACTAAGAATTTTGCCAAATGACACTCGTATATTCTAACCACTACGGATATTACAACCATCTTAAACAGTTGTTTTAGAATAATTTATAGCTCTACTCCCATCTCTGCAAGTACATCATCTGCTTCACCAAAATACTTCATTACGTATAGTACATAGCGAATATCTACACCGATGCTTCGGCTATAGCTCTCATTCCATGCGTAGTCGTTTATTGTTGCTGTATATGCTCTGTCAAAGTTAACACCAACTATTCTACCCTTACTGTCCATTATAGGACTGCCACTATTGCCGCCAGTGGTATCCATATTGTACAATAGACCTACTACTACCTCACCGTTCTTAGGATGTTTGAGTACATCTGCAGGCTCTATTTCTTTCATCTTGTCTATGTACTCCTGTTGCAAGAAATAGTCTGGGTTATCGGTACCTTCTGCTTTTTCAAGAATTCCTTTTACAGTGGTAAAAGGACTCATAATCACACCATCTTCTGGTTCATACCCTTTGATATATCCATAAGTAAAACGCAAAGTACCATTAGCATCTGGAATAAATTCACCTCCGTTTAGATTCAATTCTAAATCATTGAAACGAGGTATAATCTCATCAATCTCCGCATTAATCTGGTTCATTTCTACTTGCATAGCACCAAATAGTTTATTAACTTTAGACGCAATAGTCACTAAATTTCCTTTTGTTTTTAAATGCTTGGAGAGGCTAATGTTCATTGTACGGGTTGCTTTGGTTACGTCATACAGTTTTGAACTCTCCCATAGTTTCGCAGCATAGGCCTTTATTACTGCTCTATCTTGCCCTATTTTGCCCCACTGAAATATTTCTCTTACTTCTCGTAATTTGCTTTGAGATAGACGATAAAATAACTCCGTAAAAAGCTCTTTCTCCAACGACTCACGATTGACGACACCTCTGTAGCTACCTAGCGTTTTTAGTATCGCTCCTTTATTCTCTTCTATATAAGATTTTTTATCTTGAGATGCCATTGCTCTCTCTGCATACAACGCGGTGTATGCTGCACCTGCAAATATTCCGTTGCCATAGAGTTGGTTGAAGTACAAGTAGTCGGTACTGAGCTCAAACTTGCGTTTGTACAATTCTTTATTCTTATCGAATAGAGACACATACGAGCTTAACTTGGGATTACTTTCTGCATACTCTCGCAACTTGTTCTGATCCTTGTAGGTTTGCTTAATAACATCTGTACGCTGCAATCCTTGCATCTTGCCCTTAAAGTTCTTTGTAGTATTACTCAGACTAGCTATTCGACCACCATAGGCCAGCTGCAAATCCACATCATCTCCTATGAACTTCTTTGTCGCCTCTATTCTATAATCAAACCAATCTGATATGATAGGTAATACATAGTTGTTCTGATAGTCTAAGAACTCCGCTGTTTGATTGCGATACGTTCTTCCTGGATAGCCCAGTATAAAGGTAAAATCTCCTTCTTCCGTTCCTCTCGGGTTTACTTCTAAGTGAGATTCGGGTGTGTAAGGCACACCATTTTCGTAAGCACGCACTACAGAGAAGTCTGCATTGTGTCTGGGCCATTCCCAATTATCTGTTTCTCCACCAAATTTACCTATATTTTTAGGGGGCACATAAACAAGTCTTACATCATTCAAGGTTTTGTATCTGAACAGCGTGTAGTTTTTGCCTACCAACATTTCAGAAATTTCTACTGTAAGATTGGTATATTTTTTTTGCTCTTGGTCTTCTATCTTGGCAATGTTATTTTTTATGGTCTTTTTGCGTTCTAGTGCGTCCATGCCTTCTCTGGTACCTGCCAATACTAGAGCAGAGACATCAAAGTATGACTGAGTAATCTTACAAGGTAAAGTCGTTTTTATCTCCTTAGATTGGTCATTAGCATAGAAGCCATTCTCTAAGTAGTTATTTTCTGAGCTACTGGCAGCAGCTACTTGACTAAACACACAATGATGGTTTGTAATGATAAGTCCCGTCTCTGAGATAAAAGAACCTGTACATCCTCCGAGTCTCACTAGTGCATTTACCAAGGCGGGTCTAGACTCATTATATATATCATTTACGGGGATCTCTAATCCCGCTTTTTTCAAGTCAAGTTTAGAAAGGTCACTCATCGGGAATATTCCCTCTTCGTCCACCATATTTATAAACGAGAACAGTGAGCCCGAAATGAGCATTAGAAGGACTATTTTTTTCATGATATTGTGTTAACTAGCGATTGTAAATATGTTTCTAATCAAAAAATGAGGCTTTGATGAAATTGGTAAGCATTTCGTTTCCGCTATCCTTTATATCATTAACTTTTCCGCTCCATTCATTCATACCCTTGTGTATAAATATTACATCATCACCAATATCAAACACGGTTTTCATATCGTGTGTATTTATAATGGTCGTAATATTAAATTCTTCGGTAATTTGTTTTAGTAGCTCATCTATGAGTCTACTCGTTACTGGGTCTAAGCCTGAATTTGGTTCGTCGCAAAAAAGGTATTTAATATCCAAAGCAATTGCTCTCGCAATTCCCACCCTCTTTTTCATTCCGCCACTTATTTCAGCCGGAAACTTATTGTTAATTCCTACCATGTCTACCTGCTCTAAGCAAAAATCAACACGATCTCTACGTTCGGCCTTAGTCATATTGGTAAACATTTTAAGTGTGAACTCTACGTTTTCTTCTACGGTGAGTGAGTCAAACAACGCTGTTCCTTGAAAGAGCATTCCTATCTCCTTTCGTACTTCACGGAGTTTACTGTATTCTAAATTTGTAAAATCACGATCATCGTAGAAGACATTTCCACTCGTAGGATTCAAAAGGCCTACCATGCACTTCATCATAACACTCTTACCGTGTCCACTACTACCTATCACAAGGTTTACCTTTCCTGTTTCAAACTTAGTAGATATACCCTGGAGAACCTCTACCCCGTCAAACGACTTTCTTACGTCTCTTAACTCTATCATAACATTAACTGAGCCAATAGATAATCTGAAAACAATATGGCCACTGCACTATAAACAACTGCTTTGGTACTACTAGCCCCAACCTCTAAAGCACCACCATTGGTGGTATATCCTTGAAAAGCAGATACCGAAGTAATAATAAAGGCATACGTAAAGGCTTTTACAAGTGCGAAGAACAAGTTGTAGGGTAAAAACGATTCTCTTGCTCCTTGCAAATATTCTTCAGATGTAAGAATCCCAGAAGCTTCTCCAGCAATAATGCCACCTAGATTGCTCAAAAAAATAGAAATAACCACAAGAAGAGGAATCATGACAAGACCAGCGACTATCTTGGGTAGTGCCAGATAACCACTTGAGTTGATACCCATCACTTCTAAAGCATCAATCTGCTCACTTACCCGCATTGTTCCAATTTCTGAAGCAATGTGTGAACCCACTTTACCAGCCAATACCAGACACGTAATGGTAGGTGCTAGCTCTAGCATACTACTGTCGCTTACTATACTGCCAATTACTGGCTTAGATATGAGCGGGGAAATAAGTTGATACGCAATCTGTAACGTAGTAACCGCACCCTGAAAAATAGCTATAATAACAACGATAGCAAGAGAACCAACTCCTATATTATTCATCTCTGTAATGGTACGGTCTATATAAACACTCAATTTCTCTGGCTTGCTGAACATGCCTTTGAGAAAGAGTAGATATTTACCGAAGTGATAGAAAAACGACATATCGGCTGTAAAGATAATGCCTTCTGATATTTGCACTAAATAAAAAGTCCACAGCTTGTCTATAACTAGATCTAAAACCAAATAAAGAAACACAAATAGCACCTACATTTGTAGTAAGAACACAATCAAAATGAGGGTAGCAGTAGTAAGTGGAGGAACAAAAGGAATAGGAAGAGCAATTGCAGAATTATTCCTAAGCCAAGATTTTAAAGTATATATATCGGCTCGTAACGAGGCCAAAGACTTTGTACATGAAAATTTAGTACAGTGCATCGCGGATCTTTCTACCAAAGAAGGTATATTGGCATTTGCTAATTCTGTAAAGAACCAAGCAACTAAAATAGATGTTTTGGTTAATAATGTAGGTGTCTTCATCCCAGGCAGTCTCATAGACGAAGAAGATGGTTGTTTTGAAACACAGATAAACACCAATCTAGCCAGCACCTATCACCTTACACGTGCTACTATAGACCATGTAAGGGCGTCAGACAAGCCCTATATATTTAATATATGCTCTACGGCAAGTATCACCCCATACATGAATGGGGGGTCGTA
>TARA_B110000902_G_scaffold43603_3_pt1 | contig 62281 bp, 48 predicted proteins | sample TARA_B110000902 | Tara Oceans TARA_B110000902 (sample SAMEA4398009) | marine metagenome | biome: Polar Biome; feature: [SRF] surface water layer (ENVO:00010504); material: water (ENVO:00002006), including particulate matter (ENVO:01000060) such as... | depth 5 m | reverse complement strand
AGGTTAACACTTTCAGTATTTGAATCGAAAGTAGATGAAGGCCCTCCAGAAACACAATATTGGGCAAATGAATATTGCGGTGAAAACAGTATTATGCCGAAAATTGCAAGCATATAAATGTAAAGTCGTTTCATAAAATAAAAAATTGAGTTAATTTAAAGTTCCTAAATGTATAACATCTATCACCGTATTCCAAAACAAATAACAAATAAAAATAATGTGATTATATATTTACCATCAAGAAACGAACAAAACCCACTTAGACTCTAATTTATTAAAAGGACTTTTTAAATTGATAGGCGGACTTTCGCTGAAATCGAAGTTGTCAATATAATTAGGAAGGATCAAATAGCTGATTCGAGAAAACAACGTTCAAAATATTTTATTCTTTAGCTGCCTAATTCATTCCTTAATCAGTAAATGTCAGATTGAGATTTGGTTAACGCGACAGAACCAGATTTTCTAATATTCGAATGTATCCATGAAACTAGTAGTAAACTCCCCTTTAACGAAATTCTCGTCTTCCATTAATTTCTGGTGGAAAGGGATTGTTGTTTTAATTCCTTCGATAATATATTCTCCCAATGCTCTTTTCATCTTCTTAATCGCTTCCTCTCTAGTTTGAGCAACAACGATAAGCTTAGAAATCATTGAATCGTAATAAGGCGAGATTTCATATCCTGCGTAAACATGTGTATCAATTCTGATACCGTGTCCACCAGGAGCATGATAACTTATAATTTTCCCTGGAGACGGTCTAAAGTTCGCACTCGGGTCCTCAGCGTTGATTCGACATTGAATCGCATGCATAGTAGGAAAATGATTTTCTCCTGACATTTTCTCTCCGGCAGCCAATTTGATTTGTTCTTTAATCAAATCGTAATTAATAACTTCTTCGGTAATTGTATGCTCAACCTGAATTCTAGTATTCATTTCCATGAAGTAGAAGTCGCGGTGTTTATCGACCAAAAACTCAACTGTTCCTACACCTTCGTAGTTCACAGCTTTTGTCGCTTGAATCGCAGCATCTCCCATTCTTTTTCTCAAGTCATCTGTCATGAACGGAGAAGGGGTTTCTTCAACTAGCTTTTGGTGACGTCGTTGTATAGAACAGTCTCTTTCAGAAAGGTGACATGCATTTCCATATTGATCTCCGGCAATTTGAATCTCAATGTGTCTTGGATCTTCGATGAATTTCTCCATGTACAAAGCATTGTTTCCAAATGCAGCAGCAGATTCAGCTCTTGTAGCGTCCCATGCAGCCTCCATGTCCTCTTCTTTCCATACCACACGCATTCCTTTTCCACCACCACCGGCAGTTGCTTTAAGAATAATTGGGTATCTCACAACTTTAGCTGTTTTGATAGCATCCTTTAAATCTTTCAACAATCCTTTCGATCCTGGAATACAAGGCACTCCTGCAGCGATCATTGTAGATTTAGCGTTTGCCTTATCTCCCATTCCATCAATTTGTTCTGGAGTTGCTCCAATAAACTTGATGTTGTGCTCTTGACAAACACGAGAAAATTTCGCGTTTTCAGACAAGAACCCATACCCTGGGTGAATGGCATCCGCATTTGTAATTTCTGCAGCTGCGATAATACTTGGGATTGATAAGTAAGACTCTGCGCTTGTTGGTGGTCCTATACAAACCGCCTCATCAGCAAATCTCACGGGCAAACTGTCTTTATCAGCAGTTGAATAAACCGCGACAGTTTTTATTCCCATTTCCTTACACGTACGAATAACACGTAACGCTATCTCTCCTCTGTTCGCAATTAAAATCTTTTTGAACATGCTCATAGCAATTTATTTATGTGAATGGCGCATTAAAAACGCTTGCAAAGAAGCTATTAATTTCTGCCAACAAAAATCTAATTATGACGGATCAACTACGAATAGTGGCTGATCGTACTCAACTGGTGTGGAATCATCAACTAAAACTTTAATGATCTTACCTGAAACTTCCGCTTCAATTTCATTAAACAATTTCATTGCTTCGATAATACATACGGTATCTCCAACTCCAATTGTATCTCCAACATTCACAAAAGAATCCTTGTCTGGCCCTGCTGATCTGTAGAACGTACCAATCATTGGAGATTTAACAGTAATGTAGTTTGAATTTTCCTCTTCAGCTGGAGCAGCAGCAGGTGCAGCAGCAGCAGCAGGTGCCGGAGGTAGCGCCGCTACAGGAGCAGCAGCCACGGGAGCAGCTTGAACAATTATTTGTTCTTTCGCCTCAGCTTGTGACTTAATTATGATTTTAAAATCTTTTTGTTCGATCTCAACTTCGTTGACTCCTGATTTGGCAACAAATTTGATTAAATCTTGTATCTCTTTAATATTCATTTTATTCAAGTATTAATGCGATAAAAATAGTATAATTTAGGAATTATACGCCCATTTTAAATAAACAGCTCCCCAAGTAAACCCACCACCAAAGGCAGATAAAATTAGGTTGTCCCCTTTTTTCAATTGTTTTTCATAATCCCACAAACACAATGGCAATGTCCCAGCTGTTGTATTTCCGTACTTCTCAATATTGATCATTACCTTTTCTTTGGAAAGACCCATTCGATTTGCAGTTGCGTCGATTATTCTAAGATTCGCTTGATGCGGCACTAACCAATCAACGTCGTCGCTAGTCAAATTATTTTTCTCCATGATTTCAGCAGAAACATCTGCCATATTCGTTACAGCAAATTTAAACACTTGTTTTCCTTCTTGTTTCACGAAGTGCATTCTATTGTCTACTGTTTCATGAGACGCTGGTGCAAATGAACCTCCACCAGGTTGAAACAAGTAATTCCTGCCTGCTCCATCACTTTTTAATATAAAGTCTTGTACACCTAATCCCTCATTGTTTGGCTCAAGCATCACTGCTCCACAACCATCACCAAAGATTATACATGTCGTTCTGTCTTGATAATCTACAATAGAAGACATTTTATCAACGCCAACTACAACAACTTTTTTATATTTTCCAGTTTCAATAAACTGTGCTCCCGTAGATAATCCATAAATGAAACCTGAACAGGCCGCAATTAAATCAAAGCCCCAGGCATTTTTCATTCCTGTTTTATCGCAAAGTACATTTGCAGTGCTAGGGAAAGGGTAGTCTGGAGTTACAGTAGCCAAAATCACCAAATCAACCTCATTCGGTGATGTGTTGGTTTTTTTCAAAAGCCCATTAACTGCTTCTACTGCCATATCAGAAGAAGCACCATCTTTCATGATTCTTCTTTCCTTAATTCCTGTTCGTGAAGTGATCCACTCATCGTTAGTGTCAACGATTTTCGCTAAATCTTCGTTGGAAAGGATATGCTCCGGCAAATATCCTTGCACCCCTGTTATTGCTGCTGTCGTTTTCATATTCTAATTAAAAGCTTCATTAATTTTTGTAGCTAAACCTGAGTTTGCAACTTCGCACGAGTGCAATATCATGTTTTTCACTGCAATATCGTTAGAGATTCCGTGACCAATTATCACATTTCCTTTAACACCAAGAATAGGAGTACCGCCATAGTTCTCATAATTAAAGCGATCCAAAAATTCATCATTTACGTTTCTTTTCTTTAGCATGGCGTACATTCCCTCTGCCTGTTTAAGTACAATATTCCCTGTAAACCCGTCACAAACAACAACGTCTGCAACCCCAGTAAATAAGTCACGCCCTTCAATATTTCCAATAAAATTAATATTATCAGAACTTGCCAATAATTTATGAGCGGTTTGGGTCAAAAGATTTCCTTTTGATTCCTCTTCACCAATGTTAAGAAGGGCTACTCTAGGTTTTTCGACGCCGTAAACGTTATTCGAGTATAATGAACCAAGAACTGCGAATTGCTGCAGAACATCTGGCTTACAATCTGCATTCGAACCTACATCCAAAAGAATGGATTTCGTTCCGTCAATTGCAGGTAACGTTGATGTAATACAAGGACGGATAACACCTGGAACTGTATTGATTTTAAACATTGCTCCAACGAGCATAGCTCCCGTATTTCCAGTACTTGCGAAAGCCTGAATTTCTCCACTCGCCAATAAATCAAATCCGATCGCTATCGAACTGTTCGGTTTTTGAGGAATAGCACGCGTGGGATGATCGTGCATTGTGATCAGATCCGGTGCATGGACTATTTCAAAATTCAAGGGATCTTCATTAAAAGAAGAAAGGCCACTCAGAATAGAATCCTGGTCGCCTATCAAAACAATTTTCGTGTCCACTGAAAGTTCTTTGCGTGCTAAAATTGCGCCCGCAATATTTGCTTCGGGCGCGAAATCACCACCTAGGACATCTATACCTATCTTCATAAAGAAGAACTAATGTACAGAATTAAATTGCAACTTCTTTCTCAGCTACTACTTTTCCTTTGTAGTACAATTTCCCTTCATGCCAGTGAGCATGGTGGAATAAATGTGGTTGTCCTGTTGTTGGACAAGTTGCAATGTTTTTCGCCTCCGCCTTAACGTGAGTTCTTCTCTTATCACGTCTCGTTCTGGAGATCTTTCGTTTTGGGTGTGCCATTTTACTTTATTTAAGGTCTTACTATTATTTCTTTAATCCTTTCAATGCGTTCCAGCGTGGATCGATGTAATCATCATCACCATTTTGGTCTTCATCTTCTTTTTGATCGGTATCTTCATCTGGTTCATTTTCCGATTCCCCATTATCCGCAGTGTCATCTTCTTCTTCATCCGAATCCCAATCATCATATTCTTCATCTGGCTTAACGGAGCCGTCTTCATTCAGTGTAAATACCTGATACTCGCTTAAGATTTTCATTACGTCTTCGTTGCATTCACCTTCTTTGTGCACTGTTCTGGATGGAATGGAAACTGAGATAAACTCATGGATACTTTCCTTAACATCAATTTCGTACTCTTCGGGGTAAACGATTACTAAAGACTCATCTTCCGAGGGTTTATCATCAAATTTATAAACCAGTTGAAATTCTCCTTCAACATCAACATCAACGGGGTCGTTACATCTTCCACAGGATGCCTTTACGGTTCCGCGGATGGTGTAGTCACCAATCAACATTGTCTCTTTTTTGTCTAGAAGAAAAGTAACATATACATTTCCTTCAAGAACAATTGAGTATTCGATACTTTCAAAGAACGCTTTTCCAATCTCAAAATTGAATTCGTGAACTCCTTGTTTTAAACCTACGAAGGGGATTACAAACTCTTTATCTGACATAAAAACCGCCTAAAATTGGAGGGCAAAGTTAACTATTATAAATGAAAGTTGCATGATCGATGCAATTAATTTTGAATTAACTCTTCTAATTGGTGTGAATCTACTAAAATTGGAGAGGAAATAGGTAGTTTAGGGGGGATTCATTGCGATTTTTGTTGTGTTTGGTTTTCTTAGTTAAAAACGAAATAAGTAAACTCAAATATCACGGTTTCAGGACATGTTTATCGAAAAGATACTATGAATCACTCGGGAGCCTACTTAAGTTTTTAGCACGCAGATTCGGTACGCTTCAATAAGCGCAGTATACACGGTCTGTGCAATAGTTAAACTGTTGCGAAAAACAAAAAAGACCGTATCGACTTAACAATACGGACTTTAAATAAGCATATTACAGAAGGGACTAACTTTCTTTTGTCTCCTTTTTTGATCCACCTTGAGGTTTTCTATGACCGCCTCTATCGTCATTTCTAAATTCTCTGTCTTTTTTATCGCGTTTTGAAATCTCAAGCGGATTGGCATTTATTTCTTTTTCAAAAGCATGTGTTTTGTAAACATCCATCGCAAGGTAAATCGCATTTCTCATTGAGTCTCCAGATGCTTTGTTTTGACCTGCGATGTCGAATGCCGTTCCATGATCTGGTGACGTTCTAATCACTGGCAATCCAGCGGTGAAGTTGACACCTTCATCAAAAGACAAGGCTTTAAATGCCGCCAAGCCTTGATCGTGGTACATTGCTAAAACGCCGTCAAATTCTGATTTTGAGCTTGAACCGAAAAATCCATCGGCTGGATACGGGCCAAAAGCTAAAATGTCTAAGCCTTTTGCTTTTGCAATGGCAGGATTGATTGCTTCGCTTTCTTCGCTCCCCATTTTACCGTTTTCACCTGCATGTGGATTGACTCCAAATACTGCGATACGTGGTCTACGAATACCAAAATCCTTTTTCAAACTTTCATTAAAAGCCTTGATTTTAGCGAAAACTTTTTCTGTTGTTACTGCTGTAGGAACATCTTTCAGTGCAATATGACTAGTTACCAATCCAACTCTTAACGTCGGAGAAACCATTAACATAAGTGCTTCTTCTTGTCCTGCCATGTCCGCCAAGTATTCTGTATGACCTGGAAATTTGAATCCCATTTTCCCCATTGCATCTTTCGATATCGGCGCTGTAACAAGAACATCAACTTTACCTGATGCCAAATCCTTTGTTGCTGATTCCAAAGATTCAAAAGCGTATTTCCCTCCTGATTCCGTTGCTTTTCCTAATTCAAAAGTGATTTCTTCATCCCAAATGTTAATCAAATTGATTTTTCGGCTTTTGACCTCATCTGCTGATTTGATCGAAACGTAATTGAAATCTTGAAGTCCAAGCGGCTTTTTGTGGAAGTTCAACACTTTAGATGAACCATAAATAACAATCGTGCAATTGTCCAGCATTCGACTGTCATTCAACGCTTTCATAATCACTTCAGGGCCAATTCCATTAATATCACCGATTGAAATCCCAACGCGAATTGGGCCTTTCTTAACTTTTTTTGGATTTTCCATTATGAGAAGTTTTTGAAGAAGTGATACATCAATCGAACTCCAGCTCCAGTACCTCCTTTTGTTCGGTAAGCATCTGTTCTATCCAACCATGCTGGTCCAGCCAAGTCAATGTGGATATAAGGTGCTTCTACGAAATGCTCTAGGAATTTCCCAGCTGTAATCATTCCAGCGTAAGGCCCGCCAAGATTTTTCAGATCTGCAATTGGCGATTTCATTTCCTCTGCATATTCATCCCAAAAAGGAAAACGAACTGTTCTTTCGAATGCACCGTTTCCTGCTGCTTCGAGTTGCGTGAAATATCTGTCGTCAGCATTTCCCATAACACAACTTCCCATATTTCCAATCGCTCTAACTGCTGCTCCTGTTAAAGTTGCCGCATCAATAACTATTTCTGGATCAAATTTCTTAGAATACGCTAAGGCATCCGCAAGAATCATTCTTCCTTCTGCATCCGTATTCAACACTTCAACAGTTGTTCCGTCGTACATTGTAACAATATCTCCAGGTGCATACGCATTCAATCCTGGTCTATTATCCGTTGCCGGGATAAGCGCAATAATGTGCAATGGAAGTTTTTGCATTGCCGCTAAATAAATTGCACCAGCCATACAAGCTGCTCCACCCATATCACTTTTCATGATATCCATAGAGTTTGCAGTTGGCTTTAAACTCAGGCCTCCAGTATCGTAGACAACACCTTTCCCAACAAGAACAATCGGTTTTTTATTCGTCGCATTCTCAGGTTTGTACTCAGCGATTGTAAATGTCGGTTGGTCAATTGATCCTTGATTTACAGCAAGCAATCCACCCATTTTTAAGGATTCGATCTGTGTCTTTTCAAGGACAGTAACTTTTAAATCTGTTGAATCAGCCAAAACTGAAATCTCAGCAGCCAATTGATCTGCGTTTAAAAACGATACAGGCTCATTGACCATGGTTCTAGCCCATGAAACGGCTTTGTAGATGCTTTCAAGTTCGTCGCAATCTCCAGCGCTGAAAGAAGCATCAACGAGAACTTCTGCAAGCTTGTTGTCTTTCTTCTCTTTGTCTTTGAAATACTTATTGAATTGATAATTTGAAAGAAGCAATCCTTCAATCAAATCAAAGCAATTTTCTTTTGAACCTAAAACTGCTATTTGAGCTGTTTGAGTCTTGAAAGCTCCTCTGGCTTTCGCTCCACGCACCCTCATTTTCTCAGCATTTACGTCGTGCTTAACAAATACGGTTGTGTTTACGAAATCAGAATTAGTCGCTACATCTTCGTCTCCTTTAATGAACTTTTCAAACAATGAATTGTCTGCTTCATCCAGTCCTGTTGGCTTTTCAGCTTTGCTACCTACGATTATACGATTCGAGCATCCACCGAAATTGCCGTTATTAATGATCTTCATTATATATGTGCAATTGTGAATCGTAAAGTTAATCAACTCAATTAATATTTCAACAGTTTCTAAAAGATAGAAAGAAGATGTCTTCAAACGAAAAATTTACTGAATAAGACCCTCTCCAGTTTGTACGATCAAAACATTCGCCATTCTTCAATAGCTCTAATCTCGGTGCTAATTTTCCTCAATTTCGTAATATTCATACTCAAAGATCTCATAGCTTCCTCCTCCTGGTTTTTTCTGAACGAGCTTTTCAGGAAGCTGCTTTTTATTCATTTGAAAAGAGCTTTCTATTCGGTTCAGGTATTGATTTGCTGAAAACGTTGAATCAATGAACCCAATGCAAAAACCCTTATCGCTATAATTTATATACCGCCTGTAGTAAAAAGGATACTTTTCGAAGGAAATTGAATTAATCATTTCCCCGCTGTTATTGTAAACAAAATCGACCACATTCGTCTCTGAAACGGTGTTGTGTACTTGGTATTTTTTTTGAGGTTTTCGCGTAGAGCCCAATACAATTAAATCGTCCGGTGTTGGGTTCAAAATTGAATCTACTGTTAATGCGCCCCAGTTTTTCTTATCCAACATATAAAACAAGTAATTGCCCGTGTTTAAATTCGAATACACCAAAGTCTTTTTGAGGTATTTTTCTTTAACATGGATGGTATAATCACCCTCGTCATCTATTTGTTGTTCGCCATTTAAAATTTCCACTTCAGAATATCCCATGTCATCTTTAATATCGGAATATTTAAAAGTAATATCCTGCACAATCATGTTCTCGTAGAACTTTTTAATTCGTACACTTAAAAGCCCACCTTCTTCATCGAAAACATACAAACGAGTTTCTTTCGGCATTGGAATTTCATCTTCGCTAACAAGAGGGTAAATATTTCTGGAGATCGTTTTTATTCCGCTTTTCTTAACGATTGTATCATCGAACCAGACAGGGAATGAGGCATTTTGTTCACTGTCCGAAAACATCAATTCCATATTGAAAATAAAGTCTTGAGAGGGCTTAATTGTTTGACGGGCTTCCCTTTTTTTCTCTGCATTACAGGCAGTCAGAATTAAAATAGAAAGGAGCAGGATGGAGTGGCGAAAATTCATTGTGATCTCAATATAGGAACAATCTTTCAGTAAAAGTAGTTCGCATCATTGTCTTAGAATTTCAGTAACACGGTAATTAAGCGTAATTTTGTATTGTGATAGATGAAAGACCGATAACAGACTGGATGCCTTTAACGAAAAAGGAACTTACAAACCGTGGGCTTGAAGAAGTAGACGTAGTATTGATTTCAGGAGATGCCTATGTGGATCATCCTGCCTTTGGGACGGCAGTTATTGGACGAATTATTGAAGACGAAGGCTTCACTATTGCGATTATCGCTCAGCCCAATTGGCAAGATGATTTAAGAGATTTTAAGAAATTTGGTCGTCCGAAGCACTTTTTTGGTGTTACTGCAGGCTGCATGGACTCGATGGTAAATCATTACACGGCGAACAAAAGACTTCGTTCAACGGATGCTTACACGCCTGGTGGTGAAGCTGGATTTAGACCTGATTATGCAACAACGGTATATTGTAACATTCTTAAGGACATCTATCCTGATGTTCCCGTTTTAATTGGTGGGATTGAAGCATCATTGAGGCGTGTTACACATTATGATTATTGGTCAGATGCTCTCAAACCCTCAATTCTGGAAGAATCTAGAGCCGATTTATTGGTGTATGGAATGGGAGATCAGCCTTTGCGAGATATTTTAAGATTGCTTAAAAAAGGAGTTCCCTTTTCAAATTTAAATACGGTTAAACAAGTTGCTTTTTTACAAGACAACACTGTTGAATTGCCAAAAAATAAAAACTGGGAAACGATAGCCTTATCAAGTCATGATGTTTGCCTTGAAGACAAAATTAAGTTCGCCGCCAATTTCAAAGTTGTTGAGGTAGAATCAAACAAATGGCAAGCGAATCGAATTACACAAGAAATTGGCAACAAGACCTTGGTGATTAATCCGCCTTACAAGACAATGAACGAAAAAGAAATTGACCGTTCATTCGATTTACCTTATACGCGATTGCCGCATCCGAAATACAAAAAGCGTGGGGCGATTCCAGCATACGACATGATCAAGTTTTCTGTCAATATGCACAGAGGTTGTTTCGGTGGTTGTAGTTTCTGCACGATCTCGGCGCATCAGGGAAAATTCATTGCATCGAGAAGTGAGAAATCAATCCTTGCTGAAGTAAGTCTTGTAGCCGAGCATCCAGAATTTAAAGGGTATTTATCCGATATCGGAGGGCCTTCTGCGAACATGTACAAGATGCAAGGTAAAGACGAGTCTATTTGCGCGAAATGCTCAAGCCCGAGTTGTATTCACCCGGTAATCTGCAGCAATCTGGACACGTCGCACAAATCAATGACGCAATTGTACCGTAAGATTGATGCGATGCCCGAGGTTAAGAAAGCATTTGTTGGTTCGGGAATTAGATACGATCTTCTTGCAGACGATTTCAATAAGAACAACGAAGATGGAAATCACGATGAATATATTGAACAATTAATCACCCGGCACGTTAGTGGGCGTTTGAAAGTGGCTCCTGAGCATACTTCTGATGCAACGTTAAAAGTGATGCGTAAACCATCATTTAAATACTTCCATAAGTTCAAGGAGAAGTACGACAAGATTTCGGCGAAACACAACTTAAATCAACCACTTATCCCCTACTTTATTTCTTCTCACCCTGGTTGTGAGGATGAAGATATGGCGAATTTAGCCGTGGAGACAAAGGACATGGGATTCCAATTGGAACAGGTGCAAGATTTTACGCCAACGCCAATGACAGTTGCTACCGTTATTTATTATAGCGGTGTCCATCCTTACACTCTTCGACCACACAAAACAGTGAAGGACAAGGAAAAGAAATTGAATCAACGTCGCTTCTTCTTTTGGTACAAAAAGGAAAACCATGCTTTTATCAGAAAATCGATGGAGCAAGCAGGCCGTGCTGAATTGGCCGATGAATTGATCGGAAAGGAGAAAGCCGGAGGTCGGGTTCCAAAATGGCTGGAAGAGAAACGGAAAAATCAACTAACTCGATCTGGAAAAAGTAGAAAGTAGAAAAATTGCGCATGAGGAAAGATGTTCTTTCTTTCGGGTTACTAATCGCAACGCTCTTACTATTGTTTCAGTTAAGTCAATTTCAACGCATTCAAGGCAATTTGGGTATTGAACTAATTGTAGCAGTTGTTTCGATTGTTTTTTCTTTCTTGGGGTCTATTTTCGCAAAAATTGCAGACGAATTATTGAGATGAATTATTGAGCGGTACTGAAATTTATTACAAAATAACTTAGGATTTCGAGCAGGAAACAGGAAGTGCTGTAACTTTTATAGAGTGGACTGTCAAACAAGGAAATTCGTCAACTAGATAAACAAAGCTGAAGGATTGCGGTTTGGCAGTCTTACAATCTTCAAGGGAAATTGTACAAAACTGAAAAGTATCTAATTCCTTGGAAAGAAGAACGATCTGAGCTGATAGGGGCTCAATTTATTTGTCTTTTGACGGTTAATCTTTTTTTAAAGTGTTATAATTCGTATTTTTATCTAAATCAACTAGATGCGAACTACACTACTCTTTTTCTTCAGCCTTTTTGGATTTTTAAGTTCTGCCCAAACAGCATTTCAAATCGCGTATGCAGAGAACCCGAATGTTCCTTCTGGTTTATTAGAAGCGGTTGCTTGGACGAATACCCACATGGTTCATCTCAATCCTTCACAAGAAGGTTGTTCTGGAATTCCTCAAGCGTATGGAATTATGGGATTACACGATGACGGAAAAGAGTATTTCAATGAAAATGGAATCCTTGTCACCAATCTCTCTGGAATCAGTGTAGAAGAACAAAAAAGTACAGCAGCAAGGCAAATTGAAGCCTATGCTAAGGCGTTCAATCAATTAATGATTAACGATGGAGTTACGAACCCAAACGATCCAATTCTCATTAGTAAAACATTGGGTCATCTTTCAGAAATACCAGCTACGGGAATGGTTAATCTCTTAGCCCGAGACTTACAGGCGTATTCCATTTTGAAGTTCATGAGGTCGGCTGAAAAGGCAACCAAATATGGTTTTTCTCCCCAACATTTCAATTTAGAATCTGTTTTTGGAACTTCCAACTACCATGTTCTTTCTTCACCGAAAATCATATTCACCGAAACTGAAATCCAAAGTGAAAACGGTATTTCGTATGCCCCAAATGAGTCCAAATCTTTAGAATATGGGCCTGCAATTTGGAATCCCGCAGCAACGTGTAATTTCAGCTCTAGGAGTGGAACGGCTATTTCAGCGATAACAATTCATACCATTCAAGGATCTTACGCGGGTGCAATTTCATGGGCCCAAAATTGCGCTTCGAGTGTTTCTTATCATTACGTGATTCGATCCTCTGATGGCCAAGTGACCCAAATGGTTCTTGAAGCAGACAAAGCGTGGCACGTTGGAAGTGAAAACCCGTATACAATTGGATACGAGCATGAAGGATACGTAGATGATCCAAGTTGGTACACCGAAGAAATGTACAACAGCTCAGCTGATTTAAGCCGAGACATCGTAAACAGTGGTTATGGTTTACCACCACTTCGAACATATTATGGAGCTGCATCGGCTTCACCTCAACTGCTAGGTGGATGTACGAAAATAAAGGGGCATCAACACTATCCAAATGCCACGCACACAGACCCGGGGGTCAATTGGGATTGGGAAAAGTACTACCGTCTCATTAATAACATGCCCGTGTATTCTGTACTTACCAACCCGAACGTTTCGCTTTATGACACAGGTGGAATTACTGGTGATTATCAAGATGATGAACGTGAATTTTGGCTGATACAGCCTAACGGAGCGACAGACATAACAATCAATTTCACAGCCTTTGATTTGGAACAGGGATACGACAACCTTTTTATTTACGATGGTGATTCCTTAAACGATCCATTAATTGGTTCATATACTGGAACGAATTCACCAGGACAAGTTACATCTACTGGAGGATCACTTTTAATCGAATTTAGAAGTGACTGCGGGACGATATCGAGTGGTTGGGAGGCAACTTACACTTCTACAATTGATGATACAGATCTTGCAGAAAATGAGCTAGACGGCCTATCGATTTATCCGAATCCTGCATCTTCCGTTTTGTCCATTAGTCATGCGCCAATCGGAGGTGAAATTATTATCTACGACGGCAACGGGAGAGTTTGCCTCAGCCAAATCATCAAAGGAAACTCAGTTGATATTTCATTGTTAGAAACGGGATTCTATAACGTCGCTATTCGCGTGAATGAATCATTGGTTATTAAGAAACTGGTTGTTCTTTAAATCTTCAAATTATTCGGCACAAAAAAGCCCGTCTCGATTGAACTGAGACGGGCTTATTATTTTTGAAAAGATGTTTATCCTTCTTTAGAATCATCACCACCTTCTTCAGCTCCCTCTGCAGCAGCAGCGGCAGCTGCTTCAGCAGCAGCTTCTTCTTCTTCCTCCTCTTCACTTGCACCTCTAGCCATTTTGACTGAAACTACAACTGCACTAGCAGGCTCTAATACTTCAACACCTTCAATGTTTAAATCAGAAATACGAATTGAAGTTCCAATTTTCAAATGAGAAACATCAAGAGTAACTGCTTCAGGAAGAGCACCTGGCAAACCAAGCATTCTTAATTTTCTGTATGGTTGTCTCAATTTACCACCGTTCATTACTCCGATTGGAGCACCTTCAGTTCTTAAAGGAAGACTTACTTTAACTGGTCTAGCATCATCCAATTCTAAGAAATCAACGTGCATCGGTGTATCTCTAACCGGGTGCATTTGAAGATCTTGAATGATCGCCGTTTTCTTTGTCCCGTCAATATCAATTTCTACCTGAAAAACATCGGGTGAGAAAATGATTTTTTGTACATCTACTGATCTTACAGAAAAGTGAGTTTGTTCACCTGATCCGTAGATCACACAAGGTACCATACCAGCAACTCTTTGTGCTGCAGCATCCTTTTTTCCTACGTTCGCTCTTAACGAACCGCTCAATTGTGCTTTTTTCATTATTTATTATTTGTTATTTACTACTTAGATTATAAAATGTGAACTAATTGATTCGTTTTTCACCACGCCATGAATAACGTCAGCAAATAAATCTGTAACGGTCAGAACTCTGATCTTGTCATGAAATTGTTTCAAGGGAATAGAATCCGTAACGACTAATTCAGTTATTGCAGAGTTTGTGATGCGTTCATAAGCTGGTCCCGAAAGAACCGCATGCGTGCAAAATGCTCGAACACTAAGTGCTCCTTTTTCCATGAACAAATCTGCTGCTTTCGTAAGCGTTCCTGCCGTATCAACCATATCATCGACAAGGATTACATCCTTCCCAGAGACATCTCCGATAACAGTCATTTCTGCTATTTCATTTGCTTTTTTACGTTGTTTATGACAGATTGCAAGACCAATATCGAAACGCTTAGCGTATGAATTTGCTCTTTTTGCTCCTCCTGCATCAGGCGCTGCCATAATTAAGTTTCCTGCATTTAATTTCTCGATCTCTGGTGAGAAAATTGTTGATCCGTATAAGTGATCGACAGGAACTTCAAAAAATCCTTGAATTTGATCTGCGTGCAAATCCATTGTCATGATCCGATCAATTCCAGCGGCCATGAGCATGTTCGCTATGAGTTTAGCTCCGATCGCAACTCTTGGTTTATCCTTACGGTCTTGACGTGCAAACCCGAAATAAGGAATAACAACAATGATCTTTCTTGCTGAAGCGCGTTTTGCTGCATCAACCATTAATAACATCTCAAAAAGATTGTCAGAAGGAGGCATTGTAGATTGTACAATAAAGACATCTTGACCTCTTACAGTTTCTTCAAAAGAAACCTGAAACTCACCGTCACTAAAGACAGTTTTCTTAACATCACCCAATGCTACACCGTAAGAAGTAGCTATTTTTTCAGCTAAAACTTTAGAGGCCTGACCCGCAAATATTTTAATTCCTTTGGACATAATCAATCTTTGAGAGGGCAAAGATAGGGATTTCAAGCTAAATGAGTTACTTAAAGACAGATAAATAGCTATCCTTTTTTCTTCCGTTTGAAATCAATGTCTCTATCATTGATAATTCCAATTCGTAGGGAGATAAAAAACGTATTCGTTTCGAAATCCGTTGGACGCATCATAAAGTGGTAACCTGTCTGTAAGTGAAGCAACCAAAACTTAAATCCCACCACTGGAGCAAGACCTATTTTACCTCTGTCAAAGTTCGTTCTAAAGAACAAGTTTGCGCCATACGTTAACCCAATTCGGTGCGGTTTAACCCAATATCCAGCATCATAACCCAAGACTTGGTGTTTGAAGTTGTAGTTGAATCCCATATGAGCAGCGTGCGTCACGGAATTTAAAAGTCGAATCCTCTTCCATTTTCGCTCAACCCCTACTTCAGGAGCAAGGTATTTGCCCTGTTGCAAACCAAAGTAAGGTCCCGTTTTTTTTACATTGATTTTTAGCAGTGGCTTTCTACTTCGCTCAGTAAAATTACCCTGCAAGTCTTGAGAAAAACCAAAACTAGTTAGAAAAACAATAAGAACAACTAGCATTTTACTCATCTTTCTTTGATGACTTGGTACTTTTTTCAAACGAATTTTTTAAGACAATCGTACTTTCTTCAAATGCCGGGATGGTTGCAGTTGTTAGAGTTTTTATTGGGTAATACATTATTGATCCTGACTTCGTGCTTTCATCAATGATATCATTTCGTTCATCGTATGCATCTGTGATGATGATAAAACCACTTATATATAAACACATTTTAAGCAGCCCCAGAAATAAACCAGCAAACTTATTGAGTGGAGACAGTCGCACAAATTTCACTACTTTTTCAATTGCCTTTCCTGCAAAATAAACCATTGCTCCAGCAGCCAAAAAGGTAATTGCAAATGCGATTACAGGAACATATTCTGATTTAGAACCGAAATCTTCCGTAATAATTTTGGAGGCATAACTAGAAAAATGTATCCCTGCATAAAGCCCTAAGAAAAGGGCAAGAGTTGTAAACAATTGAATTACAAATCCACTTTTAAAACCATTATATCCTCCCCAAACCAGAAGCATCACAAAAACTATATCTAAATAATTCACTGTTAGATCTAAGGCTTAAATTAATCGCAATCCGAAACTAAAGTTGTACTGAAGCTCAATGCGATTTCAGACCACAATTTCGATACTCCATCATCACCACTGTGCAATTCCTTACAGATTGTATTCAAAGCAATAATTCCTGCCATTCCGTTCCAGCTGTCAACATCAATTGATGAAGTCCAAGAGAACATCCCGTCTTCCATCGTATAATCTCCTTCAACATCGGCAGTCATTCCATGCATTGTTACTGTCATAGACGCTTTACCAGTCTCCTGATTTACACTAGCTACTTTTCCTGTAATTTCCGGTGTATTCAAAACCCCAAAGAATTGAGCAGCGATTTTACCGTTGCGTTCTTCATTCTGCGTTTCAACTGACGCCGTATTCATTTTGAACTGAAGTGATTCTATTACTTCAAAAGGATTTTCAGAAGACTCACTTGTAACAATTATTTCATTGAATGTTCCGGCTACTGCCACTTTTGCTGTTGTCTTATATGCAACCCATTCAAAATCTGTTGATCCTTCATTGTATGAATAAATACAAATGTCTTTATCCGTTCCTTCATCTTCAATCTCTTTTGGATCATCGCCACATGAGGATAGTCCAAGAGTAAAAGCCAATGCTGCAAATACGAGTATTTTCATTTTCATAATAATCAATTAAAAGTAAGGCTCGAAGTTAAGCAAAATTCGAATGTATTATTCATTTAATTTTGAATCAAATCAACTTTTTAGAAGTCATTATCGGGATTCAAACAAACGCGAAATAAGGGGCGTAAATCATCAAATTTATACCTAATTTTGCCAAATGGATTTTGATATAGAATTGCGCTTTCAAAAAGTATTAAAGGGACTAGAACCTAATTTTGGTGGAGGACTGGATGTTCAGGCTGTCCTCTTTCTTATTGGCGTAAATGAACTTGGCATTGGTTATAAGGATTTCTCAAAAGCTGAGAAACAGGACCTTCTTCACGTTGCGATTTGCACATTATTGGAGCCTTTTGGTTATTATGAATACGAGAAGAGGGACGAAGAAAACTGGCCTCATTTCAAATTCTTAAAACCGCTTCCGAATCTTACCGATCGCGAGCAGCAACATCTGATGAAAGAGGCAATTATAGATTACTTTCAGCAAAATGAATACGCCGACTTAATCGAGTCTTAAATCGACTTATAACATTAACATAAGGTGGCTATCAAAGCATTATCTAATTTCACTATCTTCGCATTTAAATAAAAATATTCTATGGATTTTTGGATTAAAGCATCGCAGTTATTATTGTCGCTGTCCCTATTGATCGTTTTACACGAGTTTGGTCATTATATTCCTGCACGTATATTCAAAACACGCGTTGAAAAATTCTATTTATTCTTCGACTGGAAGTTCTCTTTATTCAAGAAAAAAATTGGAGATACTGAGTGGGGGATTGGATGGATCCCTTTGGGTGGATACGTAAAGATTGCAGGAATGATCGACGAATCGATGGACAAGGAGCAAATGGAAAAGCCTGCTGAGCCTTGGGAATTCAGATCAAAACCAGCATGGCAACGTTTGATCATTATGCTTGGTGGTGTAACAGTGAATCTTATTCTGGGAATGGTTATATATATATTTATCGTTTTTACCTGGGGAGAAAGACAAATACCTGCGCAAGACCTTAAACTGGGAATGGCAATTCATCCTTACATGGAGCAATTCGGTGTTAAGTCTGGCGATAACATTTTAGAAGTTGACGGAAAACCTGTCATGCATTTCAGTGACATAACAAAAGAATTATTGCTTCGCGGAGGACGTAAATTAACTGTGCTTCGTGCAAATGGTGAAACAAAGAAAATCACGCTTCCAGACGATATTGATTACAAGCTCTTTATTTCTGGATCAACAGATATTGCGGGTTATAGAAGGAAAACACGAAAAGTTGCCGGAGTTATGACATCAATGGATTCAAAGGACAAACTGTTCAAATCGGGCGACGGCATCCACAAAATAGATGGAAAGACAATTGACAAAATTGATCTGACAGATAAAGCGTATCTATCAAAAACACACAAAGTAATCATCGTTAGAGATGGTGACACTTCTGAAGTAAGAACGAATAAAAGAGAGTTTAAGTCCTTACTTAGAGCTGCACCTGCTATGGCTGGAGGATTGAAACCAAATGACAGTATTGTTGCGGTAAACGATCAGCCGATAATTTACCATGATGAAATCGTTTCTCAATTGTACGAGAAACGAAACAAAAATACCAAGTTGACTGTAATTCGAAACAATTCGGACACCATTAATATAAGTGCGTACGTTTCAAAATCGGGATCGGTTGGATTCAATGCTGGTGAATTAACATCCTCGGATACGACAGCGGCAAAAACTATTTATTACGGATTTGGAGAGTCGATTGGCAAAGGAATTGGGCGAGGAACTGAAACTTTAGGAGACTACGTTGGTCAACTGAAATTCATTTTCACTAAAAAAGGTGCTTCTAGTTTGGGTGGATTTGGCGCAATTGGTGGTTTGTTCCCGTCAACATGGCAATGGCAACCTTTCTGGGAAATCACAGCATTCATCTCAATTATATTGGCATTTATGAATATTCTTCCAATTCCAGCGTTAGATGGCGGACATGTTGTTTTCTTACTGTATGAAATAATCACAGGTAAAGAAGCACCAGAAAAGGTGCTGGAATATGCACAATACGTTGGGATTATCATCCTTCTAGGTCTATTGATCTACGCCAATGGAAACGACATCTTTAAAGCCATAACGGGCTAACTGACAGCTGTTTATTGCTGAACACTAATAATCTATTTTCTTACGTTTCGTATTCAGGTATTGACATGTGCAATAATTGTGTTTTACGCATTGTCTTTGACGTATTCTTTAACACTAAGACCACAATCTCGCATTTCCCACCGTTTTTACATCGATTGAATTGGAAGGAAATAAAGCGGTGACCCAAGTATTCCCCTGAGGAACAACAAACTCATCCGGATGAAATGTTAACTGATCACCCAATATAGGGATTTGTAATAATGAAATGGCCGCGCGGCCATTCCATTTGCTACCGCATCTAAAATTTCTAGATTCTGAGGTCCAAATGTAGTTCTTCTAGTAGATGGCCTGCTTCAGCTTTCGTCCAATGCACTGTATAGGAGTCATGCTATATGAGATTCGACTTACCGGTTGATTTTCGGGCATAAGTGATTAAGTGCTGGTTTTCATCCCCAATTTACAAAAATGAAACCAATTAAGAAAAATTCATGAATACTCTAGTTTACAGTCATTTAAAAAAGTCAACGAGCGCCTTTTTCTCTACTCCTTCAAGGATGAGATATTTCGAATTAAGCCTGGAAATTTTGTTCTTTTCACGGCGCTTTTCCTAAACAATTCTTGGAATACTTCTTCCGTTAAATCATCCCAATCGTGCTTGGACATTTTCAATAAATCTTCGTGTGGATTAAACCAAGGTTCAGAATGTGGTTTTGAAAATCGATTCCAAGGACAAACGGATTGACATATGTCGCAACCAAACATCCAATTGTCCATCTTACCCTTAAACTCGCTGGGCATAATTTCATCCTTAAGTTCAATGGTTAAGTATGAGATACATTTCGATCCATCAATAACGTACGGCTCGACAATCGCATCTGTTGGGCACTCATCAATACACTGCGTGCATGTCCCACAATAATCTTTGATAGGGCCATCGGGTTCAAGTTCGAGGTCGAGAATCATTTCAGCAATAAAGAAAAAAGATCCATGTTTGGGGTTGATGATGTTTGCATTCTTTCCCATCCAACCTAAACCACTTTTCTTTGCCCAAGCCTTGTCCATAACTGGAGCTGAATCGACGAAGACCCTTCCTCCTACTTCGCCAATTTCATCTTGAATAAATTGATAGAATTCCTTTAGTTTATCTTTAATGATAAAATGATAATCCTTCCCGTAGGCGTATTTAGAGATTTTCGGTGCTTTTGGATCTGTTTGTTCATCTTCCGTATAGTAATTCAATAAAAGGGAGACTACAGATTTTGCATCGTCAACAAGCAATCGAGGGTCCAATCGTTTGTCGTAATGGTTTTCCATGTAATTCATTTTCCCATGGTAACCAAGCTTCAGCCAATTGTCTAGTTGTTTTGCTTCTTCCGCTAAAAAATCGGCATTTGAAATCCCACAAAAAAAGAAGCCAAGCTCTTTCGCCTTTCGCTTTATTTTCTGAGTGTAAATTTCTTTTAAGTTCATCGGAAATAAAATTGTTCCATGTTAACGGAATTGGGAATCAGAATAATCCACCTTGAGTTGGTCCTGGAACAATTCCCAAATGCATAAATGCCTTTTCCGTCGCTTTTCTTCCACGAGGAGTTCTCATTAAGAACCCTTCCTGAATTAAGAATGGCTCGTAGACTTCTTCAATTGTTCCTGCGTTTTCGCCAATTGCGGTAGCAATGGTTGACATTCCCACTGGTCCACCGCGGAATTTCTCAATAATTGTAGAAAGAATCTTATTGTCCATTTCATCAAGCCCATTTTGATCCACATTCAATGCTTCTAAGGCAAGATTGGTGATTTCAAGAGTAATTGTTCCATCCCCTTTAATTTGAGCGAAATCACGCACACGTCGCAATAATGAATTTGCAATTCTAGGCGTGCCTCTGCTTCTACTGGCTATTTGGTATGCTGCCTCTTCAGTTGTTGGAATACCTAACAATCCTGCTGAACGTTCAACGATCAATGTTAAGGTCTTTGCGTTATAATAAGACAACCTTGAATTAATTCCAAAACGAGCTCTGAGCGGCGAAGTCAAAAGACCTGATCTCGTTGTCGCGCCAATTAACGTAAATGGATTCAATTCAATTTGTACCGTTCTAGCATTTGGTCCAGAATCGATAAGAATGTCAATTTTATAATCTTCCATTGCCGAATACAAGTACTCTTCAATGATCGGACTTAATCTATGAATTTCATCAATGAACAAAACGTCACCTCTTTCAAGGTTCGTTAAAAGGCCTGCTAAATCCCCCGGTTTATCCAAGACAGGTCCACTCGTGATTTTGCAATTCACTCCTAATTCATTCGCAATAATATTGGCTAACGTTGTTTTACCTAAACCTGGTGGTCCATGAAGTAGAACATGATCCAACGGTTCATCGCGAAATGCCGCTGCTTGAACAAAGACTTCAAGATTTGCCACTACCTTTTCCTGACCTGTAAAATCTTCAAGCCTTTTTGGCCTTAAAACTTTATCATAATCCTGATCATTGTGGCTTTCTGATTCTTCTTTATAATCGAATGATTCTTCCATTCTAATTGTTCTCTGTCAATTTAATTATTATCGAGACTTTAGCGTTTGCTCTTCAACTCCTAGCGGAGTTTCTTTTAAAACATCTACTCAAATCAAATGTACAAAAAAAGCCCCTTCCGATAACTCGGAAAGGGCTTACAATATTAAAGTATGTTTCTAATGACCTTCTTCTTCACCTTCCCTTAATGGAACAATTTGTGGAACGAAATCAACATCGTATCCTGGCTTAGAATAATCATAAGGCCATCTGTGAACAGTTGGTAACTCACCGTGCCAGTTTCCGTGAATATGTTCTACCGGAGTAGTCCATTCCAATGTTGTTCCTGACCATGGGTTTTGAACTGTTTTAGGTCCTCTTGCAACACTATAAAAGAAATTGAATAAGAATAACAATTGTCCTACGGCCGCAAGGATCGCAAACATTGTAATAATTACATTCAAGTCCATCATCATATCACCCGTAGCCGGATCGAAATCGTTGTAGACTGTATAATCATAATAACGTCTCGGTGCTCCAGCGATTCCTACGAAGTGCATTGGGAAGAATACCCCATAAGCACCGACAATAGTAACCCAAAAGTGAGCGTAGCCCAATCGAGTATTCATCATTTTCCCAAACATTTTTGGGAACCAGTGGTAAACACCTGCGAACATTCCAAAGACAGCTGACAGCCCCATTACTACGTGGAAGTGGGCAACTACGAAGTATGTATCATGAATTGCAATATCCAATGCAGCATCGGCCAAGATAATTCCTGTTACGCCACCTGTAATGAACGTTGATACAAGTCCAATTGCAAATAACATTGCTGGAGTGTAGACAATTGATCCTTTCCAAAGCGTCGTAATGTAGTTAAACACTTTAACGGCTGATGGAATCGCAATTAGTAAGGTTGTAAATACGAAAACACTACCTAAAAATGGATTCATACCTGTTATAAACATGTGATGTGCCCAAACAATAAACGATAAGAAACCAATTGCTAGAATTGATCCAATCATCGCTCTATATCCAAAGATCGGTTTTCTTGAATTCGTTGCGATAACTTCAGAAGATAACCCAAGGGCAGGAAGAAGTACAATGTATACCTCAGGATGACCTAAGAACCAGAAAAGGTGTTGGAACAATAGCGGTGAACCACCATGCTGCGTTAACATCTCTCCATTTACAATAATGTCAGAAAGGTAGAAACTCGTTCCAGCTAATCTATCCATGATTAATAAAACTACCGCTGATAATAATACTGGGAAAGAAAGAACACCTAAAATCGCCGTTACGAAGAACGCCCAAATTGTAAGAGGCATTCTTGTCATTGTCATTCCCTTAGTACGTAAGTTTAATACAGTAACGATGTAGTTCAAAGATCCAATCAAAGATGAAGCAATGAAAATCGCCATTGAAAACAACCATAAAGTCATACCCAATCCTGATCCACTAATTGCCTGTGGTAAGGCAGATAGAGGAGGATAAATCGTCCAACCTGCCATTGCTGGTCCTGTCTCAATGAATAATGATCCAAACATTATCAATGATGAAACAAAGAAGAACCAAAAAGACAACATATTCAAGAACCCTGATGCCATATCACGTGCACCAAGCTGTAATGGAATTAAAAGGTTCGAAAATGTACCGGATAAACCACCTGTTAATAGGAAGAATACCATAATAGTACCGTGAATTGTCACCAATCCTAAATACATATCCTCTTTCATAACTCCACCTGGAGCCCATGTGTCGCCAAGGAAGAACGATACAAAATCTGAACTTTCCCCCGGCCATGCCAATTGAATTCTAAATAATATAGATAACAACATTGCCACAACCCCCATGAATATAGCAGTCATCAAGAACTGCTTCGCTATCATTTTATGGTCCTGACTAAAGATGTACTTTGATACGAAACTTTCCTCGTGGTGTCCGTGATCATCGTGATGCCCACTTGCATCATGCGCTACTGCCGCCATTTATCCTAGTTTAAATTTATTCTTAATCCGTTATTTTCTTAATTAGCATCTGTTGATGGAATATCAAGATTTGCTTTCTTTTCAAGTTCAACTTTTAAAGCTTCTAACTCGCTTTGTGTTGTTGTTGGTAAAAGTGTATTCTCACCCTTCTTATATGTATGGGCAAATGTCGCTTCATGAACCTTACCTCTTTTAAGAAGAATTTTCTTGCCTTCATTATCAAGAACATATTTTCCTTTTCCATCCTTTCTGTAGACACCATTCATCCACTCATCGTAAGTTTTAGCATCAAGTACTTCAACCAACATTTTCATTTTGTAATGCGCTCCACCACAAATCTTGTTACACATAAGGATGTAATTGAAATTTTCATCTCCCTTAATCTTCTTCATCTCTTCGGTAGTTACGTCCGGTGTGAATTTAAATCGCGTAGTCATACCTGGAACATTGTTCATTTGAACTCTGAAGTGTGGGAAGTATGCTGAGTGAATTACATCTTTAGATCTGAAATTCATTTCATACTCTTGATCAACACATAAATACAATGTATCTGTTTGGATGATATCATCATATGCATTCGTGTCGATCTTGTCATCATGACGTTTTTTCATCTGATACAGCATTCGAATCAATCTTTCTCTTCTTGATAATTCAACCATCATCAAATCACGATCTTCAGAATTCATTACTATATTAGGATCATTCAGTGTTGTTTCAAGATAATGAATGCTTTTAGTATTCAAATATCCGTCTTCCATATAAAGAATTGCTGAATCGATAGTTTCAGTTGTCATTAAAGCCAATGGATTATTCTCCTCATGCGTCAATTTATAATCAAACCGACCTAACTTGTTATCCATTCCACTATAGCGCGCAGTCCAATCGAATTGCTTCGAAAATAACTCAACTCGAATTGCTTCCTTACCAGCAGGATCAGTTGTTGTATTCCAAACTCTTAATCCAAGAATAATAATAACTGCAAGAACAACAGCAGGAACAACTGTCCAGATCATCTCAAGCTTATTGTTATGAGGGTAATACAACGCTGGAACTCCTGGCTTTTTCACATACTTGTATGCGAAACCAAACAACAATGCATTTGTCAAGAAGAAAACCGCAATAATGATAATTAGGTTCAAATCCATCAACCAATCCGTTTCCCTACCGTGAACTGAAGCTGCTATCCCTCTTCCTGTCCATCCGTATTTCAACATCAACCAGATGAAACCTCCGAACAACAACACCATGAATGCCATCATCATTTTCGCGTTAAATCTATTGTCGCGATTGCTGATGTCGGATTCAACCTTTTTCGTAAGTTTTGAGGACAATTCGTAAACGCGCATCAACTGAGCCAACGCTACAACTCCTAAAACTATTACTAATAATATGACCAATTTAGTTACCATCTATGTATGTATGTATTATCTGTACTAAAGTTTATTAAATCTCGTGGTGTATACTTTCGTCCAAGAAAGGGTGATTAACCGGTGTTAATGGTGCCTTGGTTAGATTTACAAGAACTATCCTTATAAATGCTCCAGCCAGCAACAATACCATTCCAATTTCGATCAATCCAATTGTTCCATTTACTCCAAGTGTTCCTGGTGCTACCATCATGTAAACATCTAGCCAGTGACCAGACAAAATAATCAATCCAACGAAAGTTAGTATTCCGGAATGTCTCTTTGCGTCTCTCGACATCAAAAGTAACATTGGGAATGCAAAGTTAATGATGAACATCGTGAAATAAAGTACTTGGTAATTTTCAATTCTTGCAAGGTGGTATACTGTTTCCTCTGGAATGTTTGCATACCAAATCAACATATACTGGGAGAACCAAAGGTAAGACCACAAAAAAGAAGTTGCGAATGTCCATTTACCAATATCGTGAATATGACTTTCGTTTACCTTAGGTAAATAACCTTGTTTTTTCAAGTAAAGTGTTAATAAGACCAATACCGTCATAGCTGAACACCACATTCCTGCAAATACGTACCAACCGAATAATGTAGAGAACCAGTGAACATCAATTGACATAATCCAATCCCAAGAAGAAGTTGAACTAAACACAGCAAAGAACACCAAGAACAGCGCACCTTTTTTATAATTCTTAAAGTGAATTTCCGTTCCGCCAACCCTATCTTCTTCTAGTGATCTTTTTCTAAATCCTGTCCAGAAGATGTAATAAGTTCCCAAATAAATAATGGTTCTAACCCACCAGAAAATCATGTTTAAGTAACCCGTTTTACCTTCAATGATTGGATCGTAATGTTCCTCCCCTGGTGTTGTATACTCCGGATTCATCCAAGAATAAATATGTCCTCCATCAGTAACAGAAATTACTATGAAAACCAAAATCATTAATCCAATTCCATAAGGTAAGAACCCTGCAATACCTTCAATTAGTCTTTTAACAGTAGCGTACCAACCTGTTTCAGTTGCATAGGCAAGAGCTAAGAAGAAAAGTGCTCCTAATCCAATAGAGAAAAAGAAGAAACTACTTACTAAGCTACTTCCTAAAACGCGCGGTAAAATCTGGTGATTATCAAAGTTGATGATAATACCAATTGCAGTAAACACGACACCAATCGCCATAAGCACAAGTGTAAGTGTTTTTGCTTTATTTGTTATTTTAAATTCCATCCTAATTTGTTCGTCAGTTTTTATTTCTTACTATTCCTATTCAGGGGCAACTGCATCTGAAGGGTCACTTTCATTCATTGGATCTTGACCATCCATAGGGTCAGTATCCAATGCAGCTTTTCCTTTATCTCCATATGCTTTGTCTTGGAACTTTCTGATATAGTGAACTAAAGTCCAAATCTCCTTCTTATTAATGAGAGATCTGTGTGATCCCATAGATCCTTTTCCGTAATAGATAGAATAGAACATTTGACCGTCACTTAATTCCGTTAGGTTTCCATAATCAGGGACACCGGCAAACGTTTCATTGACCATCATTTCACCGTTACCGTCTCCTTTTTCACCGTGACAGTGAGAACAATTGTTGTTGAACAATGTTTTACCTGAAGCTAATGTCTCGTTTGTCCAAGTTGTATCAGTCGTACCCTTCTTAACTTCAAAACTATAAAGCATCTTCATCGGATTCTTATCAGCTGCGGCTAATTCGTACGTATTAATACTCGCTGGAGACAATTCTTCACCAAACATTCCATGCGATTGTCTAAATTCGTTGTTCGCTTTTCTATGATAAGGGAGCATAAGACTTACCTCTGTTGAATCTGTCCCAAAATAAGGAACCGTTCCGTTAGGCGGCGTCATTGCTGACAACCTCATTTTGGCGTCTACGTTTTCGTTTTCTCTAATGTGACCATAATCAACATATGGTTCTACAGCTGGGGATCTGTACATGTCTGGCATATATTCCAATCCTGCGCTATCTGGATCCGCTGAACACGAACCCAATAACACAGCTGAAACTGCTATTACCAAACCTCCTACTATTTTAAAATTCATTTTCATCAGTCTTGTATGAAAAATTAAGCTACGTCTTTTTGATCTAACTCTACGATACCTGTTTCCTTCACCATCGCCTCCAACTCTTCAGCTGAAAACTGTGAATTATCAGATGTTCTCAATTCAATTACGAATCTATCATCTGTTGTTCTTGGGTCTGGATTTTGAGCTGGCATTCCAGGCAATGTTTTATTTCTAAGGAAATAAGTAATCGCCATTCCGTGCGCTGCACAAAGCACAGTAAACTCAAATGTGATTGGGATAAACGCTAAGATGTTTTCCATATACGTGAAGTTTGGTTTACCACCAATGTTCATTGGCCAATCAACAACCATGAAATATCTCAATCCAAGAGTTGCGAGTGTCAACCCAAACAATCCATAAATGAATGCCATAATTCCTAAACGTGTATTCTTAAGTCCAATAATTGGATCTATACCGTGAATAGGGAATGGTGAGAATACCTCAGAGACCTTTACACCTTTTGACACCAACTTCTTCGCGCCGTCTTTAAGCACATCGTCGTCATCATACATTGCATATATTACTTTATCTGCCATGTCTTTAATTATTAGCGTTCATTAATTCCTTTGCCTGAGAAGCCCAATCTTCTTTTTCAGCTTTACCTGGGAACTTACCAGTTAAAGCATCCATCATATCGTACTCTGATTTTGTCATTTTGCTGATTTGCTCAAAGGTCCAGATACCTGCATCATTCAATGCCGTTTCAAACGCTGGACCTACACCAGACAATTTCTTTAAATCATCTTTCTTAGATTCATCTGCCGTTCCGATTGTTCCAAGTAAGTCTGAAAGAGCATCATTTACTGGTGCTTCGACCTTAACCTCCTCAACAACTGGCGCAGCAACTGGTACTTCAACCATAGTAGTTGGATTTGGTTCTGGACTGCGATCGTCTGGAGCATTCTTGTAAGATTCTCCTGAAGATTTAAGAATAGTTTTTAACTCGTTCAATGCCAATACTGGGAAGAAACGCGCAAACAGCAAGAAGAACACAAAGAACAACCCAATCGTTCCAATATATACACCTAAATCAATGTGACTTGGATAGTGCATACTCCATGAAGACGGAAGGTAATCTCTGTGTATAGAAGTTACAATAATTACGTAACGTTCGAACCACATACCAATGTTTACTACGATTGAAATGATGAACGTAAAGATTAAACTTCTTCTTAGTTTTCTAAACCACATTAATTGTGGTGAAACGACGTTACAGGTCATCATCGCGAAGTAAGCCCACCAATAAGGGCCTGTTGCACGGTTAATGAATGCGTATGCTTCGTATTCAACACCAGAATACCAAGAAATGAACAACTCAGTAATGTATGCAGTACCCACAATGGATCCCGTTACCATAATTACAATGTTCATGTACTCGACATGTTTGTGATGGATGTATGCCTCTAATCCCATTGCTTTGCGCATAACGAGCAGCAGTGTTTGTACCATTGCGAATCCTGAGAATACCGCACCTGCCACAAAATAAGGAGGGAAAATAGTCGTGTGCCAACCAGGTATAACTGAAGTGGCGAAATCAAACGATACAATCGAGTGTACAGAGAATACTAGTGGAGTGGCTAACCCTGCTAACACAAGAGAAACAAGTTCAAATCTATTCCAGTTTTTTGCTCTACCTGACCAACCGAAAGAAAGAATAGAATACATCTTCTTTGGAATAGGTCTTTTTGCTCTATCTCTAATTGTTGCAAAATCAGGAATCAAACCAATGTACCAGAATACTAATGATACAGAAAGATACGTTGAAATGGCAAAAACATCCCACAGTAGTGGTGAGTTAAAGTTTACCCAGAGTGAACCGAACTGGTTTGGTAACGGCAATACCCAATATCCTAACCAAAGACGTCCCATGTGAATCAGCGGGAACAAACCTGCCATAAATACGGCGAAGATTGTCATTGCTTCAGCGGAACGGTTAATTGCCATCCTCCATTTTTGACGGAAGAGTAAAAGCACAGCCGAAATTAAGGTTCCTGCGTGTCCAATTCCTACCCACCAAACGAAGTTGGTAATATCCCAAGCCCAACCAACGGTCTTGTTCAATCCCCATACACCGACACCCGTACCCAATAGATACAAGATACATCCGATTCCGTATAGACCAATTATCAAAGCAATCCCGAACAGGATATACCACATTCTAGGTGCCTTGTCCTCAATTGGTCGACATACATCTTCTGTAATGTCATGATAGGTCTTGTGACCTAGTATGAGGGGTTCTCTAATTGCTGCTTCCTTATGCATTACAATAGGTTTTATTTCGGTTAATGTTGACTGTTTTTCTTTTCTCCGTGCCCTTCTTTCTTGAGCTCAATTTTTTGATGCTTATCTAGGTCTTTATTCTCCTCGTTACGCACCTTAACTTTGAACCAAACATTTGGCTTAACACCTACTTCTTCGAGTGCTTGGTAAGCTCTGTCATCATCTGCGCTCTTGCGAACCATTGATTTCAAATCATTCCAGTCACCAACAGTAATTGCGTTCGTTGGACAAACATCAGAACATGCTGTAGAGTAATCTCCATCAACAACAGCTCTTCCTTCAGACTTAGCGTCTAGTTTTCCTGCTTGAATTCTTTGAACACACATAGAACATTTCTCCATTACACCACGTGTTCTAACGGTAACGTCTGGATTCAATACCATACGACCTAGATCATCTTGTGCTGGGTTAATTTCTACTTGTGCTTTGTAAGAAGGGTAGTTGAACCAGTTGAAACGACGTACTTTATAAGGACAGTTGTTCGCACAATATCTTGTGCCGATACATCTGTTGTACGTCATTTGGTTCAATCCCTCATTACTATGTGTTGTTGCTGCTACCGGACAAACTGTTTCACATGGTGCGTGATTACAGTGGTGACACATCATTGGTTGGTGAACAACCATTGGATTTTCAGCCGCCAATTCAGCTTCACTGAAACTAAATGTGTCTTTATCCTTTCTTTGACCAGGAGCTGCCTCCTGTGGAGATGCGAAATAACGGTCAATTCTCAACCAGTGCATTTCACGACCTCTTCTTACTTCATCTTTACCTACAACCGGAACGTTATTTTCTGATTGACAAGCAATCAAACAAGTACCACATCCGATACAAGATGAAAGGTCAATAGTCATGCCCCAACGGTGACCAATCTTTTCAACTGGATGTGCATCCCATAAATCGAAATCCGACATAGGCTTATCAACGTGATGCCCGTGCTCGTCTAATTTCTTTAATGTCCAAGATGGGTTGTATGCTTCTTTACTATCTGGCTTATCGTAAGTCGTTTTCGTAGTTTCTCTAATAATTGAGTGACGCGCCATTACTGTTGAATGGATCTGCGTTGCTGCAATAGGGTGTACGCCTTCCGTTTTTTTAAGTGAACCTGAACCGTAAGTTGTGTAAGTGCCGTTTGAAAGGCTAGTGAAAACAAAAGCGTTTGCTCCAATTGAAGCAGGCTTTCCATTCGCACCTTCTACATGACCACCGTATTCTTTCGTTTGATAAGCTCCCTTACCAATTTTCTCTCCATTTCCACCTCTACCATATCCAAGAGCAACACCTACTGTGCCGATTGCTTGACCTGGTAATGGGAAAACTGGAAGCGTAACTCTTTTCCCGTTCACTTTTACAGTTGCCATGTTCAAACCGTGCTCTTGATCGAAAGTAGTTGCATAACCATCTTTCAACATTGTCACTGGGTTCATCGTGAAGTAGTTGTCCCAAGTTGCTTTTGTCATTGGATCTGGCATCTCTTGCAACCAAGGGTTGTTTGCATACGTTCCTACTCCCATTGCTGATTTCTGATACATTACTACTTCAACACCACTTGCTTTCGCAAATTTCAATCCGGACATTGAATCAGACTTGAAATCTGGGTTTGAAGTTTCAACTTCCATCATGTTGTCACAACTGTTATGAACCATCATGTTCCAATAGGTATGGAAGTCTGAGTATTTTGTTTGTCCAGCATCTTGGAAGCCATTCAAATCCCAATTATTCTGAATAAAATTGTGTGCTACTTGAGAATCTTTACCCCCTCTTGTTTCTTCACCAGCCCATACTAAGAAAGACTCTAGTGCTGCTGCAGTGTTGTGAAGAGGGCGAATCGTTGGTTGCGCAATACTATAGTGGTTCATAACCGGCTTAGCATCAGCCCAAGACTCAAGTGGGTGAAGGTCAGACGAAACATACTTACAATTTGTTGCAGTTTCGTCGGCGAAAAGCGACATTGAAACTGAAGTCTTCACTTTTTTCAATCCTTTTGCAAATGCTTTACCGTTTGGAAGTGTATATACTGGATTCACTCCGTAAAGAATAACTCCATCTGGTCCCTTTCCGTTGGCCACATCGCTAGCGAATTTGCTCATTTTGTCATCATCTGACTTGAACAATCTAATTGCGTTATTAATATTTATAGTTGAGTTATACGCTCCTATAATATGATTCAATTTATTCGTGAGAATTTGAACCGAAGTTTCATTCGACCCACATACAACTAAAGAATCAGACTTAGAATGCTTAAGTGCGGCGATGGCTTTATCAGCTGCTAACTTCGCATCTTTACTTAATTCTGATGAAACACCTGAATTCTGACCGAATCCTTTCAAGATATATGAAAGAACATTTGCTTGTTCAGAAGGTTTGATCATTGCTCTAACGTCTGCGTTAGAACCAGTAATCGACATCATTGATTCGAATTGGAAGTGTTTAGACATCCATTCACCATCTGGGTTTCTTGTTTTTCCATATTGAGGCGCAAACACAGTTGGCATTAACCATGAGCTCAAGAAGTCGGCACCTAAAGAAACAATTGTTTTTGCTTTAGAGAAATCATAGTTAGGAATAATTCCTGCCTTGTCCTCAGCGTTTGGATTTACACCCTTATTTCCTTCCGCATCCATCATGGGCGAGCTAAGATCTCCGAAAGTCAATTTGTTTGCAGCTCTCATACCTGCATAGGAAACAGCATCGTATTGAATGTGCTCAAACTTATCAGCACCAATAGACTCACCCAACAATCGTATTGATTCTCCAAGTGATGGGCTAATAATTGTGTTTGATACAAGAACAACCTTATTGGCTGATTTCAATCCTGCTTTGACACCTTTATCAATATCTTTATATGACTTAGCATCACCATTAATTGTAGGTCGAGTCAATCTTTCGCTATCGTAAAGCCCTAGAACAGACGCTGCGATTTGCGGATTGATAGCACCACTAGTAATTCCGAAATCTTTATTTCCTTTCACAAAAATTGGTCGGCCCTCTCTTGTTTTAACAAGAATACTTGCATAAGACATACCATCGTAGTAAGTAGAGGCATACCAAGTCGGCATTCCAGGTGTAACATTCTCAGGTTTGTTTACATAAGGAATAGCCTTAGTAACAGGAGCCTCACATGCTGCAACCGTAGCTGCGGCAACACTAAATCCTAAAAACTTAAGGAAATCTCTACGTCCTGTAGATGACTCTTGTAGACTTTCATCGCCCAAAAATTCTTCAACTGAATTTTGTGCTGGAAACTCTTTATCGCCGGATTCTAGAAATTGTGAAGTTTCTTTCAACTCATCAATTCCTTTCCAATATTTTCTTTCCATTGCCATATTCTTATTTCGAATTCTTCTAGTACTTTATTAATAATGGCACTTCGCGCATTCCCATCCGCCAAGTTCTTTAACAGTTACTTTATTGTCTTCCAAGTACTCACTGTAAAGTGCTTTATCACCACTCAATAGTCTCTTGTGAATTTCATTATAGTAACCGTTCTTGCCTTGATCTTTCGTATTGATAGGTCCGACAGAAATCTCTTTCTGATCGTGGCATTCAATACACCAACCCATCGTAAGCGTTGGTTTAGTGAAATTAATCTCACCCTCAATATTTTCTTTAACAGCATTCAACTCCTCTGAAGTTCTAACTTTCGCTGTTTCATTCATTTTAGTCATATCGCCATGACACTGCGCACAATCTACTCCACCTACACCAACGTGTTGTTTGTGATTGAAATAAACATGATCCGGTAAAACGTGAACCTTGTTCCAGATAATTGGCTTCGTAACATTTGTATATTTCATACCATCCCAACCAGCAGCATCGTAAATTTTTTGAATTTGAGCAACCTGCTCTCCTTCACCTTTGATTTGCTTGTGACAGTTCATACATACATTAACAGTGGGAAGACCGGCAGATTTAGATTCAGTAACTGAATTGTGACAATATTTACAATCAATACCGTTCAACCCCGAATGAACATCATGCGGAAATGCAATTGGCTGAGACGGTTGATACCCTTCCACAACTCCAATAGAATAGAGCCCTAAGAATAATGTAACTATTACTCCCACTACGATTATCAGTCCACCAAATCCAACGTATTTTTTATTAATCCAAGCCCATTGTTTGAATTCGTCAGAATAGCTCATGCTTGCATTAAAAGTACCGCCTGAAGCTTCAGCATCAGCACTTTTCAATTGGCGACGAACACCTCCTACTGATAGGATTATCACCACAAACAATCCGCCTACAACATACCAAATCCAATCAAGACCTGACTCTTCAGAGTCACCTTCACCACCAATGACTCCTTCAGGACCTCCATTGTTGGCAGTAGCCACTACTTGCTCATCAACCCAGTTCAAGATTGAAATGATTTCTTCGTCAGAAAGTTGATTACCGAATTTTGTCATTGCAGAACCCGACCACGAAATACGCTCATTAGCGAACGCATTCATCGCTGCCGCAACATCTTGGTTACGTACCCATTGGATAATAACCTCTTCACCTGCACCCCCTTCTTCCCAACGATCTCTTACACCGTAGAGCTTAGGTCCAGTCATGTCGTCAAATACTTTGTGACATGTTGCACATTTCGCCTTAAAAAGATCGCCACCCTGTGCTTGAGAGTTGAATGCCCCTGCTAATAACAATATTGTTAAAGCACTGAGGCGCCATTTGTTAAGATTTCTAAACATCTGACTACTAGATATTTTCATATAAAAAACTGTTAGTCTAACGCCAAAAAAACGCTTTTTGACGCATGCAAATTTAGTAGAATTGTGTCATTTCGTGACAGTTTTATGACAATTTTGGCTCAGAAATATTTAATTTAAAATGATTCTAAATAAGCCTTATACTCCATATATATTCAACTAATGGATTTACAACTAATTCGCAAGAAAGATAAAAGCTTCGGCATGAAGATTGATTAAACAATTTTGTATTTTTACGTAATAGAAATGAACAACAATTATGATTAAGAACTTAATAATTGGATTAATTTGCATTAACAGTTTTGCACTATTTGCACAACAGGGAGATGTAAAAGTTGTTAAAGACGGTCGGATTAATGCTCTTGTAGCCAAGCAAAGTCAGATTACTCCTCCGGAAGTAAAGCCTCACATAGATGGCTATAGAGTACAATTGTACTTTGATTCAGACCGCGCGAACATCAATGATGCACGCTTAAGATTCATTTCTCGATTTCCTAAGATTGATACATATGTGGAATTTAAAACACCTAACTTCTTTTTAAAAGTGGGAGATTTCAGAACTAGATTGGAAGCTGAGAAAGTAAAAGCCGCAATTGAAACAGAGTTCCCTACGAGCTTTATTATTAAAGAGGACGTCTTTTTACCTCGCTTAGAGAAAGAGGATTCGTTCAATAAATGATTTTATCAAAATTTTAATGAACCATTCTTTTGGGAAGGCATACAAGTTATGCAGTAAGAAACTGATTGATGAGGTTTTTGAATCTGGCGTGACAGTAAAATCTTACCCGCTTATCGCAAAGTACAAAAAGGTTGAGCTTACCAATGACGCACCCTTTCAAATGGTGATTTCCGCTCCAAAGAGAACCTTTAAAAACGCGTTTCAACGAAATAGAATAAAGCGGTTGTGTAAAGAGGCTATTCGACTGAATAAACAGATTCTGGAAGAGCCATTGAATAATAAAAAATTAACCCTTGGCATTTGCCTAATATACAGTGCCAAAGAAGAGTTGGCCATTGAACTTTTGAATCGCAAAACTCAAAAACTGTTCAACAAAATAATAGATGATTTAGATGAAAATATTTAGATGTAACAAACTCATTTCAAGAACAATCACAATTGTTCTTATTTCAATATCGAGTGTTTCATACTCTCAATCCAATGGTTTTGAGGCTGTAAGAAGCTTAGAGTTAATGGATCAAATATACGAGTACTTGGAAAAGTACTATGTGGATGATTTAAATGCTGGAAGTCTTTCTAAAACTGCGATTGACGCAATGCTAAAAGAACTCGACCCTTACACTATTTATTACCATGAAACAGATATTGAAGATTACCGCCTCATGACAACTGGGCAATACGGAGGCATTGGCGCTTTGATTAGAAAAATGGGTGATTACACGTATATCTCTGAACCCTCCGAAGGAAACCCAGCGCAGAATGCTGGTTTAATGGCCGGAGATAAAATTATTGAAATTGATGGCAATGACATGAAAGGAAAGCCTTCTAGTGAAGTTTCTGCTGCTTTAAAAGGCCCTAAAGCAACTAAGGTTAATATATTGGTTGAACGAAATGGTGGCGAAATGGTGACTGTTTCCTTTGAGCGTGCTGAAATAAAAATTCCGGATGTTCCTTATTCAGGTATGATCAATGAAAACGTAGGATATATTAAATTGAGTAGTTTCACTAAAACGGCATCTCAAGAAGTAATCAAGGCATACGGTGAATTGAAGTCGGAGGGAATGCAAAAACTAGTATTTGACTTACGAGGAAATGGAGGTGGACTTTTGATCGAAGCGGTAAAAATCGTAAATATGTTTATTCCCAACAATCAAATTGTTGTCACAACCAAAGGTAGAGTAGCAGAAGAAAATAGATCTTATAAAACTATGAATAGTCCTATTGATCTTGATATTCCAGTTGTGATATTGGTCGATGAGGGTTCTGCTTCGGCAAGTGAAATCGTTTCAGGAAGTTTACAAGATTTGGATCGCGCTGTAATTGTAGGAACGCAGTCTTACGGAAAAGGTCTTGTTCAAAGAACGTATGATTTGGACTATGGATCAAAAATGAAATTGACAATAGCAAAGTACTATACGCCCTCAGGCAGATGCGTGCAACGATTGGAATATTACGATAAATTAGATGGCGATAACGTTGAAGAAATTCCAGATTCGCTGATTCAAGTTTTCAAAACGAAAAACGGACGTGATGTTATAGACGGAAGAGGCGTTGAACCAGACGTTGAGGTTGACTTGAAAGAATTTAGCAGATTAACAGGGAATTTATTCCGTGAAAATTTGGTTTTCGACTATGCTACTCGCTATTTCTATACGCATCGTGAAGATGAAATACCGGTAGACTTCTCTTTGCCTAATGCGGACTATGAAGCATTTAAAAAATTCGTTCTTGAACATGACTTCACCTATTCAACGGCCTCTGAAGAGATGTTGAAGAAAATGAAGAAAACAGCAGAGGAAGAAGGATTCTATAATGACATGAAAACGGAGTATGACCTGCTTCTTGAAAAAGTAGTTCCGTCTAAAGAAAGAGATTTAGAAAAATTTAAGCCAGAGATTATCCGTTTGGTTGAAAACGAAATTGTTTCACGGTACCATTTCCAAAAAGGAAGAGCGCAACATGCATTTAAAGATGATGAGTACATCAGAGCTGGGATCGAAATTTTCAACAAACAAGATGAGTACTATACTATCTTAGGAAATTAATCGTTTGTCATAATATACGTAAGCACTACTTTATGTTGAGGCGAATTTTCGGTGCGAAAACGCACACTTATCTTCATGTTTTGGGTTTGTCTGGATTGGCTTTTGGCCTTCCCTTCAACAAGGTAGTGATGTCTATTTCGATGATGTTCTTGGTTCTCAACCTTCTTATCGAAGGTGATTTTAAAACCTACTGGACCAAACTTAAGTCCAACCGTGGATTTATCCTCATACTTTCACTGATCCTTCTAACGGCACTAAGTGTCTTCTGGTCTACAGATACGGCTTATGGCCTCCACGATCTAAAAGCTAAATTGCCCTTACTTGTGATTCCTGTTGTTTTGGCCGCCAAACCAATTTATAACTCTAAATTCATTAATATCATTTTAATATCATTCGTTGGTTCTGTTATGATGACCTCAACGATCAACTATGGAGCTTACAGCCAATGCTTCGGTTCTATAGAATACGACGATATTCGTGGAATGTCTCTTTTCAGTTCACACGTTCGTTACGCACTTTTAGTTGTGATGTCGGTTGCTATTCTTATCCACTTCTTGGTTAAAAAACAAGGGCCAATCCTACTCTGGATCGTCCTTCTCATTTGGCTCAATTATTACACGTATTTCAGTCAAATCCTTTCGGGAGCGATCACACTTCTTGGAATTTACTCCGTTATATTATTCTATTGGATTTGGCACAAACAGAAATTAGTAGCGTTAATCGGGCTGTTTTCTGTCTTAATAACGACCACTGTAATGATCGTAATTGTTTTCAAGCCTATCAATTACAATCCTGCTGATTACACATACAAAACTCTTGGTCGAAGAACTGCCGAAGGAAATATATACTATCATAAACCTGGTATTGTTTCACCAGAAACCGGAAAACCAATTCATATTTTCATCTCTGAAATAGAATTGAAAAGAGAATGGGAAAAAGTATCAGATATTCCATTTGAAGGATTGGACGTAAAAGGGCAACAAATTAAATCTACAATGATTCGATACATGGCGTCGAAGGATTTAAAAAAAGATGCTGTTGGCTTTTCAAAGTTAACTAAAAAGGATATCGAATCCATCGAAAACGGTTGCACCACAGTTCATTACAAAGGAATGATAGCTCGAATTTATGGGTTAAAATATCAATTAAGTAATGTCTCTGATCCAAACGGTCATTCCTTTTTACAACGATTAGAATATTGGAAAACGGGCGCCGAAATCGCTAAGAAAAATTGGATCATTGGGGTTGGAACGGGTGATGCACAATTGGTGTTTAATCATCAATATCATATCAACAAATCCATATTAAGAGAAGAAAATCGTGACCGATCTCACAACATGTACTTAACTGTGCTTTTGACAATTGGAATCGTTGGCCTGGTTCTTCTACTGTGGAGTCATATTCGTTTCTTTGTCTTAAACTTCAAATCTGGCCAAATCGTTGCGGTACTATTCATGTCAATTGTTCTTCTTTCCTACTTCATGGAAGACACCCTTGAAACTCAAACTGGAGTAACATTCTTCGCCTTGTTCTATGGGCTATTCTTCAACTTTTCAAAAAAAGAACAAATTTCTTAACCTATCTAAGTTATCCCTGCACTTGGAAGGAGTATATAAAACAGTACATTTGCAAAAACCTTTTCATCGGTTAAATCGTCGAAATTAAAGTCATCGTCATGAGTTTCAAATTGACAAAAGATTTTCTTGAGAGTGTTAACGAAGCAATTGAGCAACGCAACTTTGCGTGGTTCAAACAAAATGTTTTTGATTTGCACGACGCCGATGTAGCAGCGATTATTGATGAGTTGGACGAAGACGAAGCAGCCTATCTTTATGGCCTTCTTAATGAAAACATGCAAGCGGATGTTCTTATTGAGTTGGATGAAGATACGCGAGATGCAATCCTAGGCGCTTTCTCAACTAAGGAATTCGCAGAGCAACTCGAAAACTTGGATTCTGATGATGCAGCAGATATTTTAAGTGAACTGCCCAAAGAACAGATTGAAGAAATCATTTCTCACATCCAAGATAATGACGCTGCCGAAGATATTGTTGATCTTTTAAATTACGACGAAGACACCGCCGGTGGGCTGATGCAAAAGGAGTTTATTCAAGCCAAAATTGATTGGCCTGTGAACCGATGTGTTATTGAATTGCGTCGGCAAGCGGAAGAAGTAGAAAAAGTGTATACCATATATGTTGTTGACGATGCAAATAAATTAGTTGGATTTCTATCGTTGAAACGACTGCTATTTGCTAGCCCCCTGACAAAAATCAGAGATTTATTCCAAGACAAAAATGTGATCTCTGTAAAAACGAGTGACGACAACGAATACGTTGCGAAAATCATGGAGAAATACGATTTGGTTTCTGTTCCTGTAATTGATCTTCAGGGGAAACTGGTTGGGCGAATTACAATTGATGATGTTGTCGATGTAATTATAGAGGAGGCTGAAAAAGATTTGCAAATGGCCTCGGGGATCTCCGAAAAAATTGAATCCAGCTCAAGTATTTGGAAAATGTCAAGGGCAAGAATGCCTTGGCTTTTAATTGGTTTGCTCGGTGGAATACTTGGCGCTCAGGTGATTTCTGGATTCGAGGCAGATATTATGATTGTGCCCCAATTGGCATTTTTCATTCCACTAATTACAGCAATGGGCGGAAATGTTGGCGTTCAATCTTCAGCAATCGTAGTACAGTCATTGGCAAGAGGAGATGATCAATTTGGCTCTATTTTCAAAAAACTTGCAAAAGAATCGCTTGTGGCTTTGGTCAACGGAATTGTTCTTTCTCTCATTGTTTATGGTTTTGCTTATATTTTTGACAATGCGATTTTAGGGCTTGTTGTAAGTATATCCTTATTCACGGTAATTATGTTTGCTGCGGTATTCGGAACTTTAATTCCACTAATATTAGACCGATATAAAATCGACCCTGCTCTAGCAACCGGTCCATTCATTACAACCTTAAATGATGTCCTAGGTCTGTTCATCTATTTTACCATCGGAATTTTAATGTACGGTCTGTAATGAAAGTTCTCTTTCTCGATAAGGCCCACTCTATTTTAGAACAGCGACTCACAGATGCCGGTTATACCTGCATTGATGGTTCCGAGTTGAGCGATTCAGAATGTATTTCACTTGCTTTAGATGTTGTTGGAATTGTTATTCGGTCTCGCTTCCAAATGAATCCTGGATTCCTAGAGCATGCTCCCAACCTAAAGTTTATTGCACGTTCTGGCGCTGGAATGGAGAACATTGATGAAGACTATTGTGAAAAACGAGCTATTGAATTGCATAACGCTCCAGAAGGGAATCGGAATGCAGTAGGCGAACATGCCTTAGGAATGCTCCTCGCATTATTCAATAAGCTGCACACTGGTGATGCTGAAGTTCGCAATGGCATATGGGACAGAGAAGGAAACCGTGGTGTTGAATTGGACGGTAAAACAGTCGGGCTCATCGGTTATGGAAACAATGGAACTGCATTCGCGAAAAAATTGCGCGGCTTTGATGTTACTGTTTTAGCTTACGACAAATACAAAAATGGATTCGGAACAGAGTTCGTTCAAGAAGTTAAATTGGAAACTATTTTTGAAAAAGCCGATGTTCTTAGCTTTCATATTCCTCAGAATGAAGAAACGATATTCTTTGCAAATGAGGAGTTTTTCAACTCATTCGAAAAATCAATCTACTTAATCAATCTTGCGCGAGGTAAAGTAGTTTTGACATCCGCTTTGGTGAATGTAATGAAATCAGGCAAGGTTCTTGGCGCTTGCCTTGATGTTTTGGAATATGAAAAGACGAGTTTTGAATCCTTTTTTGAGCAAGATATCGATCCAAATTTTAGCTATTTATTGAAGTCACCCAATATTATTCTTTCCCCACACGTCGGCGGCTGGACGCACGAAAGCTATTTCAAATTGAGTAATGTTCTGGCGGATAAGATTTTGAGAACAGTCTGATTTCCTTTCTCGCTGATCTCTTACATTTTTGCGCAAATTAAAGCAGGCCATCTTTTTTAACTATCGCATTAAAATACAACTAATTAATCCTCAACAAGTTACCATAATACAACTCTTTTCCAGTTGTTGTTTTCATCCAAAGTTCATTGACTTCAAATTCTCGTTTACCAAAATAACGGTTCGCAAGTTGTTCAACAGTCTTCATTTCTACTTTTGGTGAATAAGTGTTTAAGATAAGGAATCCCTCGTGACCGATTAACTTTTTAGCATTCGCCATCAACTCATCCAACTTGTCTTCGAGTTTCCACTTTTCTTTTTTTGCTCCAATTCCCCAAGCTGGAGGATCCATAACGATTCCCGAATAGTGGTTACCTCTTTTAACTTCTCTTGCAGCAAATTTCAATGCGTCTTCATGCACCCATTTGATGTTTTCGAGTCGAGACCCCTCCATGTTCTCCCGTGCCCAAGAAATGAGCTGCTTGACCGAATCAATGTGAAAGGATTCTGAACCAGTGCTTTTAGCAACAACCGAAGCAGCGCCTGTATAAGCGAATAAGTTTAAAAATTTCGATGATTCATCGAGGTGGTCGGCTATAAAGTCCCAATTCAAGCGTTGTTCTGGAAAAAGCCCAACATGTTTGAATTTAGTTAGCTTTAATTGAAACGTAAATTCCCGGTATTGAATCGACCATTCTTTGGGAGCATCTTCTTTTAATTGCTTCCAAGTTCCTGATTGCGCACCTTTTGGAATAAACTCCCAATGTGCCATTTGATTCCATTGATCAAAAGGTTTTTCTGAACGAAAATAAGCTTGTAGTTCTGGACGAATCGTAATAATTTTCCCCCAACGCTCGAGTTTCTTCCCACCTCCGGCGTCTATTAATTCATAATCGGACCATCCAGTTGTGTAAATTTTTTTCATAGATTGTTCGATTGTCCGAAAGCTCGATTCTTCGAAAATCCGATTGTTGTCGGATCAAATAATCCAAAGATCGAAATCTCGTTCTTATCTCCGTGGAGTCTTACGCCGTCCTCCTTGCATTTGTGCCATTCTCATTTGATTCTTAGAAGGTGCAGTACGCAATTGACCTTGCATTTGGTTTATTTGATCTTTCATCATTCCTGATGAATCCAATTTCTTAGCTTCAGCCAAAAGAGTAACGGCTTCTTTCTTTCTGCCCGTTTGAGCACAGATTCCAGCAAGATGCATTCTAGCAACTGCATTATCTTGACCTGTTCTCAATCCCATTGCCATTGCCTTGCGAAGTAGGCCTTCACTTTGTGCAAATCCCAATTCTTGCGTATTCAAAACAGCTTTCAAAAACAAAACATATGCGTGTTGTTTCCTTGGTAAAAATTGCGGCGCTGAGATTCTATTTACATAGTTTTTTGCTTTGTCTGTATCGCCAGTTCTCATAGCGTTCAATGCAAGAATCATTTTTTCATTCCTGAAGAAAGAAAATCCCACAATAATGGTAGGAAAAATCAATGTGATTCCCCATCCCCAATATCCTGTATAAAAGAGGGCTACAGTACTACCCAACATTCCTAATGCTAAAAGGCAGCGAATAATAAATCCAATCATAATTACTTAATAGTTGCGATACATTTTAACTCAATGGCGATAGGAGTTGGTAAGCAGTTAATCTCCACCGTTGTTCTGCAAGGCAGGTTCTCTCCGAAGTATTCAGTATAAATCTTATTGTATTCATGAAAATCTCTTTTCATGTTCACCAAGAATACTGTCACGTCTACCAATTGATCCCAACTTGAGCCAGATTCTTCTAAAATAATTTTGACATTATCAAAAACACTTCTGCATTGTGCAGCGAAATTAAATTCAATGAAGTTTCCGTTTTTATCAAGCTTTAAGCCTGGAACAGCAGAGTCAATTTCATCAGATCCTGCAACGCGCGGTCCAACACCGGATAAAAACAATAAATCACCAACTTTACGAGCGTGAGGATAAAGCCCTACTGGTTTTGGTGCTCTTTTCGTTGAAATTCTACTCTCGTTTGGCATATCAAAATATTTCATGCAAATATAGGCTTTTTCGACTGAATAGTAAATATCAAGCGCTTCAAACGAGGCAAAAAAACGAAAGTATTAATTAAAACCCTGGCACAGTTTTGGGTATTGGAGAAATGCATAAATTTGTATCATGAAATATCTACGCGTTTTAATTGTTGCCTTGAGCGCTCTTTCCGTAACGGGCTGTATTGAAATAATCGACGATTTGACATTAAATATGGATGGAACCGGGTCATTCAAATACAACATCAATTTAAGTTCTAGCAAGGTTAAAATCAACTCAATTCTTGCATTGGACAGTTTGGATGGTAAAAGAGTTCCATCAATCGGTGAAATCAAGCAGAAGATTGATCGCCTAGACGAACAGCTCAAGTCTGAATCGGGAATTTCGAATGTGAGTCTTACGGCAGATTACACGAATTATGTTTTTAAATTTTCGTGTGACTTCGCTTCTTTGGCAGAATTACAATCTGCGATTAAAACAATTGCATTATCTGAGAATAGGGGCAAAGCCATTCCAGAATTGGATCACAAATGGCTTATTTTTAGCGGCACACAATTGAACCGATCCGTTCCTGAAATAACGATTAAGAAATCAAAGGAAATAAAAAGTACCGACCGGCTTTTGCTGAAAGAAGGCAGTTACACCTCAATTAGCCGATTTGAATCAGAAATTGAGAAATTTGACAATGATCAAGCCAAAGTATCTGCAAACAAAAAAGCCATTATGTTGCGCACTGACCCTTATTCACTCACGCAAAACCCGAGTCTACTAGATAACACGATTTATCTAAAGAAATCCGAATAATTAACCTTCATATTTTCGTACTTTTGAAATCGAAATTTATAGTTCTTAAAAAGGGCGCAACCGATTCAAATGAAAATAGTTCTAACCATAACTTCACTTCTTGCCTTTATAGGGGTAAATGCCCAACAATCAGAAGATTTGGTTCCTCAGGAAGCTGCTTCAGTATTTAGTATCAACAACATTAATTTGCTACAAAAGGTTTCTTTGGATCAACTTGTGCAATACGAGTTTATGGAAGAGGTTCAACAAGAACTTTTCGACGGGTCCACATTTGGAAAAACCATTAAGGATTCTGGGATTGATTTCGATCAAAAGCTCAATATTTTTATGGGCCAAGCGGATGACTATATGGTTTCAGGATTGACCTTCGGAATTGTAAATAAAGATCAACTTTTTGAAGTCTTTGATGATTTCGAGCCTATTGAAAGCAATTATGATGGTGTTGAATTCTATTCCTCTTATTTCAATCGAATTGCGATTAAAGGAAATCTTGGAATTTTATACCGTGTGCTTCCAACAGGAAACAGAGTAGATGATTTAACAGATTCGATTTGGTATGCTCAAGGAAATGACTACCGATGGGATGATCGTTACTATGAAGACGATTATTACTACGATGAAGATTATGAGGGCTGGACCCGAGAAGAGTCGGTAATCGAATTTACTGAAGAAATGGAAACTGAGGAAAACACTACAACCCCAATTGATGAAGAGGACAATCTTCCTGAAGCTGCAGATGATCCAACAATCAAAACGTACTACGAGCTTCGCGATTCAGTTGAAATGACACTTCAAAATGAGTTCATGAATGCATTCTGTGAAAACATATTTGTAAAAGGAAATGTGCTCACAAAGTCATCTCCGGAATTTAAAAATCAATTGAACAGTCAGTCCGAAGGCACATTCTTTATCGACAATTCGAAAAACCTAAAAACCAATAGTGATTTTGCATTCATGAATAGAAGGTATCCATCACTTTACGATCGAATTAATGAATTGTACACTGGGAACACAATGTCTGGGGAGATTCATATCAATGATAATTCGATTGACATGGACCTTGAAACGAAATATAGCGAGAAACTTGGTTCTGTGTATAAGGAAATGACCAACTCAAAGTTTGACAAGAGCATTTTAAAATACATTCCTGAAGACAACCAGTCTTTCTTTACATACAATGTTGATTTAAGAAAAGCGTACCAGGAAGCATTTAATGTGATTCTGCCGATCTTTACTGAATCTGAGAGCAGAGAATTTTCAACGCTTGGTTTGACTATTGAATTGTTGGATGAATTCATGAATAAAGATGCACTTTTCGATTCGTATAAAGGAAGCATGTTCGGATCTTTCAATGGAATTAAGAAAGTACAAACAACAAAAATCATTTGGGATTACGATGATGAGACTTTCGACTACATCGAAAAAGAAGTTGAAGCAGAAGAAGACATGCCCATATTCGTTTTTGGTTTCTCAACAGATCGTCATGACATTCCTGAAAAAATAATGGAGCACTTGTGTAAACATATGAATACATTTCACAACATGGGTGATTATTACATGGTTGATGATGCGATATTGAATGCATCACCTTTGTACATCATCAATAAAAATGGGCTGTTCATATACACGAACGATGAAAGTCTTGCCAAGAACAACTCAGATGGATATGGAAAAAATACCATTTCTAAGAAACAAGTGAAGAAAGGAATGAAAGGTGGAGCAGTTTACCTTCATGCAGATTTATCGAAAGCGATTGCAGAACTTCCAAAAGAGATCTTCAATGGCCGTGAAAACGAAATGATCGATGTATTCAGAGGGAAATCAGGATCGTTAGAGCTTTCTTCTTCAAAGTCGACGAAGTCAGGGACATCATTTAACCTTTCTTATCAATTTGAAGGCGAATATGACAATTCTGGCACGTATATTTTAGATCTAATAAATAGTATGTACGTAATTTCTAAATAGGACAATGCGAAAGAAAATCGCGATACTAGTTGCCTTTGTAGGAATATTTGTGGCCTTATTATTTATTCGGCCGTGGGAACCCGAACCCCAGAAGGGACCTCGATTTGTTGATCGGTTACCGGATGCTGATGTGATTGGGAGATCAAATGTTCTTGACTTGACACGTGCGCTATCGAGTTCGTTGTATCATTATCGAATCCCTTTTCGTGAGTTCCTTTCGCCTGAATTTATTCTAAGCCAAGGAAAGGCTTTTGGTATTGATTTTCAGGAATCGGCCTTCTTTTTCGCTGATGAAAAGGATTGGGAAATTCAATCTTTCGGAATCCTATTTAAGATCACAGACAGTAGTTCCGTGCACATTGGAATGAATCGTTTGGACAATCTGCTTGACTTAAAGGATACTGTTGTCTACAACCGAAGGGTTTACAAATACAATAAGCATGGCATTTATTTCTCATATGGAAAAGATTGGCTATTGGTGTATCAGGGGAAGAATTTCAAAAGAACGTATCATGATATTTTATTTGCCAAGCTCAACGAAATTCCGCCAAAATGGAGAGTGTTCTTAAACCAACAATCGAATACTGGCCATGGAATCATTGCGCAAGCCACAACGGAAAATCTTGCAGAAAACGGGATTAAATCGATTCTGATTTCCGTCGCAAATGATTCATCTAGCTTGACCCTAAATGCACAGGTCAATCAATTTGACACACTTGCTTTTCAAATCAAAAAATCGGGTTGGAACTATTTACCTCAAGAATTCACACGAACGAATGCTAGAATCCATTGCGACATTGGGCGCTTGAGGAACAATCCTAACGATCCTATAATTCGATTGTTGACCAAAATAGGAGAAAAAATAAAATTCCCCGTCAACGATTTGATGAATGCATGGGAAGGCAATGTTGCGTTTAGACAAGGTGGAATTGAACGTGTTCAGGAGAGGTACATAGAATCTGAATTGGATGAGAATTTCAATGTCTCGGAAGTTGTGAAGTACAAAACGATAAAGGTCCCCGGTTATTCGGTTTACCTTTCCACAAATGCTTCGAATAGACCATTGATCGATAAATTATTGAATAAGGGAATCATGACGAAACAAGAGGGTAAATACAGAATATTGTTTTCTCCCCCGCTTCAAATGCACCAGACGGATACGTCATTAATGTTCCATACTAGCAAATTCCTTCCGGCATTGCACCCGAGTTCTCAAAACGAAATCCTTTTTACGCACAAGAAAACACCTTATTTGATTTATCTGGACTCTACCAAGGTGAAAACGCTCTACGGAAGGCTTCAGATTCCTCTCGATAAAATCATTAGCGACAACATTAACTTATGACAATCCATTCGTAATTCACAAGATAATGTCGATAACTACGTTCTAGAAAATAAGGCCCAATCTTTGGATACTACTAACTTAAAGGAAAAACACTCTCACTATGGCGAAAAAGAAAAAGATCTTCGTACTTGACACTTCAGTATTGCTGCATGACCATCAATCGATTACTCATTTTGGTAAACAAGATGTAGCCATCCCTATCACCGTTTTAGAGGAATTGGACAATTTCAAGATTGGGAACGATACGAAGAATTTTTCCGCTAGAGAAGTCATACGGTTTATTGATAAATTGTCGGCGAACCATAGTTTGCAAGAATGGATTCCATTGGCTAAAAACTTGGGTAAATTTAAAGTTATTTTGGTTGCTGAACCTGAAGGCTTGAATGCCGAAGACATATATGCTCGTGGTAAAAATGATCATAAAATTATTAACGCCGCACTGTTTTTAAAGCAAAACAATCCAAAGATTGAAGTGATCTTGGTCACAAAAGATATCAACCTTAGAATTAAGGCGAAAGCACTAGGGATTAACGCAGAAGATTACGAAACAGGAAAAGTGAGCGCCGACAATGAACCGGCAAGTGTTTGCAACATTGAGAATGTAGATTCGGATCAAATTCGTCAGATTTTCACGAAGGGAAATATTGAAGAAAATGGACTTCTTGGGAAGAATAAAATTGCCAATGGCTATTACATTTTGAAAAATGGAAAATCTTCTTCGCTTGCTGTTTACAATCCGCAATTGGACCGCATCGAACGAATCGAAAAGGAATTCGTTTATGGAATAAAGCCTAAGAATGCGGAACAGGCTTTTGCATTTAATGCCTTAACGAATGAAAACATCAAGCTTGTGGCTTTGCAAGGTGTTGCAGGAACAGGTAAAACACTGTTGGCTTTGGCCGCTGCATTGGAACAACATAATAGGTACGATCAAATCATTTTAGCTCGCCCAATTGTGCCATTATCCAATAAAGAGATAGGATTCTTGCCTGGTGACGCCAGTGACAAGATTGGTCCTTATATGGAACCGTTGTGGGATAATTTGAAATTTATCAAATCTCAATTTGGGGAAAATGAAAAGAAACGGAAGACCATTACAGCCCTAGAGGAAAGCGGAAAGTTCGTTATTACACCTTTGGCCTTCATTCGAGGGAGAAGTTTATCCAACATCATGTTCATCGTTGATGAGGCGCAAAACTTAACGCCACACGAGATAAAAACGATTATCACCAGAGCTGGAGATGGAACAAAAATTGTCTTTACGGGAGATGTGAACCAAATTGATACTCCGTATTTGGATGAACACAGTAACGGCTTGGCCTATCTAATGGATCGGCTGAAAGGTCAACCCCTTTTTGCGTATGTTAAACTTGAGAAAGGAGAACGTTCTGAATTGGCAAATTTGGCCAACGATTTATTGTAATCTAACGCAACGAGTTTATCGCTTCTTGGATCTCTGTATGTTCAATTTTGAAGTTTGTTCTTTTTAATTTTTCGGTTGAAACTTCAACGCCATTTATTAAGATATCAGCCATTTCACCGAACAGGAGTTTCATCATAAATTTTGGTACAGGTGGAAGCCACATTGGCTTATTCATTGATTTAGCGAGAGAAACCATCACTTCTTTATTCGTTGAATTGTTGCCTAAAGTATTGTAGGTTCCTTCCAGTTTGTTTTCAATCGAATGGAGAAATGCAGCGCATAAATCATCAATATGGATCCATTGCATTAATTGGGTTCCCGGTGAAATTGTAGCTCCAATATATACTTTTATAGGCGCTCTCATTGTTTTTAATGCTCCGCCTTCTTTCGTTAGAACAACCGCGATACGGATCTTCGTTAGTAGGTAATCAACCTTGAATACATCGGCAGCCTCTTCCCATTGACGCACCAATTGGGATGTGTAGTCTTGTCCATAGGCATCTTCCTCCTTGAATGGCGTTTCGCTCATTTCAAACCCATAACAAGAAATTCCAGAAGCCGAGATGTAGTGCTTCAAATTAGGCATGGATTCTCTATGTTCAAACAAGAACTGAGTAGGTAAAACTCTTGATTCTAAAAGTTCATTTTTCCTTTTAGCGCTCCATCGTTTATCTGCAATTCCAGCACCGCAAAGATTGACAACAATTTCGGTGTCCTGAATCAAATCTGAATCCAGTTCTTTCAATGCCGGATCCCAATGAATAATTGGTCCTTCTGATGGTCTTCGAGACAATAGTTTAACCTCATGTCCTTTTTGAACAAGTAAACGTGATAGGTGTGATCCTATCAACCCTGTTCCTCCTGCAATTAATACTTTCATAAGAATGGAATGGTTGCAAAGTTAAGTCTAATGCTTTCAATGTCGAAATCTATAACGAATAATTAACGGGGAAAATGCTAACCGTCTTCGTACTCAAAAACCAAGCGGCCGTTAATCCATTCAGGATCAAGTAAAGCGTTCTTCTTTTCATAGAACTTGATTGCCAATTCGTTCCATTCTAGCACTTGCCAATCCATACGTAACACCTTTCGTTCTTTGGCGGTATTGACAACCGCATCGAATAGCAATGACCCTGCACCCGTCTTGCGCGCTTCAGGAAGGACAAAGAGGTCTTCTAAATAAATAGACGGGCCTTTCCAAGTAGAATAAGAAGTATAGAAAAGTGAGAAGCCTACTATTTCTGAACCGACCAAAGCAACAAAAGCTTCACAATGCTTGTGTTTAAACAAGTCATCGTGAAGCTTTTTAGAAGTATTTACAACGGCATCTGGTTCGTTTTCATATTCCGCCAATCCTTTTATTAATTCGAGGATAGAATTTTCGTCACCAGGTTGCGCCTTTCTTAAATTCATTATTGAACTCCAGCAAGGTTAAATCTCAATCGGATTCCCGTACTTAAATTCCCAGTAGGATAAGACGTTGTCACTTTCGGCGTATTCAATGTTTGATCATAATAGAATGATACAATCAGGTTCTTCGTAAAGTTGTAATCTGCAGATGATTTAATCGAAATAACGCGTTGACCTGCCGTTGCTTGATTTGTGTTTTCAGCTACTTTTCGAATTACAGTTAGGTTATCTCTAAATGAAAGATCAAATCTCACACTCAAATCATTCGGTTTCACCTTCTTGAAAGGCAATTGTACTTTCTTGAATTTGAAACCTGTACCGATAACCCACTCAGCCCCTAAAATCTCAGTCACTTGATTGTTCACAATTGAAAGAACTGCGCTACGGTCTTTTTTGTATTCGAATTTTGTAATCAAACCTTGTGCTTGTCCTTTACTTTTGATCAACCAAGTTGCATCCAATCCAATCAGTGGAGAGAATCTTTCGGTGATTGCGACATTTTGAACTTGCATGTTCGCAATAAAGTTATCATTTAAATCACGAGCAGAAGCATTATTACCGTTTGCGTCAAATACACCTGCAAGATTCGTTTGCATTCCTGATACACTAACAGTTGAACTGTAAGCATGACGAATTACAAAGTTCTTCAAATGTTTCTTCATGAAGGCAAAATTCTTCAAACCATTGTAATTCAACGACCAGTTTGGAAGTGGTGCATTGTTAACCGCATTTATGTTCTTATCGCTTACCTTTCTGTTCGAATAAGCCGTTAAGAATGCTCCCATCACAACTTCTTGTTGCGTTCTTCCGTAACCATCATAGTAACCAGAAGCAGTAGCATTAGAATTTGTATTGCTACTTCCAAGAAGTGTAGAAACCTCTTCTCTCTTGTTCAACATATCTGTGAAGACTTCTGATTCGAAGTCGTTTCCAAGTTTCGTAAATGCGGAACTGAAAGAAACATTTGAGTATGTCAACGTAGCTATATCTACTCTACTTTCACTTTTGAAAATATTTTCAGTTGTATTCCACCTAAAGAATTCATTCGAGCTGTTCGAATACGTTCTATTCAATGTAAGCTCAATCGAAAGATCCTTAATAGGTTCAAGGTTTGCTCTTAGGTTAAATACTTGATTGTGGGTGTTAGAATACTGTCTGTTCAAGTTTTCATTTTGAACCAGCCAATTATTTCCTAAAGCCATCTGAGCAGCATCATAACCGGAATCAGTTCCAAAAACAGAATAGCGCTGTTGGCCAAATATAAAGCCGCCCATGCCGCTATTAAATTGCGGATTGAATCCTAAAACACCTACTTCTTGATTGTATCCAGGAAGTAATGTCCCATTTGTTAATGAATAGGTTCCAGATACATTACGAACAGACATTAGCATTCTTGCTCCAAACCCTGCAACTGGATGCACTTTACCATCACGTTTTTTCTCTCTTATCTCTTGACGTTCTTGTTTCTTCTCGAAGCGCTTCAGTTTTCTTTCCCACTTGCGAAGTTGCTTCGGTGTCATTGAGTCGATTGGCATCGGAGGAAGCAGCGTGTCTTTTGGTTTCGAATCACTACCCCTTCCGCCGTTTCCATCTGTCGCGTTAGATCTCGAACTTATTTTGCCGCCCGGTCTTCCTCTGCTATTATTCTTTCCATCCGTATTTACTTTCTTCAACCAAGGCACTTTATTATAAAGCGAGGTTAAGTTGGCTTGAGCTGTTACGTTAATATTTCGACTATTCTGAACAATATTCCCGTATTCAGCTTGTCCCAATGGGGCTCTTTGCCAGTTGTATGTTCCTGAGTACTTGATGTTAGCACTCAACCAATCTGTTGCAGGAATTTTTTCGAAAGGAACAGCATAACTGAAACTATAGTTGTGCATATAATCCATTCCACGCCCGAAAGTGCTCATTTGATTGCTTACAGAATCTTTGAAATCTCTAAATCCATCTGTATACTCTTTTCTATCAACCCCTCCGTCACCTTCTTCAAAAATTGATCGGTTGGTTGCTGAGAATTGAAATTTAAGTTTTCTGGTAATATCATATCCAAGGTTGTATGATCTGTTCCAGTTAAAACGCTTAACGAAAACCGGCGCAAAATCATAATCTGGTAATACGTTATTTCTAATCTTACGTTCATTATACGATCTCATTAAATCGTTTGTGAACGACACATTCTTAGGTGCCAAATATAAGTTCATATCACGAACGATAGAGAACCATTTGGATTTTTTCAAAAACTTAACTTTCTTAAATGGTGTGATTGGTTTTGTATTGAATGAATACGCATAATTCAACCCTCCGCTCCACGTTCTTGTTTCGTCTTTGGCCGTATTATAATCCCTTGAGTTATCCTGAGAATAGGAATAATTTGCAGCCCAGTTTGAAACTCTCCAAAAATGAGGTTTAACCCCCGCTTTGAGTTCTTTACGAACATTGGTAAAGTTATACGATTTACGTGCTTGATATTCCTGACCTAATTTTGCCAGTCGCTTTCTTTCACCAATATCTTCTATATCTTCCAATCGAATATCTTGATTAGATGGATCGTATTCGGGATTCACAATACCCAAGGAATAACCGTAGAAGAAAGGCAAAGAAACTTTCGCTTTCTTACCAAAGAATTGACCCAATTGAACATTTGCGTTCATATCAAACCCAATCTGTTGATTTCGTTGTCTGTCTTGTACTCTGCTGTCAACAGCTCCCCAGTTTATTCCTGAGTAATTCCCTGACATATTGATGTTGGCAAAGTCTGCCATTTGAAGACGCATTTGCGCAACAGCAGCAGAACCCCCTTCGCTTACAAAATCCGTTAATCTTAATTCGTTAATCCAAATATTTGCACACTTCCGCAAACCATCTTCATTCCAGGTCTCTAGTTCATGCTTGTTTTTATGCGGATTACGAACACCAACCATTACCGTTTTAAGACCTTGAAGGTTTGGATTTCCTTTTACCTTAATAAGAACTTCATTAATTCCATTCGCTAGATCAGCAGGTATCAATCGCTCAAACTCACTAATATAAGACACCAGTCCGTTTCCACTTGCTATTTGAGCATTTCGGTCAAGTTTCAATTGAAGTAACTTTTCAAATACAATTTCAATATTGTTTTCTTCAGGCCAAATCTCAGTATCCAATGTTGAACCCCAAGCAGTTGTTTTCAACGGAATCTCATATTCGTAGTAGTTATCAATGAAGTCTGTTCCCAATCTTACAAACAAACTAACATCATCATCATTCAATTGAGTTGCTGCATTTTCCACTGCCTCAGCATGAACGAACATTTTCAATTTCTTATATGTTCTAACATCGAACTGAACGTTTTTATAAGCCGCTCTAGCATCTCCGTCTTGTAAATCACATACCTCTAATGTCAACGACTGTTCATTCAATTGTCTTTGGAAGGTTTGTGATGGATCAACCTCTTGAATAATTCCTGGTGGAATTTCATACTTAACTGGTGATCTTTGTTCGTTCTCCTGAATGTTTACCGTACCTACATTGAATGATGTTAAGTTAGGGTCAACTGTTACGCCTTCTCCTGGTTCTGTTAAATCTTCGAAATATCTTCTCCACTCACCTCGAATGAATTCAAGTCTAGCAAATCGTAAAACAACTTCTTCGTCAAATTCTTTCATGAACATTCTCATGAAGCGAATGGATCGAAAATCTATAATTCCATTTACCGATTTTTCATAATCGCGAATTGGAATTTTGAATTGGTACCAGTTTTCTGTTTTGGTTCCGCTTGTATACGTTTGAACACTTGTAATGAAGTTTTGTCCAACAACCATATCTCCTGGGCGTAAACTAACTTTGTACTGGAAGTACGCTTCCGTTTCAGACAAATTGTTGTCCATGTTCATGTCCTCAATATCTGGATTGTTTGAACCTAATGTTGGGTATCCTGCAGCGTTTGCGGTATCGGACATCTCAGTTGTGTATGAGTTCCCTTCCATTCCGTTATACGCCTTATATCTTTCTAAAATTGATGATTCATCCGTATCATAAACATCATCACGGTAAAAATTGTAATCATCACTTGATGGATCGGAAATCATTCTAGATTTAGCTGCAGCAGTTAAATTTGGATTCCCTTCTACCCATGAAACGTAAGCCAAGAATGCAGTTTTTTCATCTGCATTGTTCCAACCGTCCAATCCAACATCTTGATTTACTCTTGCAATAGGATCTGTATCAAATGCATTTACGACAACTTGTTCTGTCGAAATTCTTGCCCAATCTGTAATATCTGTGTTTTCAGTATCGGAAGACCCTTCAGGAGATAATCCATCTTCAAAACTTTTTCTTGAATCTGGAAGAACATCCTCTGATATATTCCCAAGGTTGAAATACAAGTCACCACCATTGTGAGCTCCATTTGGATCAACTCCTTCAGCATCATCATTGAATGGGTCGAGCATCCAGAATTGAATGTACTCAATGTTCGTTTGCTCAAAGTTATTTGTTGTCAATGCACGCATTATACCACCCCATCTATTCTCTGGATCATTAAAATTACCATTGGGATCAATGTTGACATCGGCAGTGTCATAATTGTACATCCCACGTTCTTTTGGGTAGTAAGCCAATTCTAAAATTGGAACATTAGGAAGAGAACCGTAAGCCAATTGAAGGTTTGGGAACACATCTGTTTGACTAACCAAACGCATTCTACTATCAGACAATTGTTCAGGATTGTCCTTAATGTGTTGCGGTGTTTGTGCACTACTTTGATAAAACAATGGATCAATCACATACCAGTGAATTCCAGCCCTTTGATAACCTGCTGCCAAATCTTTCTTTGCTCCTTCAGGGAATAAATCCGACTGACCTTGTGGTATCGACGCCAAACGCCATGCTGTAAATGACCTCAAATCAATGGCACTTTGAGCACCTTCAAAATCATCTACATAAGACGTTCCTTCTTTATTAATTGCTCTAGGTTGTCCAGGAATTAAATGTGCAAATTCGCCTTGGAATGAGAGTGTCGATGGAGCTTTTGTCGAAAGTCCAGGAATCCAATCAACCAATTTGGTTATGAATGGCACCTTTGTATTGTATTGTAAATCGAATCCAATGACGTTATTCTTATATGGTTCACTTCCAATATCAACTTTTTGTGTTACCGGACGTTCCATCATTCGCATCCAAGTGGCACCAACATTCAATCGGTTTCCGAATCGATGGGCAACTCTGGAACCAATTAAAGATTTGGCCTGGAAGCCAAAAACTGAATTGCTTTCAATCGAAATTTTAATTGGAGTGTTTGACTCTAAGATTCCAGAGTTCAATATTTTAACACGGCCAAGGTTATAATCAACCGTATAGTCCGTTCCTTCTTGTAATTTAATTCCACCCGCCGTAACAGTAACTGCTCCTTCAGGAACGTTAAGCGCATTCAAAGGAATGTCAGAACTAATCGAAGATTGGTACTCTCCTTTGAAACTAAACCTGTTCTTGCTAGGAATTTGTTGCGCTGCAGTTTGCGTTGAATCGTATAATTCAGTGAAAGCAACTTGATTTATTAGAATAGGGGGCAATCCAGCAGCCTGAAGTTTGTCGGCTAATGTTTGACCAAAAGGTTCAATTGTTGAGAAATAAACCCTACCGTTTCTAGTATTGATTGTACCTGCACTTTCGGCTCGATTTCCATTGAATTGAATGGGAACAAAGTCAAACACACCATCCGAGAAAGGCTGTTGAACTTGATTGATTCTATCCATTTCTAATAAAGTCACCAATTGCTTGTCATCAACACCATCAATTGGCAACAAAGGAATCAATACAGAATTGTCAGGATTGTTGTACAATAAATCCAATCTAAATCCTTCTTGATCTACTTGATAAGCTCCGATTGAATAAACATTCTTCATCATCAAATCCCAAATCTTCGTGTTTGGGTTCATGATTGTCGCTTTCAATAATTTTAGGATTAGGGCATCTTGACCAGAAACTCCATCTGTAGAGAATTCGCCAATTTGATATGTTTCACCTCTATAAGTATACTCGTATGCCACCGCCAAAACTTCATCATTGTTTAATGGAAGGTTCAATGAGATGAATCCCATTTGAGCATTGTAGCTAAATTCTTGTTCTGTTAATTTTCGTGCGTTTTCAACTTTCTCATAATGAACACTTTGCTGAAAAGGCCCTGGAGTAACGGCTTGGCTATTCAACGATGAAACAGCTCCAACAAAACCTCTAATTTGAGGATTCGACGACGCCCATGAATACAGTCCATTTGCTTCATTGTCTGGAATGTCCGATGCAGCATATGATCCAGGCGCACCTTGAACATTTGTAGGCAAGGCTTCTCCCAAATCAGAGAATCCAATAATATTTCTTGTGTTCTCCGTGTTATTTGTTCTGTTAGTCAACCAAACCTCCATCCGTGTGATATTGATGGTTGTGTTTGGAATTGGCAACGTTGACATTGATTCGTTATAATGATCTCTATGATACATATTAACGAAATAGTGGCGGTTAGCTTCGTAGTTGTCTGCACCTAATTCAAATGCTTGAACTTGAGCCTTACCACTAATATTAATTTCTTGTCGTTTTCCTTTAGATGATGCTGCAATTAAATCAACCGTTGTTTTACCAAATTTCAATTGAGTTGTTGCACCAAACAAAGTCTGTGAACTTGGAATCAAGGACGTAGGCAAGTCAAACGTAACATTACCCAATGCAATCTTTTGCATGATTTGATCCTCATTCCCAACGTATTCAAGTTTTTGTTGATTGTCAAAATCAAAAGCCGCTTGAGTGTTATAGCTTGTTCCAATTTTAAGTTTTGTGCCGATCTGTCCAACAAGATTCATTTGAATTTGTTGCTGGAAATCGAAACGCGTAATTCTTCTTTGTTTAACAGGAAGGATTGGATTGTCGTATCTCGAAGAGTTGACACCAAATGAAAGTTCAACACTTCCTTGAGGTCGAATTGTAATTTGATCTGATCCGAAAAAGTTCTCGAATAACTTCCCGGGAACTGTAATTGGAAATTCGATCGGTTGATTTTGTGCCGTGTTATCATCAATTTTACTCTTCCAATTCTCTCGAAGTGATTTTTGGCGCTCGTATTCAATATACTCTTCAAAGGTCATCATTGAAGGGTTTCTGTAATTCAAATCGTTTACACCAATTGATTCCTTAAAGACATACGTTCCTGTAATTGGATCATATATAATGGTTTGCTGAATTGATGTTGGATCTCCCAAATCAAAACTCTGTGGTTGAGTCTGTGTCGGATCGTACGTTGGCGTTATGGGGTAGATTAAAGTATCTTGTCCAATAACATTCCCTATGCAAATTATGCACAATAATGCAGTAAGTCTAATATGTAGATGTTTAGTCTTCAACCTTATAGTATTTTCAAAGCCTCCTTGATTAATTGTTCGACTGATTCTTCTCCCGCACTTACTTTATCAATCGCTTTCTCGGCGGATTTTTTATCAAACCCTAAGGAAACCAATGCTGTTAACGCGTCAAAATGGTTCGTATTGTTCGCAGTGAAGATATTTTCGGTCGAAAAGGCCATTTTTAACATTTTACCCCTCAAATCAACGATAACTCGCTCCGCTGTTTTTGCACCTATTCCCTTGACGCTCTGTATTGTTTTAACATCATCCGTTTGAATTGCATTGGCAATCTCCTCTGGAACCATGGACGACAACATGATCATTGCGGTATTTGGTCCAATTCCTGAAACAGAAATAAGATGGTTAAACATCTCGCGTTCTACCGGCTCAGCAAATCCGTATAATAATTGTGCATCTTCACGAACAATAAATTTGGTGTAGATTTTCACCGCCTCCTCAGCGCCAAGAGCACTGTAGGTATTCAATGAGATTTTAACCTCATATCCAACTCCTCCGCAGTCAATAACTAACGACGTCGGATTCTTTTCAATAAGCTTACCATTCAATTGTCCTATCATTCTTATTTATTTTGTGCGTCTACAACAGAAACCTTTACCATATTGATGATCTCTCTAACCGAGGAACCCATTTGAAGTACGTGAATTGATTTTTTTAAACCAACAAGTACAGGTCCAATTGCATCACCTTCAGTCATTTCTTGTAAAAGCTTGTAAGCAATGTTACCCGCAGAAAGATTTGGGAAAATCAATGTATTTACTTTTTTATTCGCCAAATCTGAGAAAGAAAATTTTTCATTCATTAATGCATTGTTCAAAGCAAAATTGGCCTGTAACTCACCATCGACCACTAAATTGGGGTCATTCTCTTTAATTAACTTGACCGCTTTCGCCATTTTACTTGGATCATCTCCTGGCGAAGAACCAAAATTAGAATAGCTCAATAAAGCAACTCTTGGTGTTACTTTGAACTTACGGATCGTCTTTGCAACATTTGATGTAATTTCAGCAATGTCCTCCGCTGTTGGGTTTTTATTAATCGTAGTATCGGCTAGGAATAAAGGTCCACGCTTCGTATCAAGAATATACATTCCCGCAACTTTGCTCATGTCCTTTTGTAATCCTACAATTTGCAATGCAGGTCGAACAACATCACGATAATTTCTTGTAATACCAGTAATCATTGCGTCAGCATCACCCAACTCTACCATCATGGCACCAAAGTGATTTCTTTCACGCATGATCTGAACGGCTTCAAACTCTGTAACGCCTTTTCGTTTTCGTTTCTCAAAAAAGGCCTTTCCAAATACCGTTCTTCGTTCCTTTTCCTCACCAGACTTAGGATCGATGATTGTTATATCTTGAATTTCAATAGCATACTCTTCGATTAGCGCCTCAATTATACCTCTATTCCCAAGAAGAATTGGCATTGCTACGCCTTCTTCCCAGGCCGTTTGAGCTGCTTTAAGAATCTTGATATTATCCGCCTCTGCAAAAACAACACGTTTTGGAGAACGTTGTGCTTTCTCAGTAATGTTTCGGAGTAATTTATTATCGAGTCCAAGACGGTTTTTCAATGTCATCTCGTATTCGTCCCAATCTTTAATCGGTTCTTTTGCAACACCAGAATCCATAGCTGCTTTCGCCACTGCTGGAGCAACGTAATAAATCAACCGTGGATCCAGTGGTTTTGGAATGAATTGTTCACGACCAAAAGAAATGTTCTTTTCACCATAAGCTTCAATAACTTCCTCGGGAATAGTTTCCTTAGCAAGTGCAGCAATAGCCTTAACTGCCGCTAATTTCATTTCTTCATTAATCGTTGTTGCTCTAACGTCTAGTGCTCCACGGAAAATAAATGGGAAACCAAGAACATTGTTCACTTGGTTTGGGTGGTCAGACCTTCCTGTGGCCATTATAATATCCTTTCGAACTGAAGTAGCCTCATTGTAACCAATCTCTGGTTCCGGATTCGCCAAAGCAAAAACAATGGGGTCTTTGGCCATTGCAGAAATCATCTCTTTGCTAACAATCCCACCTCTTGACAATCCAAGGAATACATCTGCCTTTTTAAACGCGGCTGCGAAAGCAACGTCCTTTGTATGTTTTGCAAATACTTTCTTATTGGAATCTAAATCTGTTCTTCCTTCATGGATAAGACCCTTAGAGTCGAACATGTAGATGTTTTCCCTTTTGGCTCCTAATTTCCAATATAGTGTTGCGCACGAGAGAGCAGAGGCTCCAGCTCCGGACACCACAAATTTTACTTTTTCAATTTTTTTCTTAGCCAACTCCAATGCATTTAGCAAAGCCGCTGAAGAAATGATCGCAGTGCCATGCTGATCATCATGCATTACTGGAATGTCCAATTCTTCCTTTAAGCGTCTTTCGATTTCAAATGCTTCGGGCGCTTTTATATCTTCCAAGTTAATTCCGCCAAAAGTAGGCGCCATTGCCTTCACTGTTTGAACGAACAGATCCGGATCGGCTGCATCCAATTCAATATCGAATACATCAATATCTGCAAAGATCTTAAATAACAACCCTTTTCCTTCCATTACCGGCTTAGAAGCTTCTGGTCCGATATTACCTAACCCTAAAACAGCTGTTCCATTAGAAATTACTGCAACTAGGTTTCCTTTACTTGTATATTTATAGACATCTTCTTTGTTATCTGCAATTTTTAAGCAGGGCTCTGCCACACCAGGTGAATATGCCAGAGACAAGTCTCTCGGTGATGAATATGGTTTTGTTGGAACAACCTCAATTTTCCCTGGCTTGCCAGATGAGTGATAATCCAATGCGTCTTGTTTTCTAATTTTCGCCATGTACGGTCTTTTGAAGCGAGCAAAGATAAGAAAAAGCGTGAGCATACGACCGAAGGGAAAGTGATAGTTTCTTACATTATATATATGGTATGTATTTTATGGACTTTGATTAGAGCATTGAATGGGCGGTACTAATCAATTGATAACTGCATAAGATTAGACTTTGGAACGTTAAGAAATGTAACTTTTGTTAGCTTTCTCAAAAATCGTTGTTTTTAGGATTACAATAGTTGCTTAAATTCCCTATGTATACTTTTTATAATCCAATAAAAAGTATGAAATTGCGTTATTCAAAATCAAACATTAGAACTATGAAAAACATTACTAAGATTTTGTTCGCAGGAGCTTTAGCTCTTCCTACCTTAGGAACAGCACAAGTGAACGTGAGCATTACTCCAGAAAACAGAAATGCTGTTGTCGAGGAGTGGACAGGAATTTACTGTCAATTTTGTCCTACAGGGCACATTGCAGTTCAGAGCGCAATTACAAACAACCCAGGTGACGTTGTCGGTATTAATATTCATGAAGGTGGATATGCTAACCCACAGGCTGGAGCCCCAGATTTCAGAACTCCAGATGGTGATGTAATGGCGGCGCCGTTTAATATTACAGGTTACCCTTCTTCTACTTTGAACAGAAGATCAATTGGTGGATCTCAAACTTACCACCCAGCAGGAACTAACGATGCCGATAAAGTACCAACGATTATTGCTGAAATGTCAGAAGTTAACATGCACATTACTGCAACAGTTAATGTTATGACTAGAGTATTAGATGTTAACGTTGAGTATTATTATACAGCGAACGCTCCAAACGGAACGAACTATATGTATGCTGGTATTCTTCAAAATAACGTAGAAGGACCTCAAACTGGTGGGGCAACTTATAACCCAGGAGCTATTTTACCAAATGGTAACTACAACCACATGCACATGTTCCGTGGTTACTTGAGCGCTGTTTGGGGAGATGCTATTAACTCTACAACTATGGGAGCGACTCAAATCGTTTCTTATCAACAAACTCTTCCAATGGATATAAATGGAGTTGCCCTTGATATTGCTAACCTTGAGATTTTCGCTTTCATTAATGACGGAGATCAGTCTGCCGGTGACATTTTAACTGGTGTTGCAATTTACCCAACATTGACTGGATTCACTGCATCTGATGAAGTTATTTTCGAATCAGCTAACTTGGATGATGTTTATGCTTGTGAAGTAGGTGCGCAAACTGCTAGCCCAACTGCGAACATTAGAAACTGGGGGTCTAACGTTTTGACATCTGCAACTATTACTTATGATGTTAATGGAGGTACTCCAGTAGTAATGAACTGGACAGGTTCAATTGCTCCAGGTATTGCTGAAGACGTTACATTGGATCCAATTACTTTCACTCCGAATGCTGGATCTAATACAATGAATGTTTCAATTGCAGATCCAAATGGTGTTGCTGATATCACAACTGATAACAGTGGTTCAGGTTTGTTTAACGCAAGTATGACATCTACATTAGCATCTGATTATACTGTTACAGTTAACTTAACGACTGACCGTTATGCTGCTGAAACAACATGGGAATTGACGAATAGCATGGGAACTGTAGTTGCTTCTGCTGGACCATGGGCAAACCTTGCTGCGAATGGTACTACAACTCAAACTCCGGTTGACGCTAACATTTCAGCTAACGAATGTTACACATTTACGATCTATGATTCTTACGGTGACGGGATTGATTCAGGATACGGAGTTGGTTCATTCTCTGTAGAAGATCAATCAGGAAACGTATTGACTTCTGGTGGCAACTTTACTTCAGTTGATTTCGGATTGTTCAAAGCGGCTACAGATGCTTCTATCAATGAAGTAATCTTCGAAGAAGTTTCTATCTTCCCTAACCCTGCATCTGAAGTACTTAACGTTAACTTCTCTACTGAAGCTAATGATTTCGTAGTTTCAATCTTGGATTTACAAGGTAGAGTTTTAGCTTCTCAAGCAGGATCTAAAAATGTTACTTTCCCAGTTGCTGATTTAGCAACTGGATCTTACTTAGTTACTATTTCAACTGAAAACAGTGTTCACACTGAAAACGTTGTTATCAAGTAATAAAACAAATTTGGCCTAGCCAAAATTGAAAATACGAAGCCCTCTCGATTAAATCGAGAGGGCTTTTTTTGTATACTTACTTTATGAAAACTTTAGTCGTCTTTTCTGGTGCAGGTATGAGTGCGGAAAGTGGTATTCAAACCTTTCGCGATTCCAATGGGCTATGGGAGAATTATAATATCGAAGACCTTGCAACCCCAGAAGCTTGGAG
>TARA_B110000902_G_scaffold265356_1_pt1 | contig 66902 bp, 61 predicted proteins | sample TARA_B110000902 | Tara Oceans TARA_B110000902 (sample SAMEA4398009) | marine metagenome | biome: Polar Biome; feature: [SRF] surface water layer (ENVO:00010504); material: water (ENVO:00002006), including particulate matter (ENVO:01000060) such as... | depth 5 m | reverse complement strand
CAGGTTTTCATCCTGGAAACAGGAGTTCGATTCTCCTATGGGCTACAGTTATTAAGAGTTTTAAAAAAAAAGAGAAAATATGGCGAATCATAAGTCAGCACTAAAAAGAATCAGATCGAACGAATCTAAAAGACTTCGTAACAAGTATCAACACAAAACAACACGTAACGCAATTCGTACGTTAAGAGAATTGACTAGCAAGAAAGAAGCTGAGGCAATGTTACCGTCTGTTGTTACAATGATTGATAAATTGGCTAAAACGAATGTTATTCACGATAACAAAGCAGCTAATTTAAAATCTGGACTTCAAGTTAAGGTAAACAACCTTTAGTCTAACTTTTTAAAGACCTTATAAGGGGCTCCTGATTATGTCGGGCTGCCCCTTTTTTTGTATAAATTTACGTTCCAAGGAAAGCGTATGAAAAAAATAACCTTCGTTTTTATGTTTCTTAGCTCGTTATCAGTGTTCGGTCAAATTGACTTGGTTCCTGATACAGTGCGATATCAGCAGAAAACTGGAGGTGCAATTGATACGTTCGATATAAGTATTGCAGATCTTCCTTCAACTTTCGAAGGTGGAATATCAACGCTTAGCTTAAATGGATTATCAACCAATAGTCTTTATCAAGATTTAAGCTCCCGCAAGTTTCAACGATTCACAAAATTTGATCCTTTAAAGTTTTCAGCGATTCCTCATTTAGGCTTTGCATATTCATTCGGTGGGCAAGGATCGCAATTCGTTCGTTTGGATTATAGTCAAGCATTTTCTGAGCATTTTCTCTTTAATTTAAAATACGACCGGAATGCTGGACTTGGATACATTCAAAATTCGGGGTATAGTGAGAACAATCTTAGGACTCAATTGCAACGTGATGCCAAGGGATACAGCTTTCAATTAAAAGCTAGTTTTCAATCTTGGGATTTAGCACATTCAGGTGGGGTAGTAAATTCTACTTCGAATTATGATGTAATCGATACCTTGGGATTAGAATTTGCCGCTATAAATAAAACGGATGCAAGCAGCTCAGTGAAATTGGGCTCCGCTTTTCTTAAAAATTATTTCAATTTTAGTTCAGACTCACTCAATCATTTTGGTTTAACAACACATCACCATTATACGATCACGAACCGTGAATACCTAGAAACAGATAACCTTTCCGCAATTTATAGTTCAATTAACATTGACTCTTCTAAAACGAGAGATCAATTCAATTGGGCAAGGATTCGAAATGCCAGTGGAGCATACTATTCCAATCGTAAATCGCAATTGTATTTAGATGCCCTAATAGAACATGGCTATTGGAATTTTCAGAATTTAGGTGTGAACAGAGATACGAATGAAATTAGTTTCACTACAAACGCTCGAATTAGAATTAAAGACTTAGTTCTTACGAACGAAACTCGCTTAAATTTAATTGGTGGCTTTAATGAATGGAGCGAAGAGGCTAAATTGAAATACAAGAACGGAAAGCTTAAAGTGGTCGCAGGGTTGGTTTTGAAGAATTCTGCTCCAGATCCATTTCAACGATCCTATTTTGCTAATAATTTTTCTTACGTCTTATCTAGCATTGAGAAACAAACAGCACTGAAAGTAGGTGGGAACTTGAATTGGAATGTGAAAGATTCTGTTTTCAATTTTGTTGTGAGTGGAGATTTTAATTCGCTTTCATCTGCTTATATTTTTGACGGAGATCTGTGGCGCAATGATTCTTTGAATTCATTCTCATTTGGTTCTGTTAAAGCGAAGGCGCATTTGGCACTTGGTAATTTCAATATTATGCCAACGTTGGTTTATTCATTCGATAATAATGGATATTTACCATCTTTTCAAGCCTACACTAGAGTTTACTTTAAAGCAAGGCTGTTTGAGGCGAAGAAGCTCGAAGCTGTGTTAGGAGTTGACGCATCGTATACCACCAAATTTAACAATCGCGTGTATGTTCCAGCGATGGATTCATACAACATGTTCGTTGCTCCAGGCGAGAATCAGACCAATTCACTTTTGAATCTTCATGCTTTCGCAACCTTTGGAATAGACGAGTTTAGATTCTATGTTAGGTATGAAAACATTGGTTACTTTTGGAGCGATAGAAAGATCAATGAGCAATTTGGATTTCCAATTTCATCAACTCGTCTTCGTGTTGGCTTGACTTGGGATTTCTTTAATTAAGTCTTTAAAAAGGGAAGCAGCAAAGCCAAACTTTACTGCTTTCATTCCTATCTTTTACAACAAAATCTGTGCTTAATTTGTGCAATAAATCTGTTTAGTACCGTTAATCAAACTACTAGTTGAATATTTCCAATGTTTCATCCAATCTATTTTGTCAGAGGAAGAGAATTTAATTTCTTTGATGGATCGTTCATTTTCAATCTTTGAAGAATCCAATTTTGGGTGAATCATCGATTAATAATTTAGATTCAGATTTATTGAAGTCGAAGGATGAATAATATAAAAAACGGACTCTTTTTATTAACTTAGCGGCAAAAATCAGAAGTATGAAATTATTGGAAGATAAAGTTGTTTTAATTACTGGAGCCTCAAGAGGAATTGGTAAGTCGATTGCAAAAGAATGTATTAAACATGGAGCAAAAGTTGCCTTTACATATCTTTCTTCTGTTGACAGAACGAAAGCTTTAGAAGCAGAATTATCATCTAGCGGAGGAACAGTAAAAGGTTTTAAATCTGATGCATCCAAATTCGACGCAGCGCAAGAGGTAGTTGATCAAGTAGTTGAAACATTCGGAGCTATTGATATTCTTGTAAACAACGCAGGAATTACGAGAGATACATTGTTAATGCGAATGAGCGAGGAACAATGGGATGAAGTAATGAATACGAATTTAAAATCGGCATTCAACTTGACCAAAGCCGTTATGCGTCCAATGCTAAAGGCTAGAAAGGGTTCAATAATTAATATGTCTTCAGTTGTTGGAGTTAGCGGAAACGCTGGTCAATCAAACTATGCGGCTTCTAAAGCTGGATTGATAGGATTCTCAAAATCTATCGCTCAGGAGTTGGGATCTAGAAGTATTCGTTGCAATGCTATTGCTCCTGGATTTATCGAAACTGAAATGACTGCTGAATTAGACGAAGCTGTTGTTGCGGAATGGAGAAAGTCAATTCCTTTGAAAAGAGGAGGGACACCTAAAGATGTTGCAGACTTAGTAGTTTTCTTGGGATCAGATATGTCAAGCTATATTACTGGACAAACAATTAACGTTTGTGGTGGTATGTTGATGTAAGAAGAAAACGATATAAATATTGAGCTCTTGTTATCAGATTAATCGGCAGCATGGGCTTTTTATTGGGTCTAATCCTGAAAGGTAAAAGTAGCACAATCAAGATATTACGAGCGAAATGTTAATTTTGTTTAGATCAAGTTTTATATGAATATTAGACCAAGAAGAAATCGAAAAAATCATGCAATAAGAAGTATGATTGAAGAAACTCAATTAGGAGTTCAGAATTTGATTTACCCTCTATTTATTGAAGATGGTAATGGAATTAAATCAGAAATTAAGTCATTACCCAATAATTTCAGGTGGTCTTTAGATACCTTGCTTCCAGAAATTGAGCATTGTGTTTCTTTGGGTATTGATAAATATGTTCTCTTTCCAGCAGTAAATGAGTCTAAAAAGGACAAAATCGCTTCTTACAGTTATGCCGACGATAATTTTTATTTGGACGCAATTCAAAAAATTAAGGCCGAATTTCCAAATTTAGTTTTGATGAGTGATGTCGCAATGGATCCCTATTCGAGCGATGGACACGATGGTTTTGTTGAAAATGGAGAAATCTTAAACGATAAAACTCTTCCTATTTTGGCGAAGATGTCTTTGGCGCAGGCACAGGCTGGAATTGATATCATTGGCCCAAGCGACATGATGGATGGTCGAATCGGTTACATTCGATCGGTTCTGGACGACAATGACTTCACAGACGTGAGCATTATGTCCTACTCGGCTAAATATGCAAGTGCTTTTTACGGTCCATTTAGAGAGGCATTGGATTCGGCTCCAAAAGGTGGGGATAAGAAAACGTATCAAATGAATCCGAGAAACAAACGAGAAGCACTTCTTGAAGCACAACTTGACTTTGAAGAAGGTGCAGATATTATAATGGTGAAACCTGCGACATGTTATTTGGATATCATTCACATGCTAAAAGAGAGGTTTGACATTCCAATTACGGCGTACAATGTAAGTGGTGAATATGCTATGATCCACGCTGCATGTCAAAATGGTTGGTTGGATTATGATTCGGCCATGAGTGAAATGCTTTTAAGTATTCGTCGTGCTGGTGCGGATGGAATTCTGACTTATTTTGCAAAAGATTTTGCTGCCTTGATAAAGTAATCTGAAGAGGTTTACTCCTATTTCAATTTTTCTAAATAACTTTAAGCGTTATGGAAGATTTTGATTTTTATCCACAAAAACCTAATTTGGTGGAAAGTAAGCAGAAGAGTAGTCTCTCTTTGACTGTATTTTCATTGGTTTTATTTGTTCTTGTGTTTGTCTTGTTTTTCGGGAGTGATGAAATTAATTTTATCGTATATTTAATAGGCGTATTAATTGTTCATGAATTGGGGCACTTCGTAGCGATGAAGTATTTCAAATATGAAAATGTTAGAATGCTATTTGTACCTTTGATGGGGGCTTTCGTCCAAGGGAAGAAAAATAATTTCTCGCAGAAACAGAGTTTTTTAGTGATCATTGCTGGACCATTACCTGGAGTTATAGTTGGAGGTATTATCATGTGGTATGGGAGCTTTTTTCACACCGATTGGATGCTTCCTTTTGGTGCGTTGTTTATCCTTTTAAACCTCATTAATTTGGTGCCTTTAGACCCATTGGACGGTGGGCAGCTGCTTAAATTATTCGCAACAAGAAATCATGAGATGTTCTTAATGGTTTTCGCTTTTATTTCGTCTATTGCAATTATTGCCGTAGGGTTCTATATTCCTCACTATGGTTATCTATTAATTATTTTTGGATTCTTTATGGGATTCAGAGTTCGCGCTCTTCAAAAGCAATATCAAATGCACAAAGAATTGAAGCAGGTAAATGTAGATTATGCAACTTCATACAATCTTTTAAGCAATAAAGATTATGCGAAGATTAAAGAGGTGATTATTCAAAATACGCCTCAACTTCAAAAATACATCGATCATTTGTCTGAAAATCAAACTGATCCTATCATAGCAAGTCAAGTGAACAGTGTCTTGATAGCGCCAATTGACAGAGATGCTTCGGTATTTTTCAAATTGATGATCCTCTTTTCTTGGATCGGTTCTTTTTTAATTCCCATTGGACTTTATTTCGTCCTTGATTGGCCGTGGATCTGGTCCGTTTTCTATATGTAATGAAATTTAAAGTAGGTCAAAAAATCGTATTCCTAAACGAATCAGGAGGTGGAATAATACAGTCAATTTCTAATCAAGGTCTTTATGTTATTGACGATTCAGATGGATTTGAAAGAGAGTTTCTGCAGTCAGAAATTGCTGCTGTGTATAGCGAGGAGTACAATGTCGACGCCGAAGATATTCGTGGGCTAAATGAGGATGAATCATTTTCACGGGCAAAACATCAAATCACAAAAGGTGTCTTAACTGGTTCTAGAAAACCCGTTGAAGTTTGGGAGTTGGACCTTCATATTGAAGAGATTACAGAAACACATTCGGGCTGGTCGAACACGGATATACTTCGTGCTCAAATGAATGAATTGAAAACCTTCTTTAAAAAGGCTAGAGGTAGACGAATTCGTAAGATTGTCATTATTCATGGTGTCGGTTTAGGAGTTCTTAAAGAAGAGGTGCGCTCGTTTTTCAGGAATTTTGAAGGTCTTGAAGTTTACGACGCAGACTTTAGGGAGTATGGAAAAGGCGCTACTGTGGTAGAGGTTAGTTATTCTAGCCAATAATTGTTTGATTAAGAGGATATTTGTCCTTGTTGGGCTTTGGTAAGGAAATCCTCATGGCCAATCCAAAGGGCGTAAGTTTGAATTGAAGCTTTTACTCAACTTCCTTAAACGCGCCAACCTCTCTTTTGTAAAGTCTAAATCCGCCTTCATTTTTAATCAATGTGAAATTATTCCATTCATCCAGCGCTAAATAATCAGACTTCGTAATTAAATAAAGAGGTTTGTCAATCTTTCCTTCTAAGAACCATGCAGACGTTTTTTGAATTGGTCTCAAGCCTGGTTTTTGCTCTTTGTAGAAGTATTGCGCATAGCTTTTGAAGCCATAGCACTCCACGTAGCAATCTTCGTCTTTTAAATCCTTGTAATAGGAAATTGCAGCGCCTTGAGTAATCTGTTCAACCTTCGGGATAATCATGAATTGAGCAAGAAGTAGAACAATTGTCGTTGTTCCAGTCATTGTCATTACAAAGTGAACAATTTTATTTTTCTCCAAATATACTCCTGCAAGAATGACTCCTGCTATAAAGATGAGTCCTGAGCTAATTTCAAATCCGCTCCATGGAATGTTCTGACTCAATGAATCCAGAGCAAATCCGCCTTCCATTCTAGAAGTTAAGATTTCCTTATTCATGAGTATTAGAGGGACTGCTAGAATTGCGGTTCCAATTAAAACTCCCAAAGTTATGAATGCAATTCGAATTGACTTTTTAAAATCATATTCACTTAAACTTACCTTGTAAACGGTTAAAGCAGCCATAAACGATAGCGGAATCCAAGTCATAGAAGAGTAATGGATAATCTTCGTTGTGACAATACTGAACAAGATGAGAACAACCCAAAACAAACAAAGCATCCAAGTGTGAAAGTCAAAAGAGACATTCCATCGTCGTTTGAAAAGTAATGGGAGTGCCAATATTGAAATAGGAAAACATCCGAAGAAGACAACAACAAAATGGTAGTAAAACGGTTGTGCATGTCCTGCAACATCGGAGCTAAACAGCTCGGCTTGGTATTCAATGAATTTTTGAATGATCGCTGTACCGTTGTTGTAAAACTCGATTCCCAACCACGTAAAAATGATCACAAGCAGTCCGGAAAAGAAGCCAGCAATGAATTTAACTTTAGGGAAAGGTTTGAATTTTTTGATGATCAAATAAACGAATAAGGTCAGGCCTAGAAGTAAGAAACCAACAGGACCTTTGGTGATGACGCTCAAGCCGCTGAATAATCCTGCGATAAACGCGAGACGCATCTTATTCTCATGATCTCCACTAATGACTAGCATCATGAAGTAAATGGACATGAAAATGAAGTAATTGAAAACAGGGTCAATAATTCCTGATTTGAAATAAATATGAGGCAGAATAGTGGCACAGAAAATCAAGGACCACATCAATCCAAATTTAGCAGAGAAATGTTTCATTCCAATAAAATAGAACGAGATTAAATAAATGAAGCCGAAAACTGCATTTGGGAAACGTGCTGCGAACTCATTCACACCAAATAATTTCATAGAGACCACTTGAAGCCAAAAAAACAACGGTGGTTTTTCCCAGAAAGGTTCGAAATTGATTTGAACTCTTAAATAATCGCCGCTGGCCATCATTTCTCTCGCTGATTCAGCAAAATTTATTTCGTCCCAATCAAATAAGTGCGTATTCCCAAGGCCAATAAATAGTATAGATGACAGCAAAAAAAGGAATAAAACACTCTTTTTGGGATTGCTCGCTAACTGTTCGAATTTTGACATAAATTATTGGCTCCTTTCAGGCGGATAAAGTTAATCGAATTATAGACAATCTTATTGTCTATCGGTTCTGGTTTTTAAGAAGGTGTTGTGTGGATTCAACCAATTTGGTGGTTTATTTGACTTCTATAATTACTGACTTTATCTCGTGAAAGGTCTGCAGAAGAGACTTAGAAGGTCCATGGACCCTTCATAGCAGGTCATATGATGATTCCCTTTCAGTAGCTAGCGCTACTTCTTATGGAAGATGTCAGATTTTACCAATCCAATTTTATTGAAGAAGTATTTCCAAGAAACACCAAGAACTCCAAGTCCATAAGTTGTACTTCTTGACAAATTAATGGATGATGCTTCTTCGAAGTATTTCGTTGGGCATGTGATTTCAGCAATTTCATGACCTGCGAAGAATATTTGCGCGAGCATTTGATTATCGAAAATGAAATCGTCAGAATTGATATTGTAATTGATATCAGTAAGCACTTCTTTTGAGAACATTCTAAAGCCCGTATGGTATTCAGAAAGTTTTTGATTCATTAGAATATTCTGACTCAAGGTTAAAAAACGGTTCGCAATATATTTGTAAAGCGGCATTCCACCTTTTCGAGCACCTTTCCCAAGGATTCTAGATCCAATTACAACAGGGTAGAGGTCGTTTGCAATTAAATGCGCCATGCTTTCAATTAGCATTGGCGTGTATTGATAATCAGGGTGGAGCATCACGACAATGTCAGCATTCAATTCGAGTGCTTTGTTGTAACATGACTTCTGATTTCCACCATAGCCTTTGTTCTGTTCGTGCACGATTACGTGATTGATTCCTATTTCACGTGCAAGTGCAGCTGTGTTGTCGCTACTTTTGTCGTCCACAAGAACAACGTCGTCAACAATGTCGAAAGGAATTTCGTCATACGTTTTCTTAAGGGTCTTTTCCGCATTATACGCAGGCAATATTACAACCAGTTTTTTTCCTTTAATCATCGTTAGTCTGAAATTGATTGGGCAAAGATAATCTTTCTTTAAATATCCTGTCTGAAAGTATGAATATCATTGTGATTTTCTTCGATTTGATCTTTGATTCTCTTTATAGACTTGGCCAACAGGAACAAATCGATAGGCGCATTTTTTCCTAACCAGTCCCAGCTACTTTGTTCTTCTTCCACTGCCAAAGCTACGTGGTAGAGGATTTCGAAATCATGAACCTTAAGCCATTGCTGCGCGCTTTCGTTTCCTTCTGCGGCGTTTATCATTGCCAATAAATGTGCGTAACCATTGTCTTGAAGCCAGTTTCTTGCATCTTCTTTTAAGTAGATTGCAAAAGTGGCCATCGTCAATTCTTCATACTCATTTTCCTTGAGCCAAAGCATGAGTTCATCATTGCCCTCAATCGCTTTACTCCAAGCCAAGATGATTTTCGGCGGGTAATCAATTCGCTTTAGAGCTGTTTTTGACAAGTCTTTCGCGATGATTTCTCTTTTCTTTTTTTTGAACCAGTTTACCATTATCCAAAGAATATATATGAAACAATAATTGCAGCTATGATTCCGCCCAAATCAGCCAATAGTCCTGCAGTCACAGCATATCTTGTTTTTGTTATTCCAACCGATCCGAAATAAACAGCTAAAACAAAGAAGGTCGTTTCTGTACTGCCTTGCATTGTAGATCCAATTTTTGTTACAAATGACATTGGAATCTTTTTTCCAGATTCATAAAGCTCTTGATATGGACCATGGTGGTCATGTTGGGTAATTATGTCTTGTAAAGCACCACGAGCACCACCGCCACTGAGCGGTTTCATTAAGCCAACTGGCATAGCATCAACCCAGTGTGTGGCTGTTATGCCTATAAACTCAGCTGTTGCTCGAATTCCATCTAAGATTGCATCCAAGGTTCCTGAGCCTCTAAGCACTGCGATTGCTGCAAGAATCACAATCAAATAAGGGATTATAGAAATTGCAACTTGAAATCCTTCTTTAGCGCCATCCACGAATGAATCGTATACATTCACACGCTTCTTGATCGCCATAATAATAAATGTGATGATTATCGTGAAAATAATCAGCGGGCCACCAACTCTCGCAATAACTTCTGCATGCGAAGGGTTGTAAATAACATAAACCAAAAGTCCAAATATAAAGAGGGTAGCCGTCCCTAGGTAGGCGAGGACTACTGGATTGAATAGATTTATTTTTTGTTTAATGGAAACGACAATTAGTCCAATGAGGGATGCTATATAGGTAGAGATTAGAATCGGTAAGAAAATTACTGTTGGATCTTCAAAACTGTTGGTTGTCAATAGTCCGAATACAGATACTGGAATTAATGTTAATCCCGAAGTGTTTAGAACAAGGAACATTATTTGAGCATCAGTGGCTCTGTTCTTTTCAGGGTTTAATGTTTGCAGTTCTGCCATTGCTTTCAGTCCCATTGGAGTTGCCGCATTGTCCAGTCCTAGCATATTTGCGCTAAAGTTCATCATCATCGAACCAACTGCCGGATGGTCTTTTGGTACTCCTGGAAACAGGCGAGAGAATAAAGGAGAAACTGCCTTAGTCATTGACTTTACAGCCCCGCCATGTTCGCCAATGCGTAAGATTCCGATCCAAAGGCAAAGCATACCTGTAAGTCCAATTGCTACTTCAAAACCGACAACCGAGGAATCGAATAAGCTTTTGACCATATCATCAAAAATGAATGTATCCTGCCAAAAAATCAATTTACAAAGCGCAACGACTCCTGAGACTAAAAACATTCCGATCCAAATGCGATTTAAAACCATAATTCAAATATCAACATTAATAGAATACACAAATGATGAAAAAAGAACGAAATATTAACAGTCTTCTAATGATAAGAAGGGCGAATACAATGATTTACAAAGTTTTCAATGAGAATACTTCCATGGTTGCCTGAAACTTCCGGGTGGAATTGAACTCCGAATATTGCTTTTTCTTTGTGCTGCATGATTTCGTTAACGCAGCTATCTGACGAAGCTACAAGTTGAAATCCAGGAGCGATAGAAACCGTTTCGCTGCTGTTTTCTCTCATTTCAATTTCATTGGGAAGACGGTTGAAAAGAATGCAATCTTCGTAGGCTTCAATGGTTTGCCAGTCAACGTTATCGCGAGCGCGAGAAACGTACCCTCCAAACAACAGACCTATGAGAACATGTCCCAAATTAATTCCTAAAACGGGGAGTTCTGTTTCCGTAACCCATTCAAGTTGATCTAAGTATTTTTCAGGGTCAATTTCAGTTAGCAATAATGATCCACTTGAAAGAATGATGCCTTGAATTTCTTCGAGGTCCTTGTCTTTGTTGAAATCGAGTAGGGGAATTGTCTTGACATCGCAGTAATCATCAATGATATGAGCGATGTTAGTTGTTGTATCAGATCCGCAATCGATTAAAAGTATCATAGATCAATTTCTCCTGCGCCTTGACGGATTATTTCGCAATATCCTTCGGTGCATTTCACAACGGTTGAGGGTTCTAAACTTCCGAGCCCGCCGTCAATAATCAAATCGACTTTGCTATCGTAGCGTTCGTAAATCTCGTATGGATCAATGAAGTAGTCCAAAATTTCATCTTCATTATCGTGCAAAGAGGTTGTCGCAATAGGGTTTCCTAATTGGTCAACGATTGATCGGATTGTATTGTTGTCAGGGATTCTAATTCCTATTTCTTTTCGATTTGTATCGAAGATCTTAGGAATTTCGTTTGTGGCCGTTAGAATGAATGTAAATGGTCCTGGTAACGATCTGTTCAACATCTTGAAAGTAGGACGGTCTATGTGTTTAACGTAATCAGATAAATTGCTGATGTCCGAACAAATTATTGAGAAATTTGTTTTCTTGAGCTTAACCCCTTTGAGTGCCGCCAATTTATTCAGCGCTTTCTTATCATTTAAACTGCACCCCATAGCGTAAACCGAATCGGTAGGGAATATTATTACTCCTCCTTTTTTCAGTGCTTTCACCGCTTGATCAATAAACCGCCGGTCTATATTTGCATCGTTAATTTCGACTAACATAGCGGCGAAGATAGTGTTTATTCTGTTTTTTTGAAGATTGAACAACTAATCGCGTAGTGATCGCTTAAGTTCTCGTCTTGAATCACAAAGTTATTTGACCCAATTTGATCAGAATGGAAGATATAGTCGATTCTCCCTGCTGGAATTTTCCCCGCGTAGGTTTTTCCAATTCCAAAACTGGAATTTCTGAACGCATCCGTTAATACAGAATTGAATTGGTTGTATGTGTATGACATCGGAGTGTCATTGAAATCGCCGCAAACAACAACCGGATGCGGAGAGTTATTGATGTGCTCAACGAGCTTATCGGTTTGATTTGCTCGAACAGGAAATGCTTTTTTTACCTTTCCCAAAACCAAAAAGAAACCTGAAGAACTTTTCTTTTTAGTTTTGTCATCGAAGACAGCATAGTCCATTTTCTGCAATCGAATGGACTGCAAATGGATGTTGTATACTCTAACCGTGTCTTCAGGAGTTACAATATCTGCGTAGATGCAATAATTGAATGTCGGTTGGTTGTCGGGAAAAACAATGTCTCCTTTTTCAATGATTTCATATTTCGAAAAAATGCTGATTCCAAAATTCCTTCTTCCTTTTTTGTATTGCGTGTAGCGCTCGTGATAATCTTTTGTTTCTAACAATTGAATGAGTGTGTCCTTCGTTACAAAATCACTGGGTCGGTCTTGATAAAAGAACTCTTGAAAACAAACGATGTCAGGATTTTCATTCGCTACATATTGTATTATTTTATCCTTGTTTCGGTGCGCTTGTCCTGGCTCGGAGTTGTAAAGGTCAAACAGGTGGACGTTGTAACTCATGATTTTTACTTCGGTAGCTCCATTTGAGTCATCGCCTCCGCCTATCGTAAAGGTTCGGAAATGTAGGTTTCCTCCCATTAGAATAAGAATTCCGAGTCCTAGGGCCCATTTATTATTGATGAAAATCCAAGCAATTGTAATTATTAGGTGGCAAACAATAATAACGGGATATGCCAATCCGAAAAGCGGAATGATTTCCCAAGAATCAGGCCGCACAAATGGGCTTAGGTAGGAGAGGAGTAGGCTTAAGGAAATAATGATAGTAATCCCTTTAAGGATATTTTTAAGTGTAAATATCTTCTTAAGCCGTTTCATTATTTGCTTTGATTGAACAGAAAGTCTTTTTCCCTTTTATTCAAAGAATCATATCCTGACTTTGAAATTTTATCTAAAATTCTATCCGTTTCTTTTTGCCGCTCTTTAGCATTTTCATTGTATTCTTCATCCGTCATTTTACGCACTTGCTCACCTCTGACGACTTTAAGTTTTGGACGTTTGTGTCTTGAAAACATTTGTCTTATAAATTCCATCATTCTTTGAGAGGCAGTAATAATGTTACTTGAACTGTGGATGTTTTGAATGGACAACGCACCTATAATTGCACCGCCTAAATGAGCGAAATGAGCTGTGCCATCATTTGTTGTTAAATTGATAACATCCAAAACAATGTAGGCTACTGCAATCCAAATGATTCGAAGTTTGAAAAATCCAAAAAAGCTGATTTGTAAATTGGGCTGATAGAAGGCAATTGCGACGAAGATTCCCATGATTGAGCCGGATGCACCCATGACTACTACGTCTTGAAGGCCGGGAAATGCCAAATGTGCTAAAAACTCTAACAAACCGCCTGCAATACCCGCCATTAAATAAGTGTAAATCAATCTTGAAGCTCCGAATAGTTGCTCAAAGTGCTTTCCTGCAAAATACAGGAAGATCATATTGAACAATAAGTGCATTACCCCAAAATGTGCGAACATCGATGTGAATATTCCCCATGGATGTGTTATGAATTCGGAAGGTCTGGTGAAAAGTCCAAAAATGTGTTGAAGAACTATTTCGGTGCTTGCGTCGTCCTCCAAAAGTTTGCCAAATACTAATGCAACTCTTATTAATAAAAATAGAATGACATTAATGAAGATTAGCTTCATGTGCGCTCCGCCATGCTTATAGCGGTGCTTTAAATCGTCTATAAATGTTCTTTGTGTCTGCATTCTCGGTTAATAAAAGTTAGCTCTGTCTTTTCTGCGCCAAAACAAAATAAATATTATCCCTACAATCGCCCCTCCTACATGGGCCAAATGAGCAATCTGATCATTGGAATTATAAATACTGCTGTAGACTTCAAATGCTAAGTAGGCACCAATTAAGTATTTTGCTTTTATAGGAACAGGAATGAACATCAAATTTAATTCAGTATTTGGGAAAAGCATTGCAAAACCTGCTAAAAGACCAAAGACTGCGCCAGATGCACCAACCAAACTACTATAGTTGTATGCAATATATTTTCTAAAAGAATCGTGTACCTCATTTGGAAGTTTCAGTTCCCCAGCATTGATTAATTCATTTATAACTTTTAGGTTTAATTGTGAGCCAGAAATAAGTTTACCATCATGGATTAAACGATTAATGTATTGAGTGTCGTTTCCGGCTGCTTTAAGTTCAGTTTGAAGTTCCCAGATTTCCCATACGCCAATTACATTATACAGAATGAAGGCCCCAAGTCCGCAAGATATGTAGTAAATGAAATATCTTTTGCTTCCCCAGATTCTCTCTAGATGACTACCAAAAGAAACAAGTAGAAACATATTGAATATGATATGAAACGGATCGGTTAAACTATGCATGAACATATGAGTAACTGCCTGATAGGGTTGGAAAAAAGTTGAGTTGATATAATGCGCTTCAAGTATGTTTTCTAAGCCAGAGCCAGATTGAGCAAGAAACAAAGACACTATAAATAAGAGAATGTTTATTAGCAAAAGATTCTTTGTAACGTCCGGTATATTTGAAAAGATTTGTCTAAACATTATTTAAATTTTGTTTCAATCGACTCTAAATCGATGGTATCTATAATTTTTTTGTTCGAAGGCGTGTACATGTGATTTTCACATTGGAACAGTTGATTGATCAAACCTTGAATCGCTTCATTTGAATTAAGATTCAATTGTTTCATTGCAGCTGACCTTGCAATAGAAGCCACCAATGAATGTGCAATATCGCCCTTTTCAATATCCTTGTGTCCAAGCGTTTCTAGGATAGAATCTAAAGTGCTTGAGAGTGTTTCTTCTTCGATTACATTTGGAACCGCGCTGACAGACAATATGTCGCTTTCAACTGTTCCGTCAAAGCCCAATTGCTTTAGCATTGACGCATTCATTTCCCAATTAATGATTTCCTTTTTTGAAAGTTCTTTTTCGATTGGGAATAGCATTATTTGAGATTCTATTGGGCTGGAAATAAATGATTTAATTATTCCTGAGTAAACTATTTGTTCAACTGCTCTTTTTGAATGAATCACCATTAATCCAGACTTACTTGGAGATAAAATGTAGTTTCCTTTTACAATAAAACTCGTAATATTTTCATCAATTGACTCAACTTCTACAAGCTCTTGAACCTCTTCTTCCTTTTGATCTTCAACTGTGTAAAAGTTCTCCCAATCCTCTTGTTTCGCCTCCTTTGTTCCAAAGCCATTGTTGACAATCGCCTTAGAAAAGTTTTCAGTTGTTTTTCCGCTAGAAGAACTCGCCGTATTCGATGTCGTTTGAAAAGGATTAAAGTCCTTGTTGATATTTATTGTGGGCTCTGTTGCCGGCTGTGAATGCATTTTGTGCGGAATGTCAAATCCCATTTCTCTTTCAAAGTCCAGTGTTGGAGCAATGTTGTATTTACCAAGTGCTAGGCGAATGCTACTCAATATGATGGAGTAAATGTATTTTTCTTCTTCGAATTTAATTTCCGTTTTCGTTGGATGAACGTTAACATCAATTCGTTTGGGATCAACATCCAAATACAAGAAGAATCCTGGAAAGGTTCTTTCTTTGATAAGACCCTCAAATGCCTTGTTAACAGCGTGATTGAAGTAATGGCTTTTGAAATATCTGTTGTTTACAAATAAGAATTGCTCACCGCGTGTTTTTCGAGAAAACTCTGGTTTGAGAACGAACCCCTTCATTTCAACGATTTCAGTGCTTTCCTCAATTGGAACCAATCGATCGCTTGATTTTTTTCCTAAGACATCAATGATTCGTTTCTTTAAAATCGTGTCTTGAAGGTTGTAAAGCTCATTATCATTGTGATGTAACGTGAAATGAATCTCAGGATGTGATAGGGCTACGCGTTCAAACTCATCCGTGATATGTCCAAACTCTGCCTTGTCAGATTTTAAGAAATTTCTTCTGGCTGGAACGTTGTAAAAAAGATTCTTTATTTCGAAGCTTGTGCCCTCTGGGCATGTTGTTTCAGTTGATTCTTTAATTGAGCTCCCTTCCATTGTGACTGAAGTTCCAATGTCCTTTCCTCTTTCTCTTGTTTTTAATTCAACGTGAGCGATAGCGGCCACAGATGCCAGAGCTTCACCCCTAAATCCTTTTGTTATTAAAGCGAATAAATCTTCGGCCTTATTAACTTTACTCGTCGCATGGCGCTGAAAACAAATCTCAGCGTCTTCAGGACCCATTCCTTGACCGTTGTCTACAATTTGAATGAGCGTTTTTCCAGCATCTTTTATATTGACGTCAATCTTCGTTGCGCCAGCATCAATAGCATTTTCAACAATTTCTTTCACCACAGAAGCGGGACGTTGAATAACCTCCCCAGCGGCTATTTGATTCGCAATATTGTCTGGTAATAATTTAATTAAATTGCTCATAAAATATCTACCAAAGCCTTGTTACAACAGTTTCTACTTGATCGACGCCGTTAAAAACGAGATATCCCAATGCGATAATAATCACAATTAAAACAAATACACGAATGTTCGATGAGGATTTTGCATTTTTTCGAATCTCAGTTCTAGACCACTCGCCTCGAATGTTTTCTCTGAGAATAGAAGTACGTTCTTCCGCTGATAGTTCGCCATTCTCCATCTTTTCATATTGCCGCTTTTTCACTTCAAGGCGTTCCTTGCGTTCATCATAATACATAGGATTATAATCGAATTGGCGGTTCTTATATGTCTTAGTTAAAAATCGAAATTTCATGTGAATCTAAAGTAAACAAATTTAACAAAATTATAGAGTCGGATTCAGCCAAATTATGTCAAAAACTGTGCCCTTGAAATTGAACTGACAAAGAGTCAGAATATACTTTGGATGAGTTTTTTCCCGTTAAATGTTTATAACTAATGAAATGCAGCTCTGTCAGGCGGATTTCAAATTGTATTTTTGATAGATATGAAACAATTACTCTCCTTCAAGTTTCTCCTTTTTGCACCCATTTTAGTATCGGTGTTTGTGTTTGCTTCGATTGCTACACCTTCTGATCCTGTTTTGAAAAAGGATATACAACTTCATGAAGTTGTATATACGGTCGAAAATCCTTGGGTTAATGAGACCTTTGAAACAATGACACTCAGAGAGAAAATTGGTCAGTTTTTTATGATTGCGGCTTATTCAAACAAAGGAGAAGCGCATTTTTCCAATATTGATTCACTCGTAAGTAAACATAAAATTGGTGGCTTAATCTTTTTTCAAGGAGAACGGGATAATTTAAAAGTCGCGATAAATCGTTTTCAAAATCAAGCAGAAATTCCTTTATTAGTCGGTATGGATGCTGAGTGGGGAGTGAGTATGCGTTTGTTTGGTGAAGAGCGTTTTCCTTATAATTACACGATTGGTGCGGCAAACGATCTTGAATTAACAGAGAAGATTGGAGCAATGGTGGGGCAAGAATGTAGGGAACTCGGAATTCATATCAACTTTGCACCTGTTGCGGATGTGAATAGTAATCCAAACAATCCTGTGATTGGATTCAGATCGTATGGAGAAAACCCCAAACGTGTCGCAGATCAAGTTGCATCTGCCGTTAAAGGTATGGAGGGGCAAAGTGTTTTGTCAAGTATCAAGCATTTTCCAGGACATGGAGACACAGATGTTGATTCGCACAAGGAGCTTCCAATCGTAAATAATACACTAACACATATAGAAGCGGTCGATTTCTATCCTTTTAGAGCAGGGATTAACGCTGGCGCGTCTTCTGTAATGATTGGTCATTTGAATATTCCTGCGTTGGATCCATCGGGAACACCAAGTAGTCTCTCCAAAAAGACAATACATGAATATTTAAAAGGAGAGCTTGGTTTCCAAGGGCTTGTAGTGAGTGATGCTTTGGGAATGAAAGCCGTTGCTGACCGATATGGAAAAACGGAAGTGGTTGTAAAGGCATTTGAAGCGGGATGTGATATTTTACTCTTTCCGAAGAGCGTAGTTGATGCAATTGACGCTATTGAAAAGAAAGTTTTGGATGGAGGGATTTCTGAAGAAGATATTAACCTTAGATGCAAACGCGTATTGCTTGCTAAGTACAAAAGTATTATCAAGCCAGGGAAACTAAAGAGTTATACGAAAGGAGAGCAGGTATTGGCGAGAAAACAACTTTTTGAAAAAGCGATTACAGTCATTAAAAATGAGAATGAAGTGTTACCGATTAAACGTTTCGATAAAAGGATAGCGGTTGTCAGCGTTGGCTCACACACAGAAGGATTGAAGCCTTCAATGGATCTTGTCGCGTCGGTTGACCATTTTCATTATTACTCAGGGACTGAAGCGCTCCAAAAGTTTAAAAGTAAGATGGCAAACTACGATATGGTTATTACAACAGTTCATGCAGGTTCTGTTCGACCGTACAAAGATTTTAGTATGCCAAAAGGATGGAGAGCTTGGTTGAAAGTTGTTTCAAATGCAGAAGAAAGCGCATTGGTATTGTTCGGTAATCCACTTGCTTTGAAGGATAATGTTGATTTGTCTAGAATTAATTCAATAGTTATAGGTTACGAGAATCATCATTTGATGGTGGATAGAATGGGGCAGTTTCTGGTTGGTTCTTTCGCGACAAATGGGAAATTGCCAGAAACGATCAACGAAACCTACAAAGGCGGAGATGGATTGTCAATTAAATGGATGGGAAGATTGAAAGAATCGCAACCCGAAGAAGTTGGAATTGATCCAAAGAAGTTTGAGCGAATTGATGAAATTGCGAACAGCAGTATTGCAGCTAAGGCATTCCCAGGATGCCAAATCCTTGTCGCTGTTGATGGAAAAGTGATTTACCGGAGGTCGTTTGGATACCACACGTATGGAAAGATAATTGAAGTTGAAAATGACGATATCTACGATATAGCATCGATAACAAAAATTGCTGCGTCTACCTTATCGATTATGAAGTTGAATTCTGAAGACAAGTTCAATCTGGAAGAGAAACTCGGGGATAAATTGCCAGAATTAATGGGGACGAGTGCATTGAAGGATATTCGACTTCGAGACATGTTGGCACATCAAGCAGGGTTAACTCCATGGATTCCATTTTATACGAAAACCTTATTGAATGGGAGTTTATCCGAGCAATACTATAGAACTGTAAAATCGGATTCTTTTAGTGTGAAAGTTGCTGAAGATTTATGGATTGACAAAACATATGAAAGCGATATGTACAAAGAGATTTTAACGAGTACATTGAAAGCCAAGCGTTACAAATACTCAGATTTGGGGTATTATTTGATCAAAAAAATTGTGGAAAAAAAATCGGGAACAACTTTGGATGATTACGCCACAACTAATTTCTATGAGCCAATGGGTTTGAGTAATATGCGTTATAATCCACTTGATTATTTTTCGAAAGACAGAATTCCGCCGACTGAAGACGATCAAATCTTTAGAAAGCAATTGGTTCATGGTTACGTTCACGATCAAGGAGCGGCAATGATGGGTGGAATTGGCGGCCACGCAGGATTGTTTACGAATGCTGGTGATCTGGCCGGCTTGATGCAAATGTTCTTAAACAACGGAATGTATGGTGGTGAGCGTTATATCAAAGAGCAAGTAATTGAAGAGTATACAGACTGCCAATTTTGCGCAACGAATAGACGAGGTGCCGGTTTTGACAAACCAATGAGGAACAAAAAGGGAGGGCCATCTTCGAATAAGGTTAGTCTCAAAAGCTTTGGTCACTCTGGATTTACTGGAACTTTGGCTTGGGCTGATCCTGAGTATAAAGTGAATTATATTTTCCTTTCCAACCGAGTTTATCCGGATGCTGAAAACTGGAAAATTGTCAAAATGAGTATTCGAACAGAAATTCAAGATGTTATTTACAATGCTTTAGAAAACGCCAAATGAAAAGAAAAAAGATACTAGCGCTTCTTGCATCACTGCTGTTCTTAGCTGTTAGTGGGCAGTTGTTTATTTGGTTTTTACTTTATCATCAAGACAATATCAATAAGTCGGGATACGCGTTTAACGATTCCGTTTTGAATTTGTTACCAAGAGGCGATTTTTCAATCTATATCTTTGGAATTACGTATTCATCACTTATCATTTACATCTTGCTTCGCTGTGCAAAAATCAATGAGCTGTCGAAGTTTGCTTTAGCTTATGGTCTAATTTTGTTGACGCGAATTATAACATTGTCATTGGTTCCTTTACGAGAACCGATAGGACTTGTAAGTCTTAACGACCCTGTATTATATAATATGATTTTTGATGGTGAAATAACCGCCGATTTATTTTACAGCGGACATACTGCTTTTGTTTTTGTGATGTTTTTTCTATCAAAAAAATACATATTCCTCATTTTAGGAATAGGAGTTGGAGCTCTTTTAATGATGCAACGCGTTCATTATTCTATCGATATTGCAGCGGCAATTCCATTTGCATTCCTGATAGCCAAGTCAGTAACTTGGATGTTTAAGAAATGTGGATTAGAGAATAGCTAAATATTGATCCATAGGCTTAATAGAATAAGGGTTTTATTGAGGAAACATTGATGTTATATTGTATACTTTTGAAATGTAAAGTGACTTATTACAAAGAAAAATTAGGATGAAAATAGGAATTGTTTTGTACCCAACTTACGGGGGAAGTGGAGTAATGGCAACTGAATTGGGAAAATCATTGGCAAAGAAAGGTCATGAGATTCATTTTATCACTTATTCTCAACCTGTTCGACTTGGAGGTTTCCGATCAAATATATTTTACCACGAGGTAGCAGTTTCGGATTACCCGTTGTTTGACTACACACCTTATGAAACTGTTTTGGCCAGTAAAATGGTTGACGTTGTAAAGCGTGAAGAACTTGATGTTTTGCATGTACACTATGCAATTCCACATGCTTCTGCAGCATTTATGGCAAAGCAAATTTTGGCTGCACAGGGAGTTCATATTCCTTATGTCACAACTCTTCACGGAACAGACATTACACTAGTTGGAAGAGATCCTTCATTCGAGCCTGTTATTACGTTTTGCATGAATGAATCCGATGCTATCACAGCAGTTTCTGAAAGTCTTAGAGAAGATACGTATAAGCATTTTAATGCAACGAAGGATATTTTAGTGATTCCAAATTTTGTTCACCCAAGGTCCAAAACAATTAATAATATTCAAGAAATAAGGAGACGGTATGCTAATGATAATGAGCCAATTATGTGCCATATTTCGAATTTTAGAAAAGTGAAACGCGTTGATGATGTTCTGAAAATGTTTGATAAAGTCAATCAGAAAATACCATCAAAATTGTTAATGGTTGGTGATGGGCCTGAGCGCTTCGGCCTTGAAGAGTTATGTGCTCAACTAGGATTATGCGATAGGGTTGTTTTTATTGGTAAAGTGAGAGAAACGCAAGAAGTTCTTGAAATCTCAGACCTGTTCGTTCTACCTTCAGAAACGGAGAGTTTTGGGTTGGCGGCTTTAGAAGCAATGGCGATGGGAGTTCCTGTGATTTCATCTAATACCGGTGGTATTCCAGAAGTAAATATCAATGGAGAAACCGGTTTTATGTCTGAAGTAGGAGACGTTGAAGATATGGCCAAAAACGCAATCTATATTTTAGAAGACGAAGACCGTAAAAAAAACTTTGGTGAAAACGCACTTGCTCGTTCTAAAGTATTTGATATTGATGCCGTTGTTCGCCAGTATGAGGATTTGTATAAGACGTTAATTTAAGAACCTGAAGATTTCCAAATCGAAATTTACAACTCAAAAACATCGTTATACGCAGCAATGTTAAATCCATTTTCAATTATTTTCTTGGATTGTGGACTGTCTGCATTTAAAGCCGGATTGGTATGGTTCATATGAATGAAATAGATTTTACGCTTCTCACTTTTGGGCAAATCTTTGAAAAGTTCCATACTTTCTATAATAAATGGATGCGGGATTTCTGAAATATCTCGGTTGTTTATCTCTTCAGCATCATAGAATGTAGCGTCAATAAAGGCATAATCAACTTTAGCCATTTCCTTAATGATATCTTTGTCCCATTTACTCCATTTGTCAATGTCCGGAATGAAAAGTGCACTTTTCTTTTTTCCATAAAAAACGTAACCAGCAGTTTCGGAGAACTCGTCTCTATGGGGAACGGTAAATGCCATTACCCTAAAGTTCTCAGATATTGGATTCCATCTACCTTCTTCAATAGGTTGTAAACTGATGTTACTATCAATCAATTGACTCCATGGTCCATTTTCAATAAGGAAGCTTCTCATTTTTGGCAAAGCAAATACTCGAGCCTTGTCCGCGTTCATTGCTTCTTTGCCATAATACATCAGCCCAGTGTAGTGGCCTATGTGCGCATGTGTCAGGAAGGTGGCGTGCGGTATTTCTTCTCCATTATCGAATGCAAAACGACTTAAACGTTTGACTTGGCTAGGCATATCAGGAGTCGCTTCAAACAAATATTTTCTTTGAGATTTGTAATCAGCCACTCCGATGGAGACAATCTTTCGTGTTGAATCTGGATTTGAAAACAAATCTTCACAACAGCTTTTTGTGCAGGCGATTTGCGGTGAACCCGCATCTTGAGCGGTTCCAAGTATAATTAATGATACTCGATCTTTGTCATCGACTAGTTTTTTAGTCTCAGGGATAGAGGTTTTAATCTTCTCAGAATCTGCGGTATTACATGAAGAAAGTATCAAACAAAAAAGAAGGAAGTAGATTAATTTCATGTGTGAATTTTGAGGTTGTAACATCTAATGTAAGTATTAAACTAAAAAAGCGCATCTCGATTGAACGAGAGGCGCTTTTCATATACTATTTTGAAATTCTATTGTACGTTTTCAATTACCATTGCCGAAGCACCACCACCGCCGTTACAAATTCCAGCAGCACCGTATTTACCTCCGTTTTGTTTTAAAACGTTGATTAAAGTGACAATAATTCTAGATCCGCTGCTTCCAAGAGGATGTCCAAGTGCAACCGCACCTCCATTCACATCAACTTTCGAAGGATCAAGTCCTAATTTCTGAGTATTCACAATTCCAACAACAGAAAATGCCTCGTTCAATTCCCAGTAATCAATATCGTCCACTGATAATCCAGCTTTTGCTAATGCAACAGGAACTGCTTTTGAAGGAGCTGTTGTAAACCATTCTGGTTCGTGAGCTGCATCGCCATATCCAACAATTTTAGCGATTGGTGTTATTCCCATTTCATCTGCTTTTTCCTTACTCATCAACAATAGGGCAGAAGCACCATCATTTAAAGTTGAAGCGTTTGCTGCAGTAACAGTACCATCTTTTGTAAAGACTGCTCTTAATTGAGGAATCTTTTCCATTTTAACGTTCGTGTACTCTTCGTCTCTATCAACGATAATAGCATCACCACGACGCTGAGGAACTTCTACAGGAACAATTTCATCATTGAACTTTCCAGCATCCCAAGCAGCAGAAGCTTTGTTATATGATTCTATTGCGAATTGATCTTGATCTTCTCTTGAAATATTGTTTTCAGCCGCACATTTATCAGCACAAACTCCCATGTGAACAGCATTGTAGACATCCGTAAGCCCATCTTTCACCATTCCATCGATCATTGTTACATCACCTAATTTCGTTGCTGTTCTTGCATTATAATAATGAGGTACGCTGCTCATATTTTCCATTCCACCCGCAATAACGATATCATTGTCACCACATAAAATAGATTGAGTTGCTAATGAAAGCGCCTTCATTCCTGATGCACAAACCTTATTTATTGTAGTACAAGGAACGGTATCAGGGATTCCAGCAAAAATTGCTGCTTGACGTGCCGGTGCTTGACCTAAGTTTGCCTGAAGAACATTCCCCATAAAAACTTCGCCTACCTTATCAGCCGAGACACCTGCTTTTTCGAGGGCACCTTTTATTGCTGTTGCACCTAATTTTGTAGCGGGTACAGTTGATAATGCTCCTCCGAAACTTCCCATTGGAGTTCTAACTGCTGCTACTATATAAACTTCTTTACTCATTGTTTGGTCATTTTTATTCCACGCGAATTTAAGAAATTCTTAAGACTTAAACCAGTTGACACCGCGATCATTTCACAGTAAAGTCTAACTTTTTTTGATACATAAACTATCAAAGTATTAGATCATTATTGAACTTATACCTACTTTTGCGCTTCCAAACTTTTACAACATGAATAAATTAATATTGCTTATCGCTTTGTCGATCAGCGGTGTCACTATTACTCAAGCCCAAACGGATCCAACAACTCAAAAAGCAGACACTGTCGTTAAACCATGGAAGCTAAAGGCATTATACGGTTCAAATGGAACTCAGTCATCGTTTGTAAACTGGAACGCTGGTGGACGAAATAGTATTTCTTTGATGGGATATGTCAGCGCATCAGCTAATTATCTTCAGCATCAATGGAAATGGGACAACAATTTGAGCCTTGCTTTAGGAGGTTTACAATATATAGGTAAGGGAAATGGAGGAGAAGGACTTCAAAAAACAGATGATAGAATTGAAATCTCATCGACCTTTGGCTATAGTTTTGACAAGAGTATTGAAAAGAAACAACTATATTTTTCTCTAATTACTGGATTTAGAACTCAATTCTTAGATGGTTTTGTTTATCCAAACACTTTAGACCGTGTTTCATCATTTATGGCTCCTGGTTATTTTAACCTTGCCTTAGGATTGGATTATTCACCGAATAAAAACTTAACGCTATTCATTTCTCCTGCCGCTATGAAATGGACGGTTGTTAATGATCAAGTATTAGCCGATGCGGGTTCTTTTGGTGTTGATCCAGCAGCGATTGTTGATGGAGTGCTTATTCCTGGAAGTTTATATAGATCTGAATTTGGTGCTTATTTCAAAATGAAATACAACAAAGAGATTGTCAAAAATATAGAAATGAAATCGACATTGGAATTGTTCTCTAACTATTTGGAGAACCCTGAAAATATTGATATTAACGGAGATGTTCTTTTTACTTTTAAAGTAAATAAATGGTTTTCAGCTTCACTGAACTGGACAGTTATTTACGATCATGATATCAATATTCAATCGATCGATGGTGGGTTTGGACCTAGAACGCAATTCAAATCTGTTCTTGGTCTGGGAGTCTCGTATACAATGAAGAATTTCGTTGATCCTCCGAAGAAGAAGTAATGGGACAATTTCCAAACACTATTTAACATAGTTCTGTCTTTTGATACGCTTTAGATTGTTATTTTCGTAACTCAATGAAGATATTTTCAGATATATCGCTGTGGTGGTTGATTCCCTTGATTTTAGTTTCAGTAGTACTTTCTATTTGGTATTACAGAAAACAGAAACAAATGGAAAGAGCTCCGAGCTGGAAAAAAGGAATCTTAATTTCCTTAAGGTCAAGTGCCCTAATTCTTTTGGGAATCCTACTTTACGGAATCCTTCTGGAGACAACTGAGTCGAAAACAGAGAAACCTGTCTTCATAACACTGTTAGACAACTCATCTTCCATGCTGAATTACAGCGATAGTAGCTCTGTAAAATCAAAAATTGATTCATTTCAAAAGGGATTGAAAACCAAATATGGGAAACGTTTTGACTTTAAGACTTATGTTGTTGACGGTGATTTAAAGGATAATGATCAATATGATTTTAGTGGTTCTGTCACCAATTTAAATCTTGGGTTCAACCATATTTACAATCAATTCTTCAACCGTAATATTGGCGGGATTTGTTTTGTAAGTGATGGAAACTACAATAAAGGGAATTCACCGAAATACGTTTCTGAAAAGATAAGCTTGACGCCAATATTCTCTGTAGGAGTAGGGGATACAATACAAAAACGCGATCAGCTTATTCGAAACGTAGCGGCAAATGACATTGCATTCTTCAAGAATCAATTCCCAATTGAAATTGATATTGAAGCGAATAAGATGGGAACTTCATCTTGCGAATTGGAGTTGTACCGAAACGACAAAGTAATTGCTACAGAAAAACTGACGTATACTGGAAAGGACTTTGATTTTCGACACGTTACTTTTTTAGTTGATGCAAATCAAATTGGCTTTGTTAATTACACAGTAAAACTGCGTCATTTAGACGATGAATCTTCGTATGAAAACAACGAACGCAGTGTTTATATAGAAGTTATAGATTCTCGAAGTAAAGTTTTGATTTTATCAAAAGTACCGCATCCGGATGTTCCTGCAATTAAAAGTGTCATTGAAACGGATGAGAATCTTGAAGTCGAATCAAAGCTAATTTCTAAGTGGGACGGAAGTTTTAAAGATGTTGAGTTACTTATTTTACATGGAGCAGGAGTCAGTTCCAATGTCGAATTGATCCGTCAAGCGAATGCGATTAATTTATCGATCTTTTATTTTGTTACTGCAGCTTCTTCTAAAAGTAATATCGATAAATTAAATATTGGATTGAGTATTCCAAACGATCGAAGAATGGATCAGGTTCAGGGTTATTTGTCTGAAGGGTTCCAATTGTTTGAGTTGTCAGAGAAAGCGCAGAAGCTTTTGGAAAAGGCACCTCCGATTCACGTGAAGTTTGGCGATGTTAAAATTGACGGAGGAAGTACATTGATCTCACAACGATTAGGTCCTGTTAAGAAGAAAGATCCAATTTTGTTCTTTGGAAAAAATACGAAATCTAAATTTGGGGTCTTTGTTGGTGAAGGCTTATGGAAATGGAAGTTTTCTGAATTTAGAAGCGCAAAAAACAACAGTGGATTTAACGAGATCATTCAAAAATCGATTCAGTATTTAGTTGTTAAGAAGAATTCAGATCCGCTTCGAATTAATTTGCCGAAGCGTTTCAATATTAACGATGAAATTTTGATTAATGCTGAGTTCTATAACTCGACATTAGAGCAAATTACAACTCCAGACATTAATTTCAATTTAGAAGATGAAAACGGAAGAAAGATCCCTTATGTGTTTGCGAAGAACGCCAAAGATTACCGTCTTTCACTAGGTAAGCTGAATGCAGGGAAGTACAAATGGAGCGCAGACACAAAGTTCGATGGAAAGGTATACACGAAAGAAGGAGTTTTTATTGTCGAGGATGTTTCTCTCGAGGCATTGTCAACATCAGCGGATCACAATTTATTGAAAACGATTGCTTCAAATTCGAACGGTAAATTCTACGGAATTGGATCGATGGATCAATTGTTAACGGATATTGGAAACCGCAAAGACATCGTTAACATCTCATACGATGAAACGGATTACAGCGATTTAATTGACTGGAAATGGCTTTGCCTTCTCGTTATAGTATTTCTTTCTACAGAATGGTTTATCCGTCGTTATTCTGGGAGTTATTAATCAATACAAACTCCAGTTATATGTCTGATACTATAGATGAAATCAATCCTAATCAAGGTGAGTTTACAAAACCTATTGTTTTTGTTCTAATTGGTATTCTTTTCTATAACGGATTGTTATACGCTGAACCAACGCTTTTGTCTGTTGAGTATTATTTCTATGATTGGGGCCTTCCAAACCATCTTCATTATTGGGTAATTTTCCTTTTGAAATATTTTATTTGTTTAATAATTGTCAATTTCGCTGGGAACTGGATTATCAAGAATACGATCAGGTTCAGTTCGTTTGCTTATTCCTTTTTCAGGATTCTTCCTTTGTTTTGAATCATTGATGATTATTACGAAGATATTTATAGACCGAAAAGTGAAGATTTTAATCTGTGTTGGGACTTTATTCATGAATTTTACAACTATGATTGGGTGCGTAGAATTGTAAACTTTGTAATTATGTTAACGATTGGATTACTCTATTTGGACAAGGCCAAAAGATGGGACAAGGAATAGACAAGAGACTTTTTGTTAACTCCCAAATTAGAAATGTTAATTTTTTTAGACTTGCATATAATATTTCGTAAAACAGTGCGTTATTAATTATGAAACAACTTATTGATAGTGCCTATGTTAAAAAAATACTCTATCGCTCCTAGCACGGACGTAAAATGTGCCCCGGACAGTTTAATAATCAATGCGATCCTCAATTACAGTAAATCCCTTGAAGTTAAGCAAACCAAAAGCAATAGAATTATAATCCATTTAAACTAAACAAAAAAGGCGTCTCGAATTATCGAGACGCCTTTTTTAATGGATTAGGATTTTCTTACCAAATCTTCGAAATCTCCTCTTCAGAATTACGCATAGTATCACTTTCTTGAACGCCAAAGGCTTCAAAGAATTCAGGACAATTCATCAATGGTCCATTAACGCGATACATCCCTGGAGAATGCGAATCAGTAGCAATTCTTCTTTTCATTTCAGCATCTGTGAAATTAATCTTCCACAATTGAGCGTAAGCAATAAAGAAACGCTGAGAGGGAGAATATCCCATTCTCTTGATTCCAGCATTAAATTCCTCTGTTCTAGCATATGCATGGTACGCCAATGTCAATCCACCAAGATCAGCAATGTTTTCTCCCATTGTTAATTGTGGGTTTACACAATGACCTTCAATTGGGCAGAAATTCGCAAAGGTATTCCCAAGTTTCGCTGTTCTTTCCTCAAACAACGATCTATCGTTTTCTGTCCACCAGTTCGTAAACGAACCATCAGCAGCGAATTTAGATCCCATGTCATCAAATCCATGTGTAAACTCGTGACCGATTACCATTCCAATTCTACCATAGTTTACGGCGTCTTCATAATTCGCATCGAAAAATGGAGGTTGCATAATTCCAGCGGGGAAAGCAATTTCATTCAGCAATGGGTGGTAATAAGCGTTCACCATATGGGCAGGCATTCCCCATTCTTCCTTATCTACGGGCTTGCCTAATTTTAAAATGTTTCTTTCAAAGCTTAATTGTTCAGAGCGGGTGTAATTTTCACAATACCCGTTTCTACTGATTTTTAAATTATCAAAGTTTGTCCATTTATCAGGGAAACCAAGTTTGCGACCAATAGAATTTAACTTATTCAAGGCTTGCTTTTTCGTTTCTTGAGACATCCATTCAAGGTTCTCAATTCTTTCTTGAAAAACGATTAGTAAGTTGTCAACCAACTCATTAACTCTGACTTGTGCTGTATCAGAATAATGTTTTTCAACAAATGCTTTTCCAAGCATTTCTCCAAGTTCCATACTTGTAATTTCTTCAATTGCTCTTTCATTGAAAGGTTTCATTTTCTTTTTTCCTCGAAGCGAGCGAGCATAGAAATCAAAATCCAATTCAACAAAATTCTGGTCCAAATGGCCTGCGTAGTGGTTGATTGTTTTCCAAAGTAAATAATTCTTCCAATCCTCCAAACCAACTTCTTCAATCATTTTGTTGATAGATAATATGTGTCTCGGACTTGCTATATTCATTGTTTCGAATGATGCAATTCCAGTCACAGAAAGGTATGCTTCAAAATCAAATTCCCCAAAACTTTTAATTACGTCGGCACGCTCTGTAATGTGGTACCTGTTTTCTGGAATTCTCATTTCAGAAGGAGATAGCATTAAATTCGCCAAAGAAGTCTCGAATTCGATAATTTTTACAGCAATTTTGTCTGGATTACTTTTGTCAAGCATCGTCATAATGGATGCTATGTAATTCTGATACGCAGTTCTAATATCTTCCTTATCGTCATTGAAGTAGTATTCTTTATTCGGTAATCCAAGGCCGCCCTGTCCAAATTGAGCAATATTATTGTCAACATTTTTCATGTCTTGCCCAACTCCGAAACGAAATAAAGATTCGATTCCATTTTTATGTTGTTCGGCGACAATCCCTACAATTTGTTCTTTTGAATTGATTTTATTAATCGCATCTAGTTGGCTTTGAATAGGCTTAAGTCCAAGTGCATTTCTCGTGTCCATGTTATTGAAAGAAACATAGTAATCGCCCAAAAGTTGATTGACGTGATTACTGTGTGTTTTTGAATCAGACAATGAATCAAGGATTTTAGTCAATTTGATTACATTCGATTGGTTTAGCTCATTGAAACTTCCCCATCTCGATTCTGATTTTGGAACAGGGTTGTTTTTTACCCAAGTACCATTCGTAAATTCAAAGAAATCATCTTGAGGGCGAACCTTTATATTCATGTAGTCAAAATCAATAGTTTTTGAACTACTTGATTCGATTATTAGCTCATCCAGCTTTTCATCGACAACTTTACATCCGATTAGGAGCGAAAGCCCAGCTGCTGTTAAAAGTAATTTATTCATAGATCGTTTTTTAAGAATTAGGAAGTAATTTCATTTCCACGTGCGGAATGCCATCTTCAAGATATTCGCTACCCGTAGAAACGAATTCGTGTTTTCCGTAATAGTTTTCCAAATGTTTTTGAGCTGAAATAATGATTGGTTCATTTCCAAACTCTTTAATGCAGAAATCAATACAGTGCTTCATCATTTCATGTCCAGCACCTTGTCCTCTTAGTTCTTCTTCAATTACAACTCTACCAATTGCCGTGTTATCGTATGAAATACCAGGAGGCAATATTCTTGAAGTTGCAACAATTTTCCCCTTTCCATTTCTACAAATAAGGTGATAACATTTTTTGTCTTTTCCATCCAAGTCTTGGTAAGCGCAGTTTTGCTCGACTACGAACACTTCTGATCTTAGAGCAATAATGTCGTGAAATTCATTCAAAGTTAAATCACGGTAGTGTTTAATTTGCCAGTCTAAATGCATATTTTCAATAATTAAGTTTGAATTACTCCAACGTTGTATGGTTTTTCAGCCTTTTTGTTATTTGCCATTTCTATACCCATAGAAATTACTTTCCTTGTATCAATCGGATCAATAATTGCATCAATCCATAATCTACTTGCTGCGTAATACGGAGATGTTTGAGAATCATATCTATCTTTAATTGTGTTTAAGATTTCATTTTCCCTTTTCTCAGTAATTTTTTCTCCTTTCGCTTTCAACGACGCTACTTCGATTTGAAGAAGTACTTTTGCTGCTGCAGAACCACCCATTACAGCCATTTGTGCCGTTGGCCATCCAACAATTAATCTAGGATCGTACGCTTTACCGCACATTGCGTAATTTCCAGCTCCGTATGAATTACCTGTAATGATTGTGAATTTAGGAACGACAGAATTTGCCATAGCGCTAACCATTTTTGCTCCATCTTTTATGATTCCTCCATGTTCACTTTTCGAACCAACCATAAATCCAGTTACGTCTGTTAAGAAGACAAGTGGAATGTTCTTCTGATTGCAATTCATTATGAATCGTGCTGATTTGTCTGCAGAGTCAGAGTAGATAACACCTCCAAATTGCATTTCACCTTTCGCATTTTTTACAATTTCTCTTTGATTCGCAACAATCCCAACACTCCAGCCGTCAATTCTAGCATAAGCATTAACGATCGACTTTCCATAATCCGCTTTGTATTCAGTGAATTTAGAATCATCGACCAAGCATTTAATGATTTCTTTAACGTTGTAAGGCTTCGATCTATCTGCCGGTAAAATTCCGTATAGTTTTTTAGCGTCAAATTTAGGCGCAATTGATTCTTTACGATCAAATCCAGCATTTTCTGAATGTCCAACTTTATCCATTAAATCTCGGATGGTTGAAAGGCACTCTTGATCACTTTCTGTTTTATAATCACATACTCCTGAAATTTCAGTGTGTGTAACAGAACCTCCTAAGGTCTCATTGTCAATTGTTTCACCTATAGCAGCTTTTACCAAATAAGATCCTGCTAGGAAAATGGTTCCAGTTTTATTAACGATTAACGATTCATCTGACATAATAGGCAAGTAGGCGCCGCCGGCAACACAACTTCCCATTACTGCAGCAATCTGAACAATCCCCATTGAACTCATTACAGCATTGTTTCTAAAAATTCTTCCAAAGTGTTCTTTGTCTGGGAAAATTTCATCTTGCAATGGAAGGAAAACCCCTGCTGAATCTACCAAGTAGATAATAGGAAGGTTGTTCTCCATCGCAATTTCTTGCGCTCTTAGATTTTTCTTCCCTGTAATCGGAAACCAAGCTCCAGCCTTGACTGTAGCGTCATTTGCTACAACAATACATTGTTTACCAGAAACATATCCAATCACAACTACAACGCCGCCTGCTGGGCATCCGCCGTGTTCTTTATACATATCGTAACCAGCAACTGCACCTATTTCAATTTGCTCTGTTTTTGGATCGAGTAGGAGGTCAATTCTTTCACGAGCTGTCAGCTTGCCCTTTGCATGTAATTTTTCGACACGTTTTACTCCTCCTCCCTGGTAAATCTTCTCGAGTTCACGATTGAGTGCGGAAATTTTCAACCGCATTTTATCATCGTTCTTATTGAATTCTAGTTCTTTCTTTGCTATGGCCATATTTCAAAAATGAAAAGAACGCTAAGATAAGAAAACCGAATGAAAAAGAACAGGAATCGAAAGATCTAAGGCTAAAAAATAATAGATGGTATTAATTGAATTTGACAAGTTGCGCTTCAACTCAGACCACATAAAAATAAACTAACATTTCATTGTTGGAAAATGAAAATGGAAATATGATTCGTAAGATGTAGATTTGCAACAGTGATAGATTCATTTAAATATCAGGGAATGCGTCGTCAGCTCGTTAGAGAGTTGAGCGATAGAGGTATAAAAAGCAAACAAGTTTTGGATTGTTTTGAGGCTATTCCGCGTCATTATTTTTTAGACAACGCATTTGCTGAGCAGGCTTATTCAAATACCGCTTTTCAAATTGGATCAGGTCAAACGATAAGTCATCCTTATACAGTTGCTTATCAAACAGAATTGTTGGACATCCAAAAAGGAGAGAAGATTCTCGAAATTGGAAGTGGTTCTGGTTTTCAAACATGTGTTTTGTGCGAAATGGGAGCAAAGGTATTCAGTATTGAACGTCACAAAGAATTGCACTTAAAAGCCAAGAACATTGTTCGACAATTGAAGTACAATGCACGTTTAAGCTTTGGAGATGGTTATAAAGGCCTTCCTACATTTGCACCTTTCGATAAAATAATTATTACATGCGGTGCGCCAGATATTCCAGAAGAACTTGTGAATCAAATGAAGGTTGGAGGCATTATGATTATTCCAATTGGAGAAGGAGTGGAGCAACAAATGAAGAAAATAGTTAAGATTTCCGAAGGCGAAATTACGATTGAAGATTTCGGTGTATTTAAGTTTGTTCCGATGCTAGAGAATAAGGTTAAATAATTCTTTCTTACAAAATTTTGGTTATGAGTTGAAAGATCAACTGCGAACGTTGTTTCACGTTTTATTGTGAAGTCTACTTTGTTAAATTAAAGATAGTGAAGAATCGAAAGGTTCTTCACTATCTTTAATTGTATAGTTTTTTGTTTCATATGATTCCTTAAAAGTCATCTGGAAGGCCATCAACCTCATTCGTTGCTTTATTTTCGAATTCAGCATCGCAAAGCAGGCAATTCTCATTTATTAATTTATTCAGTTCTGTTTCTTGTGCCCCAGTCATATTGTTATAGTCCTCAGGGTTCGGAAACTTCTTCATCACCTGATCTAAATAACATAGTTTTCTAAATTTCACTGAGTTGGCCTTGTTTAGGATCGCGGTTTGACGTTCTTTCGTCCATCCTGAATTCATTTTAGACGCGACTTTTAATCCGCCATATAATCCGCCAATAGCAACAAGAATCCAAATAACGCCACCTGCCATTCCTAATTTAAACCTTGTTTTTTTTGATTGAAGTAAGAATCTCAAACCAATTATTAAGAGGCATAGTCCAATAGTAACAGTGGATATAAGAATCAAGTTTTGCATATTTTCTGAAGACAGCCCTTTTGACTTTAAAACGACATAAGTGTTTCCAACTGCAATAAGGATTATTCCTTTTAATAAAAATAATAGACTGGTGAACTTTAAATTTTGGTCATTATTTTGTTTTGCCTTTTTCTTTAATTTAAAAGCCAAAAAGATTAATGCCAGAGCAAGAAGAGTAATAATTGCGATTTTCATAATTAGTTTTTTTTGAAGTTATACTGTGACAATATACCAATTATTGAGTAGTTTTAGTTTTTAGCACGATATTTGAAAACGAACTTATTAAATTAAAACATTTAGCATGAAAAATTCAATATTATTAGTAGTTGCCCTAGTGATTTCGGGATCTGTATTTTCACAGACGAAAACGGTATCAGGAGCAACTTTTAAATCACAAATGGACATCAAGGGGACTAAATTGCTTTACAACGGCGCTGGTCTTAGAGAGAAATATACGATTGACCTTTATGTTGCGGCTCTTTATTTGCCAAACCAAACAATGAACGGCACAACGGCGCTTAATAACGATGAAATTCAAGTAATTGAAATTAAAATAGTTTCGGATAAAGTAACGAGAGAAAAATTTAATTCGTCTGTAAAAGAAGGGTTCGCAAAAGCAAGTGATGGAAAAGCAAGTACATCTGATATCAGTAAATTCACTGGGTTCTTCTCAGCAGAGATAAAAGATGGTGATGACATCCTAATGATTTACAAGCCTGGAAAAGGAACAGCTGTTATGATTAATGGGGCTTACAAAGGATTGGTTGAAGGACTTGAGTTCAAAAAAGCCTTGTTTTCAATCTGGTTGGGATCTACACCGGTAGATAAAAAATTGAAGAGTAAAATGCTTGGAAAAGTATAAGTTCTAACTAATAGGAGAATGGAGAAGGAGCTTATGGCTCCTTTTTTTTGCTCTAACAATTCGAATTAGCTTACCTGAAATAATAGGCAAAGAAAAGGGGAGAAATCTTTCGATTCCCCCCCCCTTTTCAGTTTGGTATTAATCTATTGTCCTATTGCAGATAAATAACGCTCAGCATCTAAAGCAGCCATACATCCTGTTCCTGCAGCAGTAACCGCTTGACGGTACGTTTTATCAGCAGCATCTCCAGCAACAAATACGCCTGCAACGTTAGTAAGTGATGTACCCGGCTTTTCGTATTTAATATATCCTGTTTCATCAAGATCGATGAAGTCTTTAAATATTTTAGTATTTGGATCGTGACCAATTGCAACGAAGAATCCAGTAGCTTGGATTGTAATCGATTCTCCAGAAATATTATTCTTAGCCATAACTCCCGTAACAACTTGTCCATCTCCCAAAACTTCTTCGGTTTCAGTATTGAATAGAATTTCAATATTCTTAGTGTTCTTAACTCTTTCTGACATAATTTTAGAAGCTCTAAATTCATCACGTCTTACGAGCATTGTAACCTTTGTGCATAATTTTGAAAGGTAATGTGCTTCTTCGCAAGCTGAATCTCCAGCTCCAACGATAACAGTTTCCTGTCCTCTGTAGAAGAATCCATCACAAACAGCACAAGCTGAAACGCCTCCACCTAACTTGAGGTATTTTTGCTCACTTTCCAATCCTAAATACCTTGCAGATGCACCTGTTGATATAATTACTGAATCGGCATGAATTTCTTTACCGTCATCTGCCCAACATTTGTGCATGTCTCCAGAAAAGTCAACTTTAGTTATGAATCCAAATCGAATATCAGTCTCAAATCTTTTGGCTTGAGCTTCTAATTGAATCATCATTTCTGGACCTGTAACACCATCAGGGTAACCTGGAAAGTTCTCAACTTCGTCGGTCGTTGTTAATTGTCCACCTGGCTGCATTCCTTGATACATAACCGGACTCATATCAGCACGAGCTGCGTATATAGCAGCAGTATAACCTGCTGGCCCTGAACCTATAATTAGGCATTTTACTTTTTCAATTTCGCTCATATCTATAATTGTTGAGAGTTTATTTTTCTTCCGGAAACAAATGTAGCAATAAGACGGAAATTTCAATAACTACTTACATTCTTCTTTGATTCTTTAGGATTACAATTATTTTAATGCGAATTGCTGCCAACTACTTTGTATTTCACTAAAAGAACACTAGCTTTGTAGCTGCTTTTTCGCAACATTATATATGATAGATACCGAATTATACGAGGCTAAAACCCTTTATCCATTTCAGAAGAACTCAGTAGATCAGATACTTAAAGAGTTGTCTGAGAATGGGAACGATTTTAATTTATTATTTCAACTGCCGACAGGAGGTGGGAAAACCGTAATATTTTCTGAAATCGCGAAAAAGTATATTGCGGATACAAGCAAAAAAGTACTGATTCTTACCCATCGAATTGAACTTTCTGTGCAGACTTCCAAGCAGCTGTCTGCTATTGGTGTGAGCAATAAGGTAATCAATAGTGAAGTAAAAGAAATTAATAAGCCGGATGAATTCCATTGCTTCATTGCTATGGTTGAAACATTAAACAATCGGTTGAATGACGATGCTAACTTTATCGCTGACGTTGGTTTGGTTATCGTCGATGAGGCGCATTACAATAGTTTTAGAAAGATTTTTCAGTTTTACGGAAATGCAAATATCCTTGGCGTTACAGCTACACCTTTAAGCAGCAATAAGGCCCTTCCACTGAATGATAATTACAATAAGCTGTTTGTCGGGGAGAGTATCTCTTCTTTAATTGAAGGCGGCTATCTTTCTGATGCCGAGTCATATACTTACGATGTAAATCTTCATGGATTGAAAATTGGATCGAACGGTGATTTCACGGTTAACAGTTCTGATGTTGTTTATGGTAATTACTTTATGCAAGAGAAATTGCTTTTTGCTTATGAAGAAGTTGCGATTGGAAACAAGACTTTGATTTTTAATTCTGGTATTGATACTTCGATGAGAGTCGAAGAAACGTTTAAGAAAAGAGGGTATCCAATTCGTCACCTAGATTCAACATTCAGTGATAAGGATAGAAAAGATGTTCTAAGTTGGTTTAAAACGACTCCAGATGCGATTCTTACATCTGTTGGTATTTTGACGACTGGGTTCGATGAGCCAACTGTTGAGACGATTATATTAAATAGAGCTACACGATCATTAACACTTTACCATCAGATGATTGGCAGGGGGTCAAGACGTTTGCCAAATAAAGACAAATTCAAGCTTATCGATCTTGGTAACAACGTTAGAAGGTTTGGTGTTTGGCAAGATTATTTGAACTGGCAAGACGCATTCCGTTTTCCAGACCGTTTCTTGGAGTCTCGTTTGAGCGAAGCTGAGGATTTAGAGTTTGAAGTTGAATTTGAATTCAATAAAATCGCACAAGACGCTTTAGACGTTGATATCCTTGATACATTTAACATTAAGGAGGTCTATTATGATTGCATTGATGGTGGTCATAAAGGAAAAGTCGCTGTGGAACAATCATTGGAAAATCATTACTCGGTGATTCATAAGGGAGCTGAAGACTATTTTCATGGTTTGGAGTTAATGGAAATGCTAGGAGAACATATTGAGCATCGACTTAAGTTGTATACGAAGTGTATTACGAAGAGTACTCCTAATTACTATAAGTACATTTATGAAACTTATGTGCGTCAACTGCGTCAGAAGCTTAGAGCGAATTTAGAGGACGAGTAGATCACATTTACTTTTTTCAGTAAACGGGGTCGCAATAAAAAGCTAGCACTTCTTCGTCTTCTTCTGTAGATTCGCATAAAATGCTATCGCATTTTTATGGAATTTGAACAATTCAAACATCCCATTGAAACTGTTTTAGAGATTGAACATAGGGAATTGAATTTGCAGGAGGTTTTATGCTTAGGCCGTGATGAACTCCGAGAGATTGCTGATAGAATTTCATATACAATGGGAGTGTCAATTCGCTCTGGTTTATACGAAGAGTATATAAAAGTCCAGTTAGCATTGGAAAACAAAAAGTTAATTCAGGAAATTGAATTGGATCGAAATAGAGTAACCTAAAGAATTTTTTTCAAAAGTACATCCAAATCCTGCTCGCGAAGTAACTTCTCTGGACATAACATCTTCTTTGAAACAAGATCAAGTTCTTATTCGTCTTTATGATATGCCAGGAAAACACTTGCGCGGCATACATAAAGGCGAAATGGAAAGAGGAACATTTATGTATCCCACAGATTTAACTGATTTACAACCTGGAATGTATCTGATTATTATTCAGTAAGCTGGATTCAAGGAATCAGTTAGAGTGAGTAAATCCTAATAAGTCAAAGTGATAGTTACCGTGTCGAATGCCGTTGTGGTGGCACTTTTGTTGCCGCTGTCTGCCGTGCCGATTACCCAGTAATTGTATGAGTACGTTGAGTTTCCATCGTTTGGACAAATAATTTCAAGGTCTTGAACTCCGCTTAGGGTTTGTTCGTCAATTCCACAGCATGAAGGACATCCTTGTTTTCCAAGTTGCTTTATATAGTGTAATTCAGCTAGAGGCGTTGTTGTGATAAATCTCAATCTGGCCCAAGACTTAGCGGTAGTGCTAAAGTCTCTAACATTATCTTCTTCAATAGTCATAGCCGAAAAATTGATAATATTTTCTTGATCGAAGTAATTTTCTTTGTGAATACTTAATGTATAAGACTCCACAGCATTCCGTGGGAATGTGAATGAATAACTTCCGTCAGCGCCAATTGTAGACTCAGCAATAAGAGTTGAGCTAAACGTACCTGCCTCAGTTTCATAAAGCTTTACAGTAGCGCCTTCAAGACTGGTGCTAAAGGTAGTATCAGTAATAGTTCCCTTTAATGTGAAATCTGCCTTTCCTTTATTGCAAGCAGTGATACTGGCAAGCCCAAGAATGAAAAAGAGTGTTGTAAGCTTCATATTATTTGCGTTAACTTTAACACTTAAAAGTACAATTTATACTTGAATCGAGGAAATTAGCACACAATTGTTAATATGTTTAGAACTAAGTTTTTAACAAAAATTGTCATAGTCAAAAATGAATTTATATATTGAGCACTTAACTTAAAATCTATTATTATGTCAGACGTATTAGACAACAATGAGTCAGCTGTTAAAAGACCAGTATTTTTAACAGTAGTATGTATCTTATCTTTCGTTGGAATTGGTTTAGCGATTATTGGCTACATTACAGCAATATCTTTATTGGGGATGGCAGAATCTGCAATGTCAGAAGTAAGTGCAGCAGTCGAAGGGGCGGGAGGATCTTCTAACCAAGCTTCGACAGGATTGATTTGGGCTTATATTCTCATTGGTTTTGCCACGGCATTGATTTCTCTTTTCGGAGTTGTTAAAATGTGGAAGCTTCAAAAAGCCGGATTTATGATGTACACAGGCGCTGCTATTGTAGGGCTTATTATGGGTATTGTTTACTCTGGAGTGTTTGCGTCACTTATGGGAATCGCTTTCACTGGAGCGTTTATCGCAATGTATGCTGCTAACCTTAAGCATATGAAATAATATTAGATTATTAACGAAAGCACAGTACTATCTTTAGTACTTATTATAATAAAACCCTTTATTTTGGTAGAGAGTTTTATTTCACTTACATAAAAAATAAATTATATGTATCCAGAAGAATTATTTGAAGGATTAATTGCGGTAATTATAATAGCATTGCTTATAGGTATAGGATTAGCAATAATGTACTACTTGAACCTTCAAAATATGCTCAAGGAAATTCATCCTTCTAACAGAACTATTGAGCCAACCAATGTATGGTTAATGTTTATTCCGTTATTTAATATTGTTTATGGATTCATTATGTATTCTAAGATTACAGAGTCAATAAAGAACGAATATGAAGCAAGAGGATATGATGATGGTGGAAACTATTTAAAAGGACTTGGGATGGCTATTCCTATTTTAGCAATAGTTGGGATTATTCCAACTATTGGAAGTGTAGCTAGTCTTGCAGGTCTGGTTGTATGGATTATTTATTGGGTAAAGTCGGCTGAGATTAAGAAAAGACTTATGAGTTCGCCAAATGAAGGTGGAAATGGAGGGATGAGTTCAAATCCGGATATCTTGGATTAATTATTCACCTGGTGATAAGAAGTTTTTGATATGCTTAATTTCTTAATGTTTGGTACTGCGTTTTCAACAATGCACAAAATCACCTGAAGATAGTGATATTATTAAACGAAGCTTTTCGAGGCTTCGTTTTTTTTGTGCCTAAATGGAATTACTAATGTAGGTTCTAGTATTTTTGTGAAAACTAGAAATCAGGATTTAACATATGTCTAGACCATTATTTTTATCGGTTATTTGCATAATCACTTTTGTCTTTTCAAGCTTGGGTTTACTTGGATCAATTTGGGGTTGTGCCCCGTCCACTATAGAGTCTGGTCTAGTTGCAATGCTAGAAATGCAAGCGAAAGAGCTCGACTTTGTAGTCTTTAATGAAAGTGAGTATTTGAAATGGACATTCTATTCAAATGTAGCTGGGATAGTAGGAGGGATTCTTTGTGTCATTGGTGCTCTTGCAATGTGGAGGTTGAAAAAAAACGGATATTACATTTATATTATTGGATACCTTGTTACAACTGTCGTAGGTTTTTTAGCCATGTCATACATTTCTATTGGAAGTCAGGGAGGAATGGGCAAAGCAATATTTATATTGAATATTTTTGCGATGATAGCCTTCTTTGTAATGTATGGTCTGAACTTGAAGCACATGAGATGATTTGCATTTTATGAATGAAGAATTCGATGAAATTGATACTGGCTTGCATCGTTCTGTCGATTTTTGACGGCGTCTTTGCTGCGATTACTTTTCCAAATACGGATGCTACTTTTAAAAGATATTTGCATTAATACCAATATCTTTTCTAAAAATCCTCACTCTGTTTATTCATTTATTAACTTTGGGTAAACTCAATTTACAATAACTATATGTCAGACGACAAGAAAATAATTTTTTCGATGGTCGGTGTTTCTAAAGACACGCCTCAAGGGAAGCAAATAATAAAAAATATTCACCTCTCATTTTACTATGGAGCGAAAATCGGTATTATAGGACTGAATGGATCTGGAAAGTCCACGGTAATGAAAATTATTGCAGGTTTGGATACAACGTATAGAGGCGATGTTGTATTTACAGAAGGTTACACAGTAGGCTATTTGGCGCAAGAGCCAGAATTGGATGAATCTAAGACGGTTAAAGAAATCGTCATGGAGGGAGCACAGGAAACTGTTGATGCCTTGAAGGAATTCGAGACAATCAATAATTCTTTCATGGATGAAGAGATAATGAACGATCCTGACAAAATGGATAAGTTAATTGCGCGTCAAGGTGAAGTTCAAGATATATTGGATTCATTGGATGCTTGGGAATTGGACACGAAACTCGATAGAGCCATGGATGCATTGCGTTGTGCGCCGAACGATCAAAAAATTGCAACGTTATCTGGAGGAGAGCGAAGAAGAGTCGCTTTGTGTAGACTTCTTTTAAGCAATCCAGATGTTTTGTTGCTTGATGAGCCTACCAATCACTTGGATGCCGAATCAATTGAATGGTTGGAGCAGCACCTGCAACAATATAAAGGAACTGTAATTGCTGTAACGCACGATAGGTATTTCTTAGATAACGCTGCGGAGTGGATCTTAGAATTGGACCGAGGTGAAGGGATTCCATGGAAAGGGAATTATTCTTCATGGTTGGAGCAAAAAGGAGCGCGCTTAAAGAAAGAGGAAAAAACAGAATCGAAACGTCAAAAAGTATTAGCAAGAGAGCTAGAATGGGTGAAGATGAATCCTAAAGGACGTCAAGCCAAAAATAAAGCGCGTATTGCTAATTATGATAAAATGATGGCTGAGGATTCTGCTTCTAAAGATGCAATCTTAGAAATTCCAATTCCAAATGGGCCCCGCTTAGGAAACAATGTAATTGATGCGGTTAATGTCTCTAAAGGATTTGGTGAGAAATTGCTGTATAGTGATTTGAATTTCAAACTGCCTCCTGCGGGAATTGTTGGTGTTATTGGACCTAACGGTGCAGGTAAAACTACAATCTTCAAGATGATCATGGATGAGTTAAAGCCCGACTCAGGAGAGTTTCAAGTAGGGGAGACTGCAAAGATTGGTTATGTAGATCAGGCTCATGATGATATTCATCCTGATAAATCTGTTTTTGACGTAGTCTCGGACGGATTAGAATATGTTGAAGTGGGAGATCAAAAGATAAATTCAAGAGCGTATTTATCGAAATTCAACTTCGGAGGATCTGACCAAAACAAAAAAGTGGGTGTTCTTTCAGGTGGAGAGAGAAATAGACTGCATTTGGCCATGACCTTAAAAACAGAGGCGAATGTTCTTTTGCTCGATGAGCCAACAAATGATATTGATGTGAACACGCTTCGTGCGTTAGAGGAAGGGATTCAGAATTTCGCAGGATGTGCTGTTGTGATTTCTCACGACAGGTGGTTCTTGGATAGAATTTGTACGCATATTTTAGCCTTTGAAGGAGATTCAGAAGTTTATTGGTTCGAAGGATCGTACACTGAATACGAAGAAAACAGAAAGAAACGATTGGGAGATAGTGCTCCAAAACGTATTAGATACAAGAAACTGGTTAAGTAAATGGAGGAATCAAATGACCCTTTGCATGGGAAATCTTTAGAGTTTATTGTCAAACAATGCGTTGATAGATTAGGTTGGGAGCAAATGGCTTACCATGTTAATGTCAATTGTTTTAAGAGTGATCCAAGTGTAAAGAGTAGTTTGAAGTTTTTGCGCAGAACACCTTGGGCCAGAGCGAAGGTGGAGAAAATGTACATTGAACGTGTACTTCAATTTGATAAATAAGATTAAGATATATGAGTGTTAGAGATTTAGAGCCTAAAGCAATGTGGAACCATTTTGCTGATTTAAACGCAGTGCCTAGAGCTTCCAAAAAGGAAGAAGAGGTGATTCAATTCATGATTGACTTTGGAAAGAAGTTGGGTTTAGAAACAATTAAGGATACTGTTGGGAATGTGGTGATAAAAAAGCCTGCAAGCCCAGGAATGGAAGATCGTAAGACGATAATTATGCAGTCGCACTTGGATATGGTGCACCAAAAGAATTCAGATACTGACTTCGATTTTGCTACGCAAGGAATTGATATGCGTGTAATTGGTGACTGGGTTGATGCCAGCGGTACAACTTTAGGTGCTGATAATGGAATTGGTGTAGCATCAATAATGACTGTTCTTTCTTCTGATACAATTGTTCACCCTGCTGTTGAGGCAATGTTTACAATCGATGAAGAAACGGGGATGACAGGAGCAATTCATCTTGACTCTTCAAATTTTTCTGGAGAGATTTTATTGAACCTCGATACTGAGGACGATGATGAGATTTCAATAGGATGTGCTGGAGGGATTGATACGAACACAACGTATACATGCAAAACAGAAGAGCTTAAGTCTGATTCTGAGGTTCTTTCTATTACTATTAAAGGACTTGTTGGTGGTCATTCAGGAATGGATATCGACAAGGAGAGAGGGAATGCGAATAAATTCATGAATCGTGTTTTGTACCATCTTCATTCAATGGGGGAATATCAATTGATTTCAGTTGATGGAGGAAGCCTGAGAAATGCTATTCCTAGAGAGTCTAATTGTGTTTTAGCTGTTACTAATGAAAATGCAGAAGCTCTTAAAGCTGAATTTGAGAAAATTGCCGGGGTTATAATTACTGAGTTCAAAACAATTGAGGAAAATGTAGAGTTTTCAATTCAAACTACTACAACTGATTCTAAGCCAATTTCGAATAATGACAAAGTAAAAATTCTTCATGCTTTATATGCTGTTCATAATGGTGTGTATAGAATGAGTCCAGATATCCAAGGTCTTGTTGAAGCTTCTTCAAGCTTGGCTCGGATTATTGTTAAAGATGGTGAGTTTATTACCCAGTCACTTCAGCGAAGTAGCGTTGAGAGTACTAAGGATGATTTGGCGAATACAATTCGTGGTTCATTTGAATTGATGGGGTGCGCTGTTGTTCAGTCAGGAGATTACCCTGGATGGCAACCGAACAAGGATTCAGCTATTCTTGACATTATGTCGAAATTGTACAGAGATTCATTTGATGAAGAGCCAAAGATTAAAGCGTGTCATGCAGGATTGGAATGTGGTATTTTACTAAAGCACCTTCCAGAGGTTGATATGATTTCATTTGGACCAAATATTCGAGCAGCTCATTCTCCAGACGAAAAATGTCAAATTTCTTCAGTGCAAAAATACTGGGGGTATTTAATCGACACGCTGCAATTGATTCCGGCGAAGTAGAAGAGAGGAAATCATATGAATCCAAATCCACAGCATGAATTGATAGAACTTGCCAATGCCAAAATGCATTATGGAAAGTATAAAGGCAAGTATTTGGTTCATTTACCTGAATCTTATTTGATTTGGTTCAAGAACAAAGGCTTTCCAAATGGCAAGCACGGGAGGCAATTGGAACTCATGTTAGAGATCAAAACCAATGGATTGGAAGACTTAATCTATCCTTTGATCAAAAAATAATAAAAATATTTACAAAAGTTAATTGTCACCTAACGCTATCGAAATCAATTTGATAGCGTTTTTTAATTCAATTAATTATTTAATTAATTTGTTTACAAAAAAAATTTTTTTTAAAGTTTTTCGTAACAATATTAAAAGTAGTGCCGTAAATGTGTTCTGTATTACAACTTTGATAACGACAACAACTTAAAAATATAGATATGATTAACAATACGATTAAGAACGCACAATTCAAATTATCACAACATAAAGTACAAGGAGTTAATAGTACTTTATCCGTTTTCGAGGTAGCCAAGCTTATGGATACGCTCAAAGTAGGTGAGTCTCTGAAAGAAAGTCAACAGTCTAGTGTATTCTTTTCCTTGAATTAGAATATTTCCAATTTATTTAAAGCCACTTCGACCTGATCGGAGTGGCTTTTCTTGTAAACATTTGTTACATTTGTATAGAATCAATTAATTTACAAATGTTAATTCAAGATCGAATCCTCCTAATCCTTAAGGCAAATAATTTATCAGCATCAGCATTTGCTAGTAAAATTGGAATTAACCGATCGAATTTAAGCCATGTTCTTAGTGGCAGGAATAAGCCAAGTTTGGACTTCTTAACGAAAATCATAACATCATATCCCAATGTTAATGCCTCATGGCTCATAACAGGCGAAACGAGAGATGGTAATTTTATTCCGTCAGAAGAAGTGAAGCCAACGAGCCACACAAGCACGGCAGAAGACACTTCAGTAAATACTAGTTCTGAGGGAGTTGAGAAGATCGTTGTTTTCTATACTAACGGAACTTTTAAAGAGTATAGCTTAAGATAATTGAAGGTTACAGGTTGGAAGTTACTGGTTATAGAATTGTTTTCACTAATTCCTAATTCCTAACTTATTACTTATAATTCATCACTCTTAATTTCAGTCTAGTGCATGATCGCTCCAGAAGCGATCAATTCATCATTAATATAGAAAGCTGCAAATTGCCCTGGTGTAATGCCTCGTTGCTTTTCCATGAACAGTACATATACATCTCCGTCTATAACGTGGATCGTGCATTTCTGAAACTTTTGACGGTATCTAATTCGAATGTCCGTAGCCAATCCGTTTAGCGCGTTTATACCGTATCTACTGCTAACGAAGTGCATTTCCTCTTTACTGACTTTTAACGCCCATCTATTGAGTCCTGGGTGCGTGTCATTCTGTCCTGAGTAAACCGTATTTGTATTAACGTCTGTTTCGATAACGAATGAAGGATTCGGTCTTCCACCAATATGCAAACCTTTTCGCTGTCCGATAGTATAATAGTGCGCTCCTTGGTGTGTTGTAACAACTTCTCCTTGGTTCGGTTCGTACGTAAACGGTCTTGCAAGTTCCAAAACGTTTTCCGGTGCTACTTTGATCTCGCTGTAATCAACGAACGCCTTTAAATCGTCCGGGATCTCGACGATGTCTCCTTGAATAGGAGATAACTTTTGTTGTAGGAAGGTTGGAAGGCTTATTTTTCCTACAAAGCAAAGTCCTTGTGAATCTTTCTTCTCAGCGGTGTGAAGGCCTATTTCTTCAGCGATCTTTCTAACTTTAGATTTAAGAAGTTCACCAATTGGAAACAGCGCTTTTGCAAGTTGTTCTTGATTCAGTTGGCACAAGAAGTAAGACTGGTCTTTGTTTGGGTCCTTTCCAGTGAGAAGTCCGAAACTTCCGTCTTCATGTTCAATCTTCCTGCAGTAATGACCTGTTGCAACATAGTCTGCGCCTAGTTCCATTGCTGCTTTAAGGAAAACATCGAATTTGATTTCTCTATTGCATAAAACGTCTGGATTGGGCGTTCTGCCTGACTTATATTCATTAAACATGTAATCTACAATCCGGGTTTTGTATTCTTCGCTTAAGTCGATTACTTGAAAGGGAATATCAAGCGCCTGAGCTACCAGTAAGGCATCGTTGGAATCATCAATCCACGGACAGTCGTCTGAAAGTGTTACGCTCTCGTCGTGCCAATTCTTCATAAACATTCCAATTACCTCATATCCTTGCTCTTTCAGAAGGTATGCGGTCACACTGGAATCAACTCCTCCTGATAGTCCTACGACAACTCGTTTCATGGGTACAAAATTACGACTAAGTTTGAATGAAAACAACACTTTACAAATGTAATATTTGTTGATTTAAATTTGTTACAATTGTGAACTTTAATAATTAACATTTGTTTGTCGTTTTAAATATATAAACGCGGTACTATTTTTGTAATTTCGTTTGTATCAAGACAATCTTACATATCGTCCTGTTTTCTTTGTTTTCAATTTCGGCGTTAGGTCAAAATTGCGATAAGGTTCTATTTACCGGAAGAGTTCACGATACAATCCGTCCTCAAGGATTTTACAACTTAATGGTTGTGAACAGATCTACAGGTCAAGGCGTATTTGGTCAGCCAAGCGGTTCTTTTAGTGTTTATGCAAATGATGGCGACACAATCGGGTTATCCGTTCGAGGGTATACAACAATCAATACTATAGTTGTAGCCGATTCAAATTGTCAAAGTCAGCAATTGTTCTTTGTTGAAGGAAAGACACAAGATATTGAGGCTGTTACGGTGTATCCTTTAAAAACCTTAGAGCAAATCAAGGAAGAACGTGCTTCTTTGGTAATGCGAGAAACGAGAATGGTAACTGGAATCGAAGTAATGCAAAGCCCGATAACAGCATTGTATCAAGCGTTTTCGAAAAAGGAAAAAACAAAACGTTGGATTGCGGAACAAGAATACAAAAACGATCAAGTTCGAATTCTTAAGGAATTGCTGAGAACGTATGTGGCCTTTGAAATAATTGACTTATCTGATGAAGAATTTGAAAGCTTTATCTCCTTCCTAAATGTAGACGAGGACTTTTTGAAAACGGCTTCGGAACTGGATTTGATCACTTTTATTCAGGACAAGTATCTTCATTACCGCAGTATGGATAAGTAACCCTACTCACCCCCACTTTAATCTGGATTTCTATAGAAGTCCTTATTTTTATGTGTTTCCGACAATTCCTTGATGATTAATTCGTCAGTTGTGACATACGCCTTAAATTTCTGCTTTGGAGATAGTTTAACGAATGAAAAGGAATGACTGCCATCAATTCCAGTAAATACATCGATGTGGTTGGTCTTAATCGCTCCTCCGGTATCTCCAGCAAAGAAATACCCGTCTTGGAGAACAGTTGTTCCATCATTCTTTGTAATTTCAGTTCACACGGCGTCAGGAATGAATACGACATTTCTATATGCAATGTGCTTCTTGTCAAAGGCGATTGTTAGGTAAGGAATAAGTTTATAGCCTTTGATACCCTCTCCAAAGACAAAAGAGAATTTCCAGCGAATAATTCCCCAGGATTCAAAGCCTAACGCACTGTTTTTTATGCTTGTTGTTAAAGTAGATTTTCTGAATTCCATGGTTGGAGATTGAACCCATCGCCATTTGAACGTCTGAAGCACTCATTTGAGCAAAAGAACTTGACCCGATAATTAGGAAGGCCGCTATTACTAGGTTTTCATAGGGAGATTGGATTGCTGTTTGTGGTGTTGAGTTCGTGAATTAATTTTTTAGTGTTAGTAGGGGAGTTTGGACTTACTGTTTTAAATCTATAATCAATTCTTTTTCAGTTAAATGCATTTATTATTTACCGTTCTATAGCCAAAAAAAAGCGGAGTTCCAAAAGGAATACCGCTTCTGAAAAGTATTTTCAACTCTTAATTACCCAACTCCTTAACGCGTTTATCACGTTGCATCGGGTTCTCATTTTTTTGTTTTTTCTTGAATAAATCATAACGTGTCGGAGCTCTTTCCTCTGGCCATGAGTTATTGTTTAAATCGGTATCTGCAGTTTCCAAGAATGGATCCAAGCGAATTGCTGAAACTTCCTTATCAAACATAAATACCTTAGAAACTTCAAATTCGCTTCTTCTCCAGATTTCTACAGGGATACGAACCACTTCAGTTGAATTGTCCTCAAACGTGAAACGAATAATCAAGGGCATTGGAATCCCGCCCTTGTTCGTGAATTTCAATTCGTAGAATTGCTTTCCTGAATTCAATAGTGTCAATTCCTTTTCTGTGAGTCCTTCTTTGAACTTTTCGTAATCCTGAAGGTGAAGAGCATCAACCTTGTAGATGTCACGTTTTCCGTAGAAATCATCGATGTTGTCATCTGTTTCATTCAAAGGGTCCTTTACCATAGATAAGTTCCTTGTATCACCAATGAATTTATCAGCGTTACCGTCTTTTTCCTTTTTGAACGCCATTTCAACATCAGGGTTCATAGTGTTCAATTCGTACCAGTTCACCTCATCAAGACTAATATCAACGAAATCGGTTGTAAAGAACCAAGCTCTCCAGAACCAATCCAAATCAACGGCAGAAGCATCTTCCATTGTTCTAAAGAAATCCGCAGGAGATGGATGCTTGAATTTCCATCGTTCACAATAAATTTTGAATGAATAATCGAAGAGTTCACGGCCCATGACGGTTTCTCGCAATATGTTAAGTGCAGTTGCCGGCTTTCCATAAGCATTGTTTCCAAACTGCCAGATCGACTCAGAATTCGTCATAATCGGGGAGATGAAGTTCTGGTCTCCTCGCATATAATCAGCGATTAAATAAGCAGGACCTCTTCTTGAAGGATATTCTCTTTCCCATTCTTGCTCTGTCAAATACTGTACGAATGTGTTCAAGCCTTCGTCCATCCAAGTCCATTGGCGCTCATCAGAATTGATAATCATCGGGAAGAAGTTATGTCCAACTTCGTGGATAATAACACCCCACATTCCGTATTTAGTGCGTTCAGAGTACGTTCCGTCTGCTTCTGGACGACCACCGTTAAAACAGATCATTGGGTATTCCATTCCGATCCATTTAGAGTGAACTGAAATCGCTACTGGATATGGATAATCAACTGTGAATTTTGAATACGTCTTAATTGTGTGTGCAACCAGTTTCGTTGAATAACGCTCCCAAAGTGGATTTCCTTCCTTAGGATAATAAGACATTGCCATGATGTTTTTCCCTCCAACTTGAACGCCTTGTGCATCCCACATAAATTTCCGAGACGATGCAAATGCAAAGTCACGAACATTCGTCGCTTTAAAAATCCACGTTTTTTCACCTGTCTTCTTTTCTTTTTCTGCTGCTTCCGCTTCTGCTTGTGTTACAATTAGTACTGGAGTATCAGATTTAGCTGCTTCCTTAAAGCGTGAACGCTGCTCACTTGTAAGTACGCTGCTTTCGTTTTGCAATTCACCTGTCGACCCTACAATATGATCCGAAGGAACTGTAATTGCAACTTCGTAATCTCCAAAAGGCAATGTAAATTCTCCTCTTCCAAGGAATTGTTTGTTCTGCCAACCTTCAACATCATTGTAAACACACATTCTTGGAAACCATTGTGCTATAGTGTATAGGTAGTTCTCATTTTCTTCGAAGTATTCAAATCCAGAACGACCTCCAATCTTCATTCTATCGTTGATGTTGTACCACCATTTAATTCTAAAAGAAACGCTAGATCCCGCTGAAAGTGGTTTGTCTAAATCAATACGAAGCATTGTTTTGTTGATTGAAAATTTCATGTCACGACCAGAAGGTGTAGTTACTTCTTCGATTTTAAATCCTCCGTCGAATTCAAATAACTTCTTCGAAATATCTTGGATCGATCTAAAATCTTCCATCTTTTCAATTGTAATCAGCTTAGAGTCAGAGTCCAAAGCTCTAACATTTTGATCCAATTGAATCCACAGGTATTCTAGGTTGTCAGGAGAATTGTTTGTGTATGTAATCGTTTCTTCTCCCGTAATCTTTTGGTTTTTATCATCAAGTATTACTTCAATATCGTAATCTGCTTTTTGCTGATAGTAATTGTGACCAGGCGCTCCGGCTGCATTACGGTACTCATTCGGAGTGGGCAATTCTTCACCTAACTGAGCGAATTTGTTTTGCTGTCCAAACAATAAGGATGGGGCCAACAGGGCAAGTATTAGAACTTTTTTCATTCTTGGAGATTTACTATTTGTATGGTTTGTTTTTTGTTTCCTCGCGTAAATGCAAGGGTGTAGGTTTGCTCTATATAATAAAGCGTGATTTTATTCTGCTGTTCTTGGTAATTATCCATCAAGATGTCGAACTCAACATCAATAATGCCTTCGATTGCAATTTCGGATGATTCTAGATAGAAATTAATCTTGCCGTTCAATTCGGTATCGTGACCTATCAATGTGAAATCACATTTTGAACCGTTGCTGTTGATCTTAAAACTCGCGTTGATGTAGTCTTCTACAATAACCGATTGAACTGAGTCCAAAGCTTCCAAATCACCTGCCGGAGTTCCGTTTTTAGTCAGTGCCAATTCGAAATCATGTGCAGTAACAGTGAGTGTAGCCTCAAATCGTTGTGAAAAGAAGTCATACTCTACTTCGGCAAAGCCAAAATAATATTGATGCGCAAACGAAGTCGAGTGCAAGGCAAAGAGGGAAACAATTAATAAAAGGCTTTTCAAAAGAATTGTTAATTAATTTGCCAAAATAAGAATTAATCAACGAAATATTGTAACCATTTGTCCATATCCTTGTGTAAATTCGCCGAACGAACATTTACACACGATTAAAATGAAAATTGGTATTGTAGGCTGTGGTAATTTAGGCCTTTCAATTTTAAACGGAATTGTCAATGAATCTCCTAATAATCAGATTTATGCTTCAAGAAGAAACATTGATTCCATTCGATCACTCGCAAGTGACACTGTTAAAATTACAACTGATAATTCTGAATTAATAAAGAATTCAAACATTATTATCCTTGCTTTAAAGCCTTATAACATCTTGCCTTTCATCAAAGAGCATAACGAATTATTTAAGTCTTCTCAACACACGATCGTCTCCGTTGCCACAGGAATTGAAATAGAAGAGATCAAAAATGAAATGACTGAAGATGTTGGCGTTTATAGAGCTATGCCGAATACAGCGACGTCGGTGAATGAATCCATGACTGCGATTTCCGGTTCTGAAGATGTTTTAAACCGAGGTGTGGAGGTAAGTTCAATTTTCGAAACGCTAGGAGAAGTTGTCGTGATTGATGAAAGCTTGATGGATGCTGCCACGATTCTTGGCGCATGCGGTGTTGCATATGTATTGCGTTTTATGCGTGCGATGATTCAAGGTGGAATTCAAGTTGGATTCGATGCGAAGACGGCAACGAAAATTGTAAGTCAAACCATGAAAGGCGCTTCGGAACTGATTATTCAAAACGGAACACATCCTGAAGAGGAAATCGATAAGGTAACGACTCCAAAAGGCTGTACAATCATAGGGTTGAATGAAATGGAACACGCTGGCTTTAGTAGTGCTTTGATCAAAGGAATTGTGACAAGTTACGAGAAGATAGAGTCATAACCCTTAGTGGTCATGCGTTCATTCGTGCTAAATCCTCCCTCATTTTGCTTATAAAGTGTAAATAGACAATCAAAAAGAAAGGCATTCCAAAAAGGATGAACATGATAACGTCTCCACTATTTTCAGTTTTTTTAACAACTTTATTGAAGCGCACAATGCTGAATGTTCCTCCAATAAGAAAAATAACATAGAGGATTAAAGTGGAAATTCTGCCAAAAGTCAGAAGTATCAAGTTTTCTTCAGTAGGTTGAATAAGGAGTTGCAACAAAAAGGCTGTATAACACAAGAGCGCCAGGAATGCACTGCGGTTAAAGACCTTAAGAATACTTTCAGCATGTTTTATTTCATGGCCTTTGTTTTTCCCAAAGTAAACAAGATCCTCTGTTTGCACGCCGCGTTCTTTTAGAAGCTCAATTGCTTTGTCTCGAATAGATGCGTCATATCCATATATCGTGCAGTTCTTCACGACATCGACGAGTTTTTCCGTCTGCATATTTTTCAATCTATTCGGCATCTTCTAGGTCGGGTTATGAATTTCCTTTCGCGTGATCCGCTAAGAACGTTTCTAAACCGGAGGTCGTTAGTGGATGATTCAATAGCGCTTTGATTGCCTTTAAAGGAACTGTAGCAACGTCAGATCCGATTTCAGCGCAGTTGATAATGTGCATTGGATGACGGACAGATGCAGCCAAGATTTGAGTTTCAAAAGAATAATTGTCGTAAATCAAACGGATTTGAGCAATTAAGTCTAATCCGTTTGTTGAGATGTCATCCAAACGGCCTAAGAAAGGGGAGATGTAAGTTGCTCCGGCTTTGGCTGCCAATAACGCTTGCCCAGCTGAAAAGATCAATGTACAATTCGTTTTTATTCCTTTTGATGAAAAGTATTTAATCGCCTTAATTCCTTCGGCGATCATCGGGACCTTTACAACGATATTCTTGTGTAAAGAAGCTAGATGTTCACCTTCGCGCACAATTCCTTCGTAATCAGTTGCTATAACTTCGGCGCTTATTGGTCCGTCTACAATTTGACAAATATCGATGTAATGCTGAATGATGTTTGCTTCACCCGTTATTCCTTCTTTGGCCATCAGTGAAGGGTTTGTCGTTACGCCGTCGAGAACACCAAGATCGTTGGCTTCTTTTATTTCGTCAAGATTTGCAGTATCAATAAAGAATTTCATAGCTAGGATTTTACTCAAAATTAAGAAAAAGAGCCAGCTTTTGATAAACAGTCATAGAATGACCCTCATTTATAAATCTTCAATGTTCACATATTCCCATGTCAGCAGGTCTTTCGACTTGGTGTGTTCAAACACCAGCGCTTTTTTCGATTGAACATTGTTATAATACACTCCAGAAGCTAAGAATTGAATTCCTGAGTCAAAACGATGCTCAAATACAGCAGAGTTAATACCTATATCGCCACCAATACAAATAACCTGAATTCCTGCATTTTGCAAATCGAGCAATTTCCAATAAAGATCATTGTAAAAATTATTAGGGAATATATTCCAGCTGTTATTTCCTAATTGTCCGTTAGATATTTCAGGAACAAGCGGCTCTAAATTGTTGTTTCCGTACATCCAAATGAGCTTATGTGTTAGCACAATCAAGTGCGATGATTCTTGAATTGTATCAACAACGTTATTGAACAGAGTCAGTTGAGAGTTAATAATGTTACAATCGTCAAGTTCAGAGTCAAGTACTACATAAGTTATTCCATTATTATGGTAGGCATAATGTAAAGTCCGTCCGGTGTAGCTCGAAATCATCCATGGACTCGTGTCATCATGGTTTCCGATACTCCAAAGGGTATTGGGTGAAGAAATGTTAAAAGTATTTTCCATTAAATCCATTTCAACTTGGTCGAGTGATGAATCATAAAGCATATCGCCACCTAGCATAAGGACTTCGTATTTAGAGAAGTCAATATGATCAACTCCGTAAATGAAACTTGTGTAGATTGAATCTCTAGTGTGAGAAATGTGCAATAGCTTAACAGACAGGTCAGTAGTTGAAGTAGGGCCAATAGGATTGTCCTTTTTACATGCTGCAAAAAGCATTAATGTTGCTACCGAAATGATATGTGTGATCTTTAATCTCAATATTTACAGAAAGATAAGAAAAAAGAGGGGTAAGCTACTTACATCGCACCGCTCAACCTTCTACCCTTGCTACGTTCCCGTCCTGGGGGAGTCAAAGGGAGCTGGTCGTACAAGACTTACCCCAGCCGCAAAAATACTATGATTATTCAATATGGCAATGGATTGTACCATCTTTTTAGAAGTAAAATCAATTTATTCGACCTGCACGAATACATCTCCGTTTTTGCGGTTGTATCCGTGCGAGCTTATTTCAATATGTTGACCTGATTTTTTGTTTCTTAATTTCAGCCGTAAGCGAATTTGTTTCGCGGTTTAAATCGAATTCCTGAATAAACATATTGGTTGGGTTAGTACATTTGACTAGAAAGAAAGTCTAAATCTAAATCAGCTGCGTTAGTCTATTTTAGGTATACATTGATTAACTTGTCTTTCTCGAAATGAACCGAATACACTTGAATAAAGCCATCTCTGTCTGACTAGCTTTCTCCAATTGCACAAATTTCATTGTCTTCAGTCGTTCCTTGAATAGAAACGAGGTGGGCATTAAAAGAGCTTGGCGTACTTCGCGATTTATATCTTTTACTCCATTTCGCCATGGTTAATTGAAAATCATCTTTTCCCTCTGAATCTGCTTGAATATTTAAGCTGCCAGTTTTGACGACTGGTGAAATTCCAACCAAATCAAAAAAACTACTAATCGCAATAAACGCAGTGAAATTAGTGCTCGGTGTTATAACTACGTATTCAATTCGGTCTACTGTTTTAGTCTATTTAGCACAACTAGCCATTACAAGATTCGATACGATAATCAGTAAGGATGTGTTCTAGTCAATCTGTTGGTTTTAATTGGAATCGTTAAATTGAAATAATAGGTTTTTAAAAAAAAAAATATCCGTCTAGGCTTAGCCTGGACGGATTTATTCGTAGTATTAGTAGGCACTAATCCAAGTGCATAAAGTCTTTCTTTGCTAGAAGTTCATCTTCTGACTCTCTGATGTCTTCATCGTCGATACAACAGTCAACTGGACATACAGCTGCACATTGAGGTTCGTCGTGGAAACCAACACATTCCGTACATTTATCTGAAACGATGTAGTAAACATCCATATCAACGGGTTCCTTATCATCGTCCGCCATTGTTTCGTCACCATTTAAGGTTGTTATCATTCCTGTTAGCGAAGTTCCGTCAGAGTATTTCCATTCAGCACCACCTTCATAGATAGCATTATTAGGACATTCAGGTTCGCAAGCCCCACAGTTTATACACTCGTCTGTAATTATAATTGCCATTACCCGTATTTTTTTTCTGCAAATATAGTATGGAATGACGAATAATAAATGAATTATACTTTATTTTTGCATCGTGAAACAGGAAGAAATAATTAAAGGCTTTGAACAGCTTGGCGTTCTCATGACAAGTTTGGGTGAGAATAAGGATTGGGAGAACTTCTCAGTTGGAGTTACAGAAAGTGAATATTTGAGCCTACAAACGCTCATAAATAGGCAGGTTAGCTACAACGGTTGGTTTACGAAAGAGAATGTTCGAGGAAGCCTTTTAAAACTTGGCAGTAATCTTATTTATAGCGATTTATTAAACTGGGCTTCAAGTTATACTTTTAGTAATGAACCGAGAACCATTGCGGTTATTATGGCTGGAAATATTCCGTTGGTTGGTTTTCATGATTTCCTGTCCGTTCTTGTATCTGGAAATAAAATTGTCGCCAAGTTAAGTTCAGATGACAAAACACTTTTACCAGCGTTGGGCCAACATTTGATTGAATTTATTCCCGGTTTAAAGGAACGTATTGTTTTTACCTCAGGTCGAATTGGAGAAATTGATGCTGTAATTGCAACTGGGAGTGACAATTCAATGCAGTACTTTGAACAGTATTTCGGAAAGTATCCAAATATATTCAGAAAGAATAGAACTTCAATTGCTGTTTTAAAGGGTGACGAGACCGAAGATGACATTAAAAGCTTGGGTTCTGATATCTTCGATTACTTTGGTCTTGGGTGCCGTAACGTGTCGTATTTACTGCTTCCTGAAGGGTTTGAATTGAGTCGGTTCTTTGAAGGTGTTATTTCATACGGAGAAGTGATTCACAATAATAAATACGGAAACAACTACGACTACAACAAGGCGGTTTACTTAATGAACAAGCTAGAAATACTAGATAATAATTTTTGCTTGCTTAGAGAATCAAACGAATTGTTTTCTCCCTTGTCTATGATTCATTATCAGTTCTACAAAGATCAATCAGATATTGACAATTACATCAAAGAGCACGAAAGTAAAATTCAAGTTGTCGTTGGAAGAGATTATTTAGATTATGGTCAGGCGCAATGCCCAGGATTTAATGATTATGCCGATGGTGTTGATGTGATGCAATGGCTGAATAAGTTGTAATTAATGGGTTGATCTTTTTTGGGAATATTGAATCATTGGATGAAAACAGTGAAGCATGTAAAAAGAAATCCAGTACAACTGATTAAAACATATAATGCAAACAATAAAATACGCTGTAGTCTATTATATCGATCCACTAATTCCATGTATTTGAATCCAATTAAATATTCAGAAGCAAAGATAATTAAAGATAGAGAGATAATATAATCGGCATGTTGTTAGTGCTATAGCTTGTAAAAGGGAATGTTAAGGCCAAATATTATGAATGTGTTCAACAAAAAACAGAAACGGGCTGCTGATATAACTAGGGAGCGATTAATTCCATATAAAAAGATTGTGAGCTTTGAGATGCAATCAAAGTCAGGAGATTCAACTTTTTCAATAAAAAGAATTAAGTTGTCATTAAAGATTTTGTTGGCAAGTATAACGTCGCAACCACTTTTTAGTAAGAGATGGAATCTTTGGAAACTCTTTGTATAGAAAACGGATGACATTTTCACGCTGTCCTTTACGAAAAAGTAGATGATTTCTAGATCTGCCATTTTCTGGTTTTCTATTTAATGCCAAGAAAAAAAGTTAACCATTTTAACAAAAAAAATCTCAATTCAGAGAACTGAATTGAGATTTAATGAATTTCTGAATCGGTTATTTAACCAAATTCATTTCATCAATAATATTTGTAGCTCCAAAACACTTATCGATCAACCAAAGCGTGTAGCGGATGTCTAATGAAATTGTACGTTGGATGTTTGGTTCGAAGTAGATATCACCTGACATCGCTTCCCAGTTGCCGTCAAACGCAGTTCCAATCAATTCACCATCAGCATTAATTACAGGAGAACCAGAATTACCACCAGTGATATCATTGTTAGAAAGGAAATTTACAACAAGACGACCATCTGCATCAGCATATTGACCGTAATCCTTTTTTAACCAAGTCTCCTTGATTCTAGGATCAACAACGAATTCAGGATTTGTAGGATCTTCTTTCTGCATAATTCCGTCTAAAGTTGTAGTGTAGTGGTAAGTAACACCATCTTTCGGATCGTATGGTAAAACGTTACCATAAGTAAGACGTAAAGTCGAATTTGCATCTGGATAGTATTGCTTGTTCGAATTCATGTCTCTCAACCCTGCGACGAAATAACGTTTTGCAGTTTTTAATTTGTCTTTTGCAGTTGTGATTTCTTCTGTTCCTGAAGCAGCCTCGTAAGCAGCGTTCATATCTGTCATCAATGCATAAAGAGGATCTTTTTGAATTGCCTTAATCGATGGCTTGCTTTTGAATTTTTCATAGAGGTCCTTGTTGAAGAACATCGATTTCTTTTTAAGCTTAGCCGTATATTTGTCAACTCCTGAATGCCCTTTAGCAGCGATATTGGCTGTAATTTCACCCATTTGATCTTCTGAAATATCTTCGATGTACATGTTTAATAGATCGTGAATCATTTCTAATTCAGTAGCTGGATTTTCATCTAGAAAATACTTATCCATTCTATTGAACAACCAAGGCTGAACTCTAGCCATATAAGCTTGGTTCTTTTTGTTTTCGGCTTCGCTAAGATTGTCAGCATTTTCGATTTTTTCCTGCGTCTCAACCCAAACTTCAAACGTAATCGCTGTTTGGTTGATTCCCATTCTCCTTACAAATTCTTGTTGGTAGCTTCTGATGTCAACAATAGGGTCAGTAGCTTTAACATAACCTTCCATTGCTCCAAGAACATCGAAACTCATTCTAACATTCTTTAGGTAATCACGGTATTGCGCTTCAATATCTTGTTTCTTTTCAATTACGCCGTTCTTCTTTACTTGAAGTGACATCCCGATAAAGTTTTTCCAATAGTTGGCTACTTGTGCGTATCTAGAAGAGTACTTCAAACGAATGTTAACGTCAGCGTCCATGTACTTCTTCATGATTTCAAGCTTTCTATTTCTGATCTTAATTCTTGTTGGGTATTCTTTGCTAACCAATTGGTCAACTCCCCAAGAGCTACTGTAACGATCTGTTGATCCTGGATACCCAAGGATCATAGCGAAATCATTTTCTTGAACTCCTTTGATGGAAACAGGAAGAGAATGCTTCGGTACATAAGGAAGATTTCCTTCAGCGAACCGAGATGGCTTATTTTCCTTATTTGCATAGATTCTAAACATTGAAAAATCAGCAGTATGACGCGGCCACATCCAGTTATCAGTATCCCCACCAAACTTTCCTGCTGATTGAGGAGGCGTACCTACCAATCGAACATCGTTGAATGTTTCTTTAACAAATAAATAGAACTCGTTCCCAGCGAAAAAATCTTCTACGAAAGCCGTGTATCCTGTTCCGTTCACAGCTTCTTCAGTTAGAAGAGCAGAAATTTCTTTGATTTTAGCCTCTCTTTCTGCTTCGGTCATATCGGCGGTTAGCTCGCTATTAATGGTTTCCGAAACATCTTGTATACGAATGATAAAAGAAGCGAAAAGCCCCGGTATTGCTATTTCCTCACCGTGATTTTTAGCCCAAAAACCATTGTCTAAATAATTGTTTTCAGCAGTTGAAACTCCAGCAATCGAAGGGTATCCACAGTGGTGATTTGTTAAAATCAATCCTTCGTTAGAAATCACTTCGCCCGTACAATAACCATTGAATGAGATGATTGCGTCTTTTATTGAAGAATTATTGATGTCGTAAATTTCTTCTTCAGTTAAACGAAGTCCATGTTCCTTCATGTCTTGATAATTTCTTCCTAGTAGAAAAGGAAGCCACATACCTTCATCAGCTTTGGCAAAAGATCCAAGAAGCAAGGTAAAAACAATTAAGCTTATTTTAATTTTAATCATATTTATTGATTTAGTCGGTACTAAATTACCAACTTTTCTAAAGATATACTTATTTGAAAGAAATTTCGTCGATAAATAGCCACGTTGGATTTCCAGCACCCAAGTGCCATGCCGGGCATTCCTCTACCGTAGAAGCTTTGATAGTAATCTGTTTGATTTTCTTGGTGTATTCTAAACCTGAATCAAATTCCTTATTGTGAGGGTATTGATCTTTTTTAACTTCTGGATTTAATGCCTGCGTATTTATTACGGTTGTTCCATCTTCAAACATAATTTCAAAAGTGATTGATTCAGGGAAGAAAATCCATGATTTCATATCGCTTAAGAAGCTAACGCTAATGTCAGAGTAATTTGTTGGTTTTTCAAATGTTACAGTTGCTTCAAAATCCTGCTCCCAATATCCTTGCCAATCACCAGTTCTAAATTCATTGCCGCCTCTTATCCCGTCAATTAAGGTGAAATCACCTGCAGCCGCATATTGATTGGAATACTCAGATTTGATCGCGATGGAAACGTTGGTATTCTTTTTAATAAAGCTGTTTTGAATGTTAGAACTTTTCGCGATTGAATCTTCAGCAAAAGCCTTGACAGTAGTTGACTCAGAAACTTCAAAAGGAGAGGAGTAGAGTTTTGCAGTATTACTTTCTGCGGGATCAGAACCGTCCGTGGTGTAATAGATATCGTAGTTCTCTTTGTTAATCATATCAAGAGAAATTTCCATTCTATCTTCAAAAATGCGCTCTTCTTGGTTGAAGAATGGAACTGGAACGAACGAGCGAATCATTTTTGTGATCGTCTTTGCATGCGGGTATTTTTTCCTTGCCTCACTGACTGCGTCCTGCATCGTAATCTCTATTTTCCCTCCTTGTGCAAGCTGCGAATGACTAATAAAACTTGATTTTAATTCAATTCCATTCAAAACGATCTTCTGAATATACTTGTTCTCAGGTCTATTGTTTTTAATGTTGAATAACAACTGTTTACCACCTTCAAATTGAATCTTTGCTTCGTCCATTAGTGGACGTCCAAATTCATAAAATGTACTCCCTGGAGCAATTTGATAAATTCCCAAAGCGCTCAACACATACCAGGCAGACATTTGACCACAATCTTCATTTCCAGAAAGCCCATCGGGTGTGTTTGAATACATTTCACGTTGAATTCTATCAATATAAAACTGCGTTTTCTCCGGAGCATTTGTGTAATTGTACAAATACGCCATGTGGTGCGAAGGTTCATTTCCATGCGCATACTGACCAATAAGTCCTGTAATATCTACTTGATGTCTTCCAGAAAGCTCCATTTCGGTAGTAAAGAGACGGTCTAACCACGTTTCAAGAGAATCTTTACCTCCTATCAAATCTCTAAGTATTCCAACAGCGTGTGGCGCGTATAATGAATATTGCCAACTGTTTGCTTCTGTATAGTTGAAGTTAACTTCTGCAGGATCAAAAGGGGAGTGCCATTGTCCTGATCGTCTTCCTCGCATGAATTTAGAGTTTGGATCGTAGAGGTTCACAAAATTCATTGAACGCTCCAAATAAGTATCCAGTTGATCTACAAACAAAAAGTCTTTTGATTCTAAGGTATACCACTTAATCATTTCGTGGATACAATAATCATCGTATGCGTACTCCAAAGTCTTTGAAACGGACTCAGGTTCAATTCCACTGCCTAAAAAACCATCTCTTGCGTATTCTTGCTTTCCAAATTCATCCAACATTGAAGTTGTAATCATTGCTTTGATAGCCTTGCGGGCATCGTAGTCGTAAATCCTTTTAGAGTAAGCATCCGCAATGACCGAAACGCTGTGGTATCCAATCATGCATTCCGTTTCATTGCCCGCCAATTCCCATACAGGAAGGTCTTTTTTGTAATCAAAAAAACGTAAAAATGTGTTAATGAAAGCATTCGTTCGCTTGACTTGCGTTAACGTAAATAGGGGGTGTGTTGCCCGATACGTGTCCCACAATGAAAATACGGTGTAATTCTCGTAATCTCCCTTTTCCAATTGGTGAATGGTGTCTGCATATCTGTATTTCCCGTCAACATCACTGGAAATATTGGGATTCAAATACGAGTGGTAAAGCGCCGTATAGAAGTTGTTCATTACTTCCGATTCTTTTGAATAGAAACTAATTTTATCCAATTCAGCTCTCCATTTTTTTTGAACACGTGCTTTTGCTGTTTCAAAATTCCAATCTGGCAGTTCTTTTTCAAGGTTCATCTTAGCCCCATCTTCACTGACATGAGACATTCCTACCTTTATGCTAATTTGCTTCGTGGATTTAGGGAAGATCAATAAAAGTTTATTTCGTCCGTCTTTTTTAAAAATTCGGGCCTTTTGGTAAGGGGTATCCATTTTTAAATAGAAATGGAAATACTGTTCTTCAGCCCAAGCCTCTGAAACTCGATTCCCAGAAATTGTCGTTTTGTCAATAAGATTGATAGCGGAACAGAGCAGTTTGTCTCTGTGGTCAAGGTCTATTAGGATGAATTTCTTCCCGCTTTTTTCATTAAAAAAGTACTGATGGTAACCTGCTCTTTCTGAAACTGTCAAGCGGACATTCATTTCTCCATCATTCAATTTCACACTGTAATAGCCAGGGCTTGCAATTTCATCTTTGTGTGAGAATGTGGCTTGATATCCAGAACTGGAGATGTATCCAGGATCTATTTTGGGCTTTCCAATTTGAGGAACGATTAATAAATCGCCGTAATCGCTTACACCTGTTCCGCTCAAGTGCGTATGGCTGAAACCATAAATCAAGGAATCAGAATAATGATATCCGGAACAACCGTCCCATCCGTCATGACGAGTGTCAGGGCTTAATTGCATCATCCCGAAAGGAGCGCTGGCACCAGGGTATGTGTGTCCGTGTCCGCCAGTTCCAACGAAGGGATTTACATATTTTAATTTGTCAAAAGCCAAAACATCTTGTTTTCTAGCTCCAGGATTCATTTTTTCCTGCGCGTTATCACTGGCGCTTTTGATTTCATTGATTTGTGCACTTGTATTTAGTGAGAAAAATGCAAATACAATTAGGCTTAATCTATTCATAATTCTAGCTTAATTCGTTCCAAACAAGCGATGAAGCTCCTAAAACTGCTGCATTTTTATCGTGTAATTCAGAGATTCGAATTTCAATCTTGTCTTTATAAATGTTTAGAAGCGCATCTTCCATATAACCTTTAACTTTTTTAGCAAAGCTCGGTCCATTTTGAGCTATTCCGCCGAACAAGATATATGCTTTTGAGCTTGAGAAACAAGTGAAGTCTGCAAGAGAGTTTCCTAGTACTTTAGCTGTGTATTCAATAATTTCAACTGCGAATTCATCGCCGTCTTCAGCCAATTGAAAGACCTGACTGGCCTCTGGATTCTTAAGATTGATTAATTCAGAAGTTTCACTATGTTTTGAATCTAATTCATGTATAGAACGAACCATGCCAGTTGCCGATACATACGTTTCAAGGCATCCTTTACGACCACAACCGCATAGGCGGCCGTTCGGTACCACTCGAATATGTCCGTATTCTCCTGCGAAGCCATCATGGCCATAAATAAGGTTACCGCCGGAGATGACACCGCTTCCAAGTCCAGTACCTAGCGTTATTGTTACAAAATCCTTCAGGTCTCTTCCAGCTCCGTAGATCATCTCACCTATAGCTGCTGCATTTGCATCATTCGTAAGAATTGTTTTGACTTTGAATTTGTATTCAAACAATCGAGCGAGCGGAATAATCCCCTTCCATTTAAGGTTTGGTGCGAATTCAATGGTTCCTGAATAGAAATTTCCATTCGGCGCGCCAATTCCAATTCCTTCAATATTGGGGAGGTGACCAACAGATTTGATTCTTTCGTAAATTTTATCGACCAACTCTTCAGGAGTTGAGTAATCAGTTGTAGAAACGGATTCTTCAAAATACAATTTACCGTATTCATCGCATAGACCGAATACAGAATTTGTTCCACCGATATCAACACCAAGTGCTAGATTTCTTTTCATTTAATTGCTTTCTGTTTGAAAGTTCCATTCAGCGTAAAACTGAGTTAGGAAATCTTCCATGAATTGATGTCTTTTCTTACCAATTTCCTTGGCTGTTTTTGTATTCAAGCGTTCGGATAAAAGTAATAATTTCTCATGAAAATGATTAATCGTACTTGTCTTCTCGTTTGCATACTCCTCAAAAGTATTGTGAAGTTTGGCTTCCAATTCAGGAATGTACATAGCTTGATTTTTATTACCGCCGTAAGCAAAGGTTCTTCCAATTCCAATGGCGCCAATCGCGTCGATTCTATCTGCGTCTTGAACGATCTTTCCTTCGATAGTGTTTATTTCACTCGGCGTGTTTGCTCCTTTGTAGCTCACATTGTCAACGATATACTTCACCTGTTCAGCTTTGACTTCATCGTATCCAAGATCGAGTAGGAGCTTGAAGGCCACTTTGCCGCCTTCATCAAGCTTGCCACCATTAAATTTATAATCTGAAATATCGTGAAGAAGTGCTGCCAATTCAATAATTTCCAAATCACCACCTTCCGTTTTTTGCAAGTGCTTGGACATGCATACAACACGCATAATATGGTGCCAATCATGTCCTGAGGAATCACCTTCAAATTGAGATTTGATCTGGTCTTGAATAGTTACTACAATTGATTTCATCTTACTTAATTAAGTCGAACGTTTTAAATTTCCCATGTTTCATCGTTGCGATCAATTTCCCTTCAATGCTGTTCAGAGAAAAATAAGCGCCGTCTGCAAATGCTGTCCATTCTTTTCCATTGTTCATTGAAAAGTCAATTCCATTTTTGCCGCATGCGTAGAAAACACCATTTACAAAGTAAACACATGATCTATAGCCTCGTGGTGGATACATTGAATTCATCCAGGATTTACCACCATCATATGTATAGTAAGTGGAGTTCATCTTCAAGCTAGGTTGAGTATAATCTCCGCCAACGATCACCCCGATTTTCTCATCCATGAAACACATGGAATAAGCACCAATCGTTTCACCTGGATAAAAGGGAAGTTCAACTTTTGTCCAAGTTTTCCCGCTGTTTTTAGTGCAGTAATAATTACTTCTCATGCCACCTGAGATAAACATATATGTACTGTCATTCATTACACGCACATTGGTTCCACTTGCCGCAAATGCTGCTTCTCCTTTATATGCAGAAGGCGCTCCTTCGCATCTTGTCCAGTTCTGTCCTCCGTCTTTGGTGTGGAAAAGACTGAATTTACCACCAACCGGGTCGCCAAGAATAAATCCAACATCGCCGCTAAAATCAATCGCATCGAAGAAGATACCTTTCCATTCTGGATATTCGACAAAGCCCACAGGTCCTTGCCTGTTGATCTTAACAAGCTTTCCATCTGTTCCGCTTTGCATTGCAAAAATGTAATCTCTACTAGATTCTATGTCTCTAATCTCGGTAACTCTAGGGAACTTCAGTACCAATTCTCCTTGTTCTGTATCAGTATCGTGTTGAAAAATTGCGCCGTTAGAATTTCCCAAATAGATTAACCCTGTATCAATATAAAGCCCACGAGAATAGGTATTCGAATCTCCATAAACGGTAATTGGAGCACTACTGTTCTTTTTAATGTATTTCTTCGTGCTGCTCTGCGCATTGACATCCAGATCAATACCTAAAAAGACACTACAAATTAAAGCGCTTATTAAAATTTTCATTTTGTTTCTTTTTTAGTACTGCAAGGTTTTCCGGTTGCTGACGCTTCCACCTTTTATGCGACCAAAGCCAATATGCTGGCTGGTCAATAATTTCCTTCTCGAGTTTATTTGTATGGGATTCAGTGATCTGCCCCCATGAAGTATTACTCGGTTTTTCGGCGACTAAAGATAATTCCATTTTATAATACCCGCGTTTTATTTTCCGCGTTGCAAAAAAGACAACGGAGTAGTCAAGATCATGAGCCATAATCTCTGCTCCAAAAAGCACAGGTGTTTGCTGGTTCAAAAAATCCATCCAATAACTCTTTAGTGCATCTCCCGGCGATTGGTCTGAAAGCACTAAAACAGCTTTCAACACTTCAGGATTCGCTTTAAGTTCTAGCTTGTAGTTCTTAGCATTTACAACTTTCATTCCATAGCGCTCACGTCGTGAATTTATTTTCTTGTCCCAAAACTTAGAGGATAAGGGCATTCCAATTCCAATCGCTTTGTGTGGAAACAAGAAATTCTGCGCCGTAATCAGCCATTCCCAGTTGTTATAATGGCCTGAAACGAGAAGCACATTGCGCTTTCGATTGTGCAGTTCTTGCATCAATTCTGGATTCACAACATTAAAACGCTTCTTCAGTTGTTTTTCCGAAATAGAAAGGTTTTTTATACCTTCTGCTAAAAGGTCCGTGAAATGACGGTAAAATTTGCGCTTGATCTTCTTTCTTTCACTTAATGAAAGGTTCGGAAAGCTTCGTTCTATATTCTCTTCAATCGTTGATTTCCGGTAGACACCGGTTGTGACAAGGATCAAATAAAGGAAGTCCGTGAATACATATAGAATGCCAAGTGGAAGGTAGGACAGGGGTAAAACAAATATGTAGTATCCAATGCGTGCTAACATTACTTAGAATATCTTTTGCCCCAAAGTTCTGCGATGTTGTTTTCAACTTCTTTTTCTTTTGGACTACTTCCAGCCTTGAAAAAATTCGTTCCTGCAACCTCTTCAGGAAGAAAGTCTTGTTGAACAAAGTTTCCGGGGAAATCATGTGAATATTTATAGCCCTTACCATATCCAAGTTCTTTCATAAGCTTGGTCGGAGCATTACGCAAGGGCAGAGGAACTCCTAGATTCCCAGTTTCCTTGACAAGTGATTGAGCCCTATTGATTGCCATGTACGAACCATTTCCTTTCGGTGAATTTGCAAGGTATATCGTGCATTGAGCGAGAATTAATCGTGCTTCTGGCCAACCGACATTTACAACGGCTTGAAATGAATTATTGGCTATTAATAGGGCATTGGGATTGGCCAATCCAATGTCTTCCGATGCTGAAATAATCAAGCGACGTGCAATGAATTTTGGATCTTCCCCGCCTTCAACCATTCGTGCTAGCCAATATATTGCTCCGTTTGGATCACTTCCTCGAATTGATTTAATAAATGCCGAAACAATATCATAATGTTGTTCTCCATCCTTGTCATACATGGCAACACTTTGTTGCGCAGTTGAAAGAACTATCTCGTCTGTTATTGTAATCTTTTTTTCGTCTCTAAAAGTACCTACGATAATTTCAAAGACGTTCAGTAGTTTTCGTGCATCTCCACCAGAAATGGCAAGTAGAGCATTCGTTTCTTTCAAAACAATTTCTTTCTGACTTATAACCGTGTCTTCTTTTATCGCTTTGTGCAGGATTTCTAAAAGTGATTCCTTCGTATGCCCAACAAGGTTGTATAATTGAGAACGCGAGAGAAGGGCAGAGATAACTTCGAATGATGGATTCTCAGTTGTGGCTCCTATTAGCGTAACCACGCCTTTTTCAACAGCGCCTAATAAGGAATCCTGCTGTGCTTTAGAAAAACGATGGATTTCATCGATGAAAAGAATTGTTCCAGATTGTTGAAACATTCCAGCATTTTCAACTTTTTGAATTACTTCTCGAACATCTTTTACTCCAGAAGAAATTGCGGATAAAACATGAAATGGACGCTTTAAGTGATTTGCTATTAAATATGCAAGAGTTGTTTTCCCTACACCTGGAGGTCCCCAAAAAATCATTGAAGGAATAAGTCCTGAGTCCAAAGCCCGCCGCAACGATGCACCATCTTTTAAAAGATGATCTTGTCCTTTGTAGTCATCTAAAGTTAAAGGACGCATACGTTCAGCAAGAGGTGAGAGTATACTCATAGTTTGTTTTAGTAGAGTAAAGTTAATAATTAAGGAGTATAAATTCCGAATTATTAATTGTCGGAAGGGTTCTTCGGAAACTGA